>Ga0315294_10002142_pt1 | contig 21563 bp, 13 predicted proteins | sample YL17G13_40_MG_FD_203626 | JGI IMG/M metagenome (GOLD analysis project Ga0315294, IMG submission 203626) | Sediment microbial communities from Yellowstone Lake, YNP, Wyoming, USA - YL17G13_40 | ecosystem: Environmental > Aquatic > Freshwater > Lake > Sediment | place: USA: Wyoming | collected...
CCGGACGCTATCTTGCCTTCAAATGCCTCGAGGTAGCCCAGAAGGCTTTCCACGATTTTCTCGCCGGGATCGAGCCTGAGTAGGTGAAAGGATCCGTCCGCTCTGACGTCCATGTCGTGCTCCGTTTGTTGTTCGGTTGGTGTGATGTTATCAGACGGGAGGGGAAGGTGCAAAGAAGAACCTCACCCCCTGGCCCCCTCTCCATCAGACCTCACCCCCTTTCCCCCACTCCATCAGACCTCACCCCCTAACCCCCTCTCCACCAGACCTCACCCCCTAACCCCCTCTCCACAATTGTGGAGAGGGGGAAAGGGGGTGAGGTCCAGGGGACGGGGGGTGAGGTGACATCCCGTGCGCACAGCGACAGGCGACCTGCTCAGGATCGCGACATGGACTCATCGAGTACTGCCGACTTGCTTATGCTTTCCTGAAATCACGCAAGCTGGCGAGGGGATCGTCAGCCTTGAGGACATTCTGCGAGAGGATCATTTTCTCCTCATAGGCCCTTGCGAGCGACTCAACGAGGATCGGATCGAACTGCCCGCCTTTCTGGCTGTGCAGCTCGCGAAGGGCATCGGCATCGCTCATGGCATCGCGGAAGGGTCTTGGCGACGTCATTGCGTCGAAGGCGTCCGCGACCGCGAGAATTCTCGCGCCCAGGGGTATGTCCTCGCCCTCGAGACCGTCCGGATATCCGCCACCGTCGAATCTCTCGTGGTGGCCACGTATCGCGCTGAAAACGTCCGACAGGTAGTCCACTTTCTCAAGGAATCGGACCGACAAATCTGAATGAGCGCGAATCACGCGGAATTCATCGGGTGTCAGCGGTCCGGGTTTCGAAAGGATCGATTCCGGGATGCCCAGCCGTCCCACATCGTGCAGAAGCCCCGCAAGCGCGAGCCTGTCGATAAAGCCGGGCTCCAGGCCGTGGACGCGACCGGTCGCCTGGGCGAATTCGCTGACCCGCTCTCCGTGTCCGACCAAGTGAGGGTCGCGCGCATCAACGGCCGCCGCGATCGCATGCGAGATGGCCCTGAACGCCTCCAGCTGGACTTCCTGCGATCTCCATCGCTCCAGAAGCGGCTCAAGAAGAGAGACCGCCCGTTCAAGCAGTTTTACATCCGCAGGTCCGACCGATGTGCCGGACGGAAGGAAGACCCCCACTACGTGACTGGGCCGCGTGCAGCTCGGGATGGGGCAGACGATTGCACTCTGCCATGTCAGGCCCGGAGGGGCTTCCTTTCCGCGAATGTAGGCGGCGCTGCGATCCAGGTCCGGCACCAGAGTACATTTCCCGCTCCTGATGACGGTTCCGAAGAGGCTTCCTTGCATCGGGATCGGGTCCATCGCTGAATAGGTGTGAAGCGGGATGAGGAGACCTGCATCCTGGTCCACTGCGCACACCCTGATTCCTGCGCCGCCCCAGATATCTCCAAGGCTTAACGAGAAACTCGAAAGGAGGTTGTCAAGTGACCCGGACGAGTTCAGTCGGGTTGCGAAATCGATCAGCTCCGCCAGCACGCGGACCTCCGCGCGTACCGGCGTCTCTGCACGTTCTCCCATAACCCTGTTGGGCAACCTGGGTTGTTTCTTCATACCTTCCTCAACCATTCCGGACGGCTTTCGTCGTCTATAAGTAGTATCCAAATCGGAGGTGTGATTGTTTAACCACACGTTTCCCGGACCGATAGCTCGGTCCGTGGTCGTCGGGGCTCTGTCCCCAGTCCCGAAAAATGTGGCAGCCGTGTCCGGCCCTGCTGTCAGGAGCGCTGCGGAAGTGTCTGCTGAAGGTCGGTAAGTGTCGGTACCGAAAACGCCGATCCGGGGAATTTCGACCGATTGGCGATCCTGACGAGGTCCGGGTACATGTCGACGTAATTGCCCAGATCGGACGGGTAGCGCGAGGGATCGGTCCCGGGGAAAAGCACATGCTCGAAGTACTTGCCGAGAAGATCGCGCCAGGTCTCCAAATGGGCGATGTCGGGAGGGTCGCAGAACGAGGGGTGCATTGTTACATACGCGGTTCCCTCGGCTTTCCTGCCGGGAGAGCCGCCGCGCCAGTCGCTTAGAATCTCATCGATCAACTGCGCATTCTCCTGGGTGTGAAAGGGAAGCCAGATGGGGAGGCATCCGGTCACAACCGGGAACCTGGGGTCGGTATTCGTGAAGAGCGCGACATAGACGTTCGTCGGCTTTGAAGAGGCCTTCCATGTCCGCCTGAAGAGGTCGAATACGCCGCGGGAGAGGTCGCCGGGATGACGGTGGGTTGCACTCAACACCGCGTGACCCAGCGAGCGTGAGAGCTCCTCGGCTTGATCCAGGAAAGAGCCGGTCGATCCCCACTCGCTCTCGGGACCCGGGGCAAACGCGCGATCGATCTTCCATCTCGCATCAGGGGAGGCGCCCCAGCGTTCGCGGTATTCGACCAGCGTCGGGATCTCGTCGATGTACTCGATCGGCGAAAATCCGCCCAGTCCGCCGAGCTGGAAGAAAAGGCGTTTCGAGACCTCCGCCCTCAGCCATGAGTATCTGCAGTCCAGCAGAATCACCGTCGAACCCGGCGCCAGTTTCCGCTGGATGAAAGCCCTGTACGCCTGCGGGAGATCAAGGAGCTTGACGCGTACGAACACGACCCTCCCGATCAAAAATCGATCGTGCACGGGGTCGAAATGAATTGTTGCCTCGATCGAGCGGAATTTTTCGAGAAGCGGCGTTGCCAGCTCTCGTCCGGCATCGAGGTATCCCTGAGCGTCGTCGAGGTCCATGTCGCGCCTTGCGTTGAAAAGAAACGGCTGCGGAAGATACGGGTACCCCGTCAATGCGCTCAGGAAAGTGACGGCCAGTCCCGGCGCTCCGAGAATGACTCCGGGGTATTTGTCGGCAGGATACCCTGCCACAGCCCATTGCGCCGCCTTCTCCGGGTCTATGTTCCTGAACTCCTTCGCCGGGTGACCGATGGACGCGCTTATCCGGTCGGCAATCCGGATACGCATCCCGACCGGAAGTCTGTTGAGAAGCCTTGCGACGATACGGATGGCGGCGGGCTTGGGAAAGGGATCGAAATGTCGCTGCAGGAGGGCTGTCTGTGCCGCGCGAAGGGCGACAAGGGCGCTGTCGCCGAACGTGATGCTGGGAGGGGGCTTGTCGGGTCTGCGGGACATCGGGATTCGTTCATTCTACCAGAGGCGTTCTGAGTGAACAAACGGCGACGCTTTGTGGTCTGAGAGGACATGCAGGCTTCGATGTGCACAATTCCCGGTCATCTGGTAAAATCAAGATTGAACGGCACTGTCAGGAGGTGCTAACGATGTTGAGAAAGATCCTTCTTATGGCATTCCTTGCTGGTTTCGTTATCCTCGCCGCGACGCTCGCCGGCTGCGTGGGCGACAAGGAAACCACCGATACCAATGCGGAACCCGAGGGCAGGGTGATTGTCCCTGACGCCAAATGGGACAAGGCCGACACATCCGAAGAGCCGACCGGTCAAAATACCGGCGGCGGTCAGACGGGCAACAACAGCGGGAGTGGAGGGCCACCCACCAACCCGGCTTACCAGGCCTCAGTGACCGATGTCCAGGTGTACGCCAACGGCGCTAAGCTTGACCCCAATCTTCCCCTGGAAGTGTTCAACGGGGTGCAAACGCAGATCGAGTTCCTGATCACGTCCACTTCGTCGGAGCTCGCGCACTACAACATCGCCAGCGCCGCACCTGTGGACATCCCGCGCGAGGGCGAGCTCTCCGGATACCAGGCGCGCATTCCGTACACGTTCACGTTCTTCAGCCAGAGCTGGGGCGACTGGGGCATCATGATCACCGCTCGGAACAAGCAGGGCGATATTTACACGAAGAACGTCCTCGTGCAGGCCGCCGAAATGCCTGGACCGACCGGTAACTGAGCGATCACCGGCTGAAAGCGTCGATCCGGCTACCGGGAAGCGTCCCTGGACCCGAATGTGACCGTCAGGCTGAGCTCTTCTCCGTCCCTCTTCACAACAATCACGACCGTATCGCCGGGCTTGTACTCGCCCAGCGCCGCCGTGTAGGTCTGGATGTCGCTGACCTCGTAGTCTCCCACCCTGATAATCTGATCTCCCCCCTTCAGGCCGCCCTCCGCCGCAGGGCTTCCTTCGCGCACGTCCGAAATCCAGAAACCGCCCTCGGTCCGGGTGAAATCGGGCACGGTGCCCAGGTACACGCTGTACCCAGGTCCCGTCTGACCTTCGTCGGACGGCCCCACGGGCGGATTCTCCGATTGCCTGAATGTCAGCTTCTCAGGGAGATCGGCGGTTCTCTCGGCGATCTCGTACACAGCGCCGAGCAGCGAGGCCATTCCTGCGTAGTTAATCTTCTCTGCGTCGTCCGTCGGCATGTTGTAGTCCTCATGCACTCCGGAGAAAAAATTCAGAGCGGGAATGCCCGCGTTGAAGAAGGCTATGTAGTCGCTTCCGCCAAGAGGATTCGAGACTCCGATCAACCTGACGACACCATCGGGAGTGAAATCCGGCACGATGTCGGCCCATTCAAGCGCGCTGCCCGTTCCCTGTATCGTGCACACGGGGACCCCGTCCTGTCCGGGAGCGATCCTCCCGATCATGTCCATGTTGATCATGGCTACGGTGCTGTCGAGCGGCACGAGCGGATTCGCCAGGTAGGCTTTGGAGCCGAGAATTACCATCTCCTCTGCGGAGAAGCAAATAAACACGATGGTACGGGAGGGCTTTTGGGACGCGGAAGCGAATAGCCGGGCGAGTTCGAGCACTCCGGCCACGCCGGATGCGTTGTCGTCCGCGCCGTTATGGATTTGCCGGTCCGTTCCTTCGTAACGGCTGCTGATCTGCCCCCATCCGATGTGGTCATAGTGAGCGCCGATAAGAACGTACTGGCTTGCGAGATCGGGATCGTTTCCCGGGAGAATTCCCGCGACATTCCACGCCGGTCGAGTGATCCTCTCGATCTCGGTCGAGAGCGAGACGCTGATGCCTTCAAGGAGGGTCCCGAACGGAATCATGTTGCGGTCCATCTCCGCCTGGTACATCGCGAGCGGCGCATCCATACTGCTCCACAGAAGCGCTGCTGCTTCCTGGCTCACCTGGACAACAGGGATCTCGGCCTGTCCGAATTTCGGTACCTCGCGGATGTCGATCAACCTGTCTTCCTGTCCCTCGGGAATGTTGATGGGGCCGGTGACGACAATCAGCGCAAGCGCACCATGGTTCCATGCGTTCAGGACCTTCCATCGAAGGCTTGAGCAGTACGTGGGATTTACGCCGTTGAAGATGCTGTCGGGGTCGTCCTCACGCGGCTCGCCCCTCAGGCAAAAAACAATCTTGCCCAGCACATCGATCGCGGCGTAATCATCCCAGTTATACTCAGCAGCGGTGATGCCGTATCCCGCGAAAACCACATCGCCCGCGGCGGACTTGTTCGCCGACAGGGACAAAGTGGCGTAGTCCTGCCCTATGACCATTTCCTTTTTGAGATCCGGCGTGGAGATTTCCAGGTGGTTGTTCTCTCCCCATCGAGCGTCGGCCATCACTGAGAATTCCTGGTAGTAATCGGGCAGCGTCGCGTCGGGCGGTACAAGCCCGATGGAGGAGAACTGGCGGGCGATATATTCGGCGGCAAGACGCGCTCCCGGCGACCCCGCCAGGCGGCCTTCGAGTCGATCCGACGCGAGATAGAAGACATCCGCTCTGAGCCTCTCGGGATCGGGACGCGGCGGGGAGCACGTGGTGAGACCAGCAGGCGTCGACGGGCCCTGTGCACCTGCGCACAACGACACGGCCAGAAAAGTCAAAATTGCCGAAATCGCCGCGATCATTCTGGGCATTTGTGGAATCCTAAGGTTCACAGAAGTAGAATAGTCTTGAAGGCGATAGTACGGAGAGATCCCGCGTAGTATATCATCTCGCGAACGCGGCGACACCAGCGATCGAGTCATGAACGGCGACCACTCACTGCATGCGGATTTCAGAGGGATCATCGAGGAGTGCGCGCTCCGAGCGATGGACGAGGACGTCGAGGGCGTCCCCGAATGGGAGCGATTTCGCGTCATCTCGGACGAGGTCGGGATTTTTCTCTATATCGTGGCCGGGTCCACGCTCCGGAAGCGGATTATCGAAATGGGCGGGCGGGGAGGCGCGGGAAGCTCCATCATATGGCTGGCGGGCGCGGCAAGCCGGATCGACGGCGAGGTCGTGACATGGGAGGCGAACCCCAGGAGATGGGTGAAGCTCCAGAACTCGCTCTCAAGGGCGCGTCTCTCTCCACACGTTCAACTCAGGACGATAGATCCGCTCTGGCCCCATGGAGAGGAGGGCGGCGTGATCGCGCCGCCTGTTGTCGAGGCTTCGGGAGCGCCGGCGGAGTCCGCGGATATGGTTGTTGTCTCGGTCACGCAGCCGGACTGGCCGCAGCGAATGGTATTGGGCTGGGATGTTCTCGAACCGGGAGGGCTTCTGGTTCTCACCGACACGTTCCAGGCAAGCGAGGCGGCGGAGGCGGTTCTCGGCGAGATGTTCCAAAGACATGCGGCCGCGGTCGCGGGCTTTCCGCTGGGGGAGGGGGTTGTGCTGGCGAGCAAGCTCGCCGAGCGCTGTTGCGGACCTGAGGGAACGGAAGACGCCGTGATCGTCGGAGATCGGGCCGCCGGCGTGCTCGAGGAGCTTCAGGAGGAGGACAGGTTGCCCGGGAGCCGCCTGTGGGCCATACCTCCCGAGACGGGAAGGTTCCTCTGGATTCTCACGAAGGGTATGGGCGCAAAGAACGTGCTGGAGATCGGGACAAGCAGCGGCTATTCCGGCACATGGATCGCCTGTGCCCTTCAGTCAACCGGCGGAAGGCTGACAACGATAGAGATCGATCCGGAGAAGGTCGCTATGGCTCGGAAAACCTACGAGCGGGCCGGTGCAGGGGACCGGGTGACGATAATCGAAGGCGATGCGCTCGAGATTCTTCCGTGTCTCGAATCGCGATACGATATGGTCTTCCTGGATTGCGACAAGGAGCTCTACAGCGATCTTCTGGAGCCGATCCTGTTGCGTCTGCGACGCGGCGGACTGCTGATCGCGGACAATGTCACGAGCCACAGGGAGGAGCTGAGGCTTTACGTGGAGGAAGTCAAGCGGCATTCGAGCCTTGCGAGCGTGACCGTTCCCGTCGGATCGGGCGAAGAGCTGACGATGGTTCTGTGACCCCGCCCGGGATTCTTCCCCGTCTTCCTGTTTTTTCCCCTTTGCTGACGCTGGTGCCTCGGATTGCCGGTGGCTGACGCCGCCGGGTACGCACTCGCTCACGCTCGTGCTTCGGAACCGTGTCAGCTTTGGTGCCTTGGTGGTTAATATATTAATGAAATAATCTACCCACGACCCGTGCGCAGTCGGGCGTAGTACCAGACAGCCAGGTACAGGCACACGAACCCCGGCCAGTAGGTCCTCAGCCCGAACTGGAAATGCGCCGCCGGTCGCAGGACCAGGAAAAGAACCACCGCTGCGATTGTCACAAGAGCGGCTATGAGATGAGGGGAGCGGAACATCCGGTTTCCTACTGGATGAAATCCCTGAAGATCGCGTTGGAGATGAAATAAGCGCGGTCGGTAAGGCGTATCGTGTCCTCGCTGACTTCGAGAAGCCCCTGTTCCTGGTACTTGATGAGGGCTTCGCCGACGAGGTCGGTGATCTTGATGCCGAAGCGGGTCTCGATCCCGCGGCGGTCGATGCCCTCCGCCAGTCTGAGGCCCATCACCAGGGCCTCGGCCGCCGCACGTCGCGTCGACAGGCTCTCCATGAACTCGATTGTGTTCTTGCCGTTGCTCTGCGCCGAGAGATAATTGTCAACATCCGAAATCCTGCGGAACCTCGCCCCGTTCACGTAGCTTGTCGCGCCGGGACCGAATCCCACGTACTCTCCCCCCGACCAGTAAACGAGGTTGTGGCGGCAGGCGAAACCCGGTTTAGCGAAGTTGCTGATCTCGTACTGCTCGTATCCCGCCTCTCCAAGAAGTCTGCGCGCAAGATGGTACATCTCGGCCTGGTTATCGCCGTCCGGAAGCGCCAGGCTTCGAAACTGCTTCTCAGGCAGGCGCGCAAGGCGACTTTCCGATTCAACGGACAGGCCGTAGAGGCTCAAGTGGTCCGGATCGAATTTCACAGACTCCTCCAGCGACATCTCGAAGCTCTGGACGGTCTGGCCGGGAAGTCCATGGATGAGGTCGAAGGACATGTTGCGGCATCCGTAGTCGCGGCAGGCGCCTATGAATTCGCGCGCCTCGCACGCGTCATGCAGACGGCCCGCGATAGCCAGTTCCGCATCGTCGAAGCTCTGCACACCGATCGATAGCCTGTTTACCCCGTTTTCCAGGAGGACCGGGATCTTGAGCAGATCGTCCAGGTGAGGGTTGACCTCGAAAGTCGTCTCCAGGGCCGCGGGAGCGATGCGTCGGATGGTTTCGAGCAATAGCTCTATGTCCCCGGTGCCCAGTGTGGAGGGCGTGCCCCCGCCAACATAGACCGTCCGCACTTCGTAACCCGGGTTGCTCTCGAAGTAGCCTTCGATCTCGCTGCAGAGGCGCTCGGTGTAATCGGTCTGCATGGAGGGTCCCGCGGGACGCGAAAGGAACGCGCAGTAGAGACACCGCGCTCGGCAGAACGGCACGTGGATGTACAGACCTATGGGCCGCAAATTCCCGTTGTTCATCCGGCGTTCTTCCCCGGGTACCCGTCTTTTCACCTGTGGGATTGTGTCAGAAAAGGGACTGAAGGTCAACTGCGGATATGAATTCGTTCCCCGGTGAAAAACGCGGAAAGAAAAACCCGCGCGATGCGCGGGGTTCTTTCTTGTTCGAATCTGTCATGAAAGGTTCACCTTGCGTAGACTTCCGCCGGCAGTTCGTCCAGAAGGCCGACCTTCTCCTTGATGGCGAGCGCGCTGTCCTCGTCTTCCTCCGGTCGGGCGACTCGGAACAACTCCTCAATGCTCGTTATCCCTTTGAAAACTTTCATCATGCCGGCTTCAAACAGGGTGTTCATGCTCTCTTTGCGTGCAGTGCGCTTGATGTCCTGGACCGATGCGTTCGCCATGACCATGTTTCGGATTTCGCGGCTCAACTGCAGAATCTCGCTGATGGCGATTCGGCCGGAGTAACCGTAGTTGTGGCACAGCTCGCATCCCCGAGCCTTGTAAAGCTTGACCTTGCTGGGATCTTTGTCGGGACCCAGGTACACGCTGATGAGAGCCTGCTCGTGCTCGGGGATATCGTAAAGCTGACGACAGTTCTTGCAGAGCGTGCGGATGAGTCGCTGGGCGACCATGGCAATAACCGATGCGACAATAAGGAACCGCTCGACGCCCATGTTATGGAGTCGGATGAGACCGCCTGCCGCGTCGTTAGTGTGGAGGGTCGAGAAGACGAGGTGACCCGTGAGGGCCGCGTTGATCGCCAGGTCCGCGGTTTCACGGTCTCGAGTTTCGCCGACCATTATCACGTCCGGGTCCTGCCGCAGGATGGTCCTCAACGCTTCGGCGAACGAGAAATCCACCTTTCGGTTGACCTGCACCTGGTTGATCGCCGCGAGCTGGTACTCGATAGGATCCTCGATGGTCACGACATTGATTTTCTCGGTTGCGATCGACGCAAGGGATGCGATCAACGTGGTGGATTTGCCTGAGCCGGTGGGACCGGTGAGGTAGATGATGCCATGAGGCTGAGTGATGATGTGCTTCCATGTCACGAGGTGGTCCCGTTCGAATCCCAATTGTTCGAGGGTCGCATGCGCCATTTCCTTGTTGAGGAGGCGCATCACGATCTTCTCGCCGTACATGGTCGGCAGGGTCGAGAACCGGATATCGAACGAGGCGGTTCTGACCTTCAAATCGATGCGGCCGTCCATAGGACGCCTGCGCTCGGAGGTATCGAGACCTGCGAGGATCTTGAGACGGGCGATAACCGCCGCCTGTGCCGCTTTCGGCACCGTCATGACCCTGTGCAGCATGCCGTCTACACGATATCGCACGTACAGCTTGTCTTCCTTGGGCTCGAGGTGAACGTCCGATGCTCCCTGGTCGACGGCGCCCTCAAGGATCGCCTCGACGAACCGAACAATGGGTGCGTCCTCCAACTCTGTAAGAGTGGCGGTTTTCCTGAGCATCTCCTTGATCGTGTTGCCGTCCTTCATCATCTCCTTGCGCCACTCGTCCAGGTGCTGCTGCGCCTCGTGGGAGACTCCGTACAGCTCCTGGAACCGCATATCGAGGGCCTTCTCGGATGTGATGTATGGCCTGACGTCATACCCGGTGGCAAGCCTGATGTCGTCGATCGCCATGAGATTCAGCGGATCGACCATGGCAACGATTAACTCATTGCCCTCCAGACGTATCGGCAACGCTTTGTGTCGCTTGATGACTTCCGGGTCCACCAGTGCCGCCACTTCTGGGTCCGGCGGCTCGTCCCCGAGATCGATCTTCGGAACCCCGAGTTGCCTGGATAACGCATCAAGAATCTGGGTCTCGATAACGAGCTCCATCTCCTGGAGCACGTCGCCGAGCCGCTTGCCGGATGAGCGCTGCTTCTTAAGGGCTTCTTCAAGTTTGGCCGGCGAGAGTATTCCGTCTTCAATCAGCAAATCGCCCAGGCGTTTCATGCCCGGTCCTGCCATAAAAACTCACCTCCTCCGGTCGGTACGAAGCTCTTTCACTTCGCGGCCGGAGTATATGCCCGTCCACAGGAAAACTCCCGCTTCGGGCGGATTGAGAGATTCTTACGTAGCAAACAGAGATGCACCAATCGTAATCGTGCTCCGATAACGCCACACATTAAGTTATCGGTGGAGTCTCGGCAAGCTTTTATGTAATGATGCACCCGCAAATCGGCTCTTAGGTCCAGCCGTTCAGCAACCTGCTTGCGACCGCCTGAAGCGCGGCCGAGTTCACAATGTATAGCACATTGAAGGAATTCGTGTCAAACGGCTCAGACGGATGCTTGGCACAATACTTCGGTTCTTATGATCCTTTTGGGTCCGTTTCGGTTCAGACCGAGGCTCTCTGTTGACCCCGGCATTTTGTCGTCCCAGGTATTGATTTCGGCTTTTTCGTGTGCTAGGATGCCCCCGACAACCCCGGCGGTACCCCTGGCCCGGGTTTGTGTTTTATATGGCTGAAAGCCGGCAGGGTACAAAAGAGGGTTAATCAACCTGATACTATTCTGTTTCCTGCCTCCCTGGAACTGTTGTGCATTGCCCCAGGCAGGCTCTTCGGGTGGGGTTGAACATTGTCAACGGACTGTTCGACTGGTGGGGGTCAGAAAGGAGGTGCACCTTGGTTACCCCATCATCAGCGACCGTCTTGATTTGGTATGGACCCGATCGGTCCGATGTGGAAGCCCCGAGACGCGTGAGAGGGAGTCAGAAGAAGGAAACACGGCCACTTCTTCCTTGTTTTCCAGGATCGCGTTATGGAGCGACCGCGGGGGATCGTGAAAGGTCCGACCGCATTCTCCGAAAACCAAGGAGGAAGTAATGCGAAGAATTTTTGTTCTGCTGGCATGTGCTTTTGCACTGCTGGCTCTATGGGCCCTACCTGCAGTTGCCGGTCCGTTTACGGACGTACCGACCGATCACTGGGCCTACGACGCGATCGATAAGCTGCAGGCCGAAGGATTCGTCGAGGGTTATCCGGACGGGACCTTCCGTGGGAATCGCTCATTCACCCGCTACGAGATGGCAATGGTTGTCGCCAGGATCTGGGACCGGCTCAATAGCGAGCTGAAGAATCTGGTCATCCCCGAGGGTGACTGGGCCACCAATGCCGACCTCGATGATGCTATCAGCATGATTGAGGACCTGCGGGCTGAGTTCCAGGCGGACCTCGATGAGATGAACATCAAGCTGGACGACCTTACCGGCAGGATGGATGCCGCCGAGGGTCGAATCTCGGCTCTGGAAGCCAACCTCGGCAAAGTCCAGGTCTCCGGAACTCTCCGGACCCGGATCGAGGATATTGTCACCAATGACTATGAAGTCTACGGTGGATTCCAGAATCCGGGCGGTATGGGTCAGTATTCCGCGATTATTGCCGGAACCCCCGGCAGCAATCCCGGCGAGATGTTCGAGTTCGAGGAATTGATCAACCTGGCATTCGACGCGAATCCGTCGGACTACCTCGATGTCCACATGAATCTTATCCAGATTGCGAGCTACCTGAACGCCCCCAAGGGCGATCGGTTCCCGGCGAATCAGGCGCTCGTAGTCGACGAAGCGTGGGCGAAGGCGGACATGATGAAGCTCATGGGCTGGAGCCCGAGCGAGCTCTTCAACCGCTTCAAGCTCACGGTTGGGCGCCAGTACGCTTGCTTCGGCGAGTTCGGACTGGCGTTCGACAATGGTTTCGAGACTCGCCCCGGCATTCTTATCGATGTCGGCGGCGACAGGCTCGACCTCAAGGCCTTCATCGGCCGGAACAGCCGTTTCGGCGAGCAGGAGGGCCTTGGTGTCGCATCCGCAAGCTATGCCTTCGGGGACAGCCGCTCAACAGTAACCCCCCGCGATTACTTCGCCCGGGTAGGTTTCAACTACCTCGGTACGGGTGTCGGTGATGAGCAGGGCATGGGTGTCGACCTTGACACCGAGCTTTTGAGCGAGTGCTACCTGAACAAGCTGCGGATCGAGTACTTCCAGCTCCAGCAGGATCAGCTGGGGTTTGACGTTTCCGGCTCGTACGGAAGCGACTATGAGACCGCCCTTATTGCCTGGGTTGACCTGTACAATGACGGCAACACCCGCGTCAGCGCGGCCTACGCCGACATCGGTCTGGTCCCCGGTTTCTCCTCGATCGATAATAACCCCTTCGAGGAGTACGATGCTCTGTTCACCGGTATCGGTGGCAACATCAACTACGGCTATGAGTCCGGCCTCAACCCCTTCCCCAGCAATTTTGTTGGCGGTGGAATGCAGGTCGAGCATACGTGGTGGGATATGGTCACCACGATGCTCACCTTCTTCGATGGTACCAACCAGGATTCTGAGGATTACCCTGTTGTAATCCGACTGAACATCCGTTACCCGCTCTCTGACGCGAGCGACATTGCCCTTGAGTACATCCATAGCGGTATTGATGCACTCACGCTCGCCAAGTTGCGGGGTGAGTTCCTAGTCAGGTTCTGACCATGTTTTCAGCCTGAAGATCTTTGGATCGAACAACTCCGGCCCCCTCACCAGGGGGTCGGTTTTTTTGTGCCGGTAGCTTCCCGGTAGCTGCTACCGGGGCTGCCGGCGCATCCAATCGTTCCCCCGATTGACACTCCCCGGCCGCTGCGGCACAATTGGTCCCTGATTCCCAAGATCGTCCGAATCCGAATGCGTGTTCGATCCGGAGGAGCCCGACATCATGATGAGGAGATTCCTGGTCATAGCGCTATTGATCCTGCTCGTGTTCAGCCCTGCGGTCGTCTCGGGATGCACCGAGTTCATGACCGAGGAGGAGAAGAAGGAATTCCAGGACGAGCTGAACAAGGCTCTTGACGAAGCGAAGAAGGAGGCCGAGCAGGAGGTCAAGCAGGCGGTCACCGACGCGGTCAACGAGCAGAAGGAGAGGATCAAGGACAGCATCACCGGCAGCGTGGACGAAATCCTCGACCAGCTCACCGGGGCGGGAGTGTACAGAGTGCTGACCGCGAACGTGGGCAACAAGAGCAAAGAGCAGTTCCGCCTGAAGCTGCCCCCGAATCAGAGGGGCGAGCGGCTCATTCGGGACAGGATCGGCGTGCTCAAGCCGGACATCTGCGTGATCATCGAAGCGTACAATCGGGATCAGGTGGAGAGGCTGATGTCGCGAACCGGGAAGCCTTACGCTATTTTCGGAGGCCCCTACGATTTCCTGTGCATCAACAAAGATGTTGTCGCGACGAACCCGCTGGGAAACGGTGAGTGGATTCTGCCTTGCCCGGACAGCGCGGACCTCGATCTCGGAAGCGATAGCGGCTGCAAGACAAGCTACGTGGACCTGGTCTTCAAGGAGGACTCGAGGCCTGCCAGGATCATCTACACCCATTTCGTCGGCTTCCTTTCGTCAACTTGGCAGGTCACCCATATATCGACTATCGACTGGATAGCCGACCACAGCAGGGTCGATTACCCCGTTCTCGTCATGGGCGATTTCAACAATGACTTCATCCGTGAGTCCTACGATCCCAACATGCCGAGCTCGATTCACATCAAGCAGGTAGTCGAAGGTGTCCCCCTGACCATCATGAACGCGAAAGACCCGCAGAGGTTTGGGTACATGGGGACCTACAGGGATGTTCTGGGCGAGATCGAGTCGGTGCCGCATGTGAACAACACGTATGACTGGGTTCTCGGAAACAAGTACGTTGCCCTTGACGACAAGTTCACCGGCGGCTTTGTGCGCGAGTTCACTCCCGACAGCTTCGATCCCGATCTGGACCACTACGCGCTGTTCGGGGCGATCAAGTTCACGGGCAGCGGCAACGCGCAGTTCACCCAAACGTCGACATATTAGGACACGCGGCCGGGGACAGGCACCCCGATTTCGCCATCCCTGACCTCGTCGCGAAAGTGAAGTAAATGCGTAGGCGAAATCGTTGTGCCAGTCCCCTTTCTCATTGCCGCATTGCCTGTCACCGGCACATCCCTAGCTCCAATATCCGTCTTTCGTGGGCTCAGGAAACAGCGCGGGAAGGCACCTGCAGTACGCATCGATCTCCGCGGGATTGCTCATCCTCAGGATATCTATCATGAGATCGTTCTGGCCGGTCGAAGGATCCATTGTCAGTGTAACCTTCCACTCCGTAGGACCGTACTTGGACTCGACCTTCTTGATCTGCACGTCTCTTACTGAGTGGACCGGAATCTCGTGGGTGTCGGCCCCCTTCGTGTACCTGAGCATCTTCCCGTCGCAGGAGAAAGATGCTTCGACGATGGTGTCGCCGAAGAGAATGTTCTGTTTGTGCGCGTAGACGGACTGGAAATTGTACGGGGGCAGCTGGGCGACAGGCTCTCCGGATTTCCTTCGATTGTTGATGTGCCTGATTATGGTCTGCCTTGCGATCTCGTTCCCGGAGCTCTCAAGCGTGTTAAAAACCATCGCAGGACCTGAGTAGGGCTCGTAGCGGGTCAGGTTGCGATCCTTGAAATCGAAACCCCGATTCGAGTTGCTGAGGAAATATATTCTCAGGAGTTCCGTCCCGAAGAGACCCTTCACCGGTCCGGCTCCGAACACCCTGTTCAGGGGGACGCTGACGACCGGACCTCTGGTCCGGCAATCGAGGATCGAATCGTCGACCCGCAGGAAGCCGTCTTGAGACTCTCTCGCCAGGCTCGATTGCTCTACACGGCTCCCGATTATCCCCCCCGCAACGAGCCACGCGACGATGTACCACCAGCCTATCACCGCGTCACTGAACAGAATAAGGAGCGCGAAAGGTATGCCGATCAGCGTGCCGACCCCAAAGCCCTTCAGGAATCCGACCGCCGACGCGTTCTTACGATCGTTGTGAGTGGGTTCGCGATGTCTCAGCAGGCTGGGCTCTCCGGAGGTGGGCCTTTCGCCGGAGGGTCGATCCAGAACCGGGGATACAGGCCGGGTCCGGACGTCAGCGGTATCCTCCTCCAACCCGGCGTTCAGGTCTATGAGTTCTTCGTTAGGGTCTCTCATAAAGAAAGAAGATTATACACCCTGCGGATTTGTTGCATCAGGAGGAAGAGACGAAAGTGATTGAGCGGAGCCGGACAAGACCGGCGGCCGCATGCGAAGGACGTGATTGTGATGGAGAAGTCGGGATTCCCGTCCGGTTGCGGATGCCTGCAAGTGACCGAGAGACAGCCTTCGAAGCTGCCGGAATGGGGTACGAAATGCTATACTCCCGGTATCCATATAGAGGAAGCCAACGTTCGGCTGGAGGTCTCTTGATGAGGTTACTCACACTGCTTGCCGCGATCCTGGCGCTCATCGGACTGGGCTGCTCGAGCGGCGCAATCACCGCTCCCGACCCGACATCGGTCACCGCCCGGACGGTCGGTGCCTCCGATTCGCATCGCATCTGGGGCCTGTGGCAGCTCCGGGCGGATCCCGCTCAGGGCACGCTCGAGGTAACGCCCCTTCGCGCAGGAGCCATGCACCTGAACGCTCTCAAGCTCCTGGAGCCGCCCGCCGGACTCAAGCTCAAGGTCGCCAACCTGAAGTTCACAGGGTCGGTCTGCGACGTGGACGTGACGATCGTGCACCCATTCCCCGGACTGAGCCAGTACATAGGCTTCGATGTCGCAGGCATCGTCATGACCAAAGGCACGCTCGGCGGATTCAGCGATCCCGGCCTGGCCATGCCCGGTCCCGGAGAGTCGCGCCTGCTGAATGCCGACGGCTGGTCGCGATGGTGGAACCCGGTCGAGTTCTCGATTCCGGGTCAGCCGATTTTCAGGTACCGCGACGGACTCCTCGGCAACAAAGACTCGGTCGCCAACTTCGATTGCACACTCAATGGATACAAGCTCTTTTCCGACGAGCTTGGCAAGGACGACGACATCCTTAGCGTCGATCCCACCAATAGACTGCCGCTCATGGACGGCTCCAGCAACACGAGACACTACACAATTGATTTTTCCGGCGGCGTGGTTTTCAATTACGCCGTCGATGCCAATTGGGTGCTCCCGGACGGCAATCCGCCCTTCACGCCGGACATGTATCCCCCGGACGCCAATTGTCCCGAAGCATGGGCTGCCTCGATCACCGAATTGGAGAATACACTTTACAATGACGGAATCAACAGCGGAGGAGATCTCAGTCTTCTGATCGATGTCCGCGACCACTACAACGCCGGCGCCAACATTGTCTGGGCCGAGTCTCCGGGGAATTTCGCACCGACAACTGCCGCGAGCCCTGTTGGCGGCGGCGATGGGTACAGCACGTACCAACTCGACATTGTCGGCGCGACCCCGCAGCAGGGAAGTATTGACATCCTCATTGGGGTTGAAAGCGAAGTCATAGGCTATGTTGACGTTCTTCCCGACAAACCGATAACCGCCTATTTCGTTCACACCTCGACTGTAGGGCTTGTTCCTCAGAACGCTCCGACCGCGATCATGCATGCGACGACCCCGACAACTATCCCCACGGGCGGACTGGTTTCCTTCGATGCAACCGACAGCACCGGCACGCCTCCGCTGACCTTCACCTGGGATTTCAACGGCGACGGCACATATGACGGTCCCGATGACGCCTATTCCGGTTCGCCGGACACGCCGACCCATACGTTTGATGTCGACGGCACGTACGATGTCACGGTGAAAGTCACCAACTCCAAGGGATTCGATATATCGGACTCCGTTGTCGTGCATGTGGGACTGAGTCCCGATGACATCTACGTGGACGGCGATTATCAGGGCACGGACTCGGACGGCACGCAGGCCAAGCCGTTCAAGACGGTTCAGGAAGGCTTGAACGCTGTGGCAGCCGGTCATACGGTGCACGTGGACTACCTGGACGGAGGCAATAATACCTATGACACCGCCGATATGGTTCTGAAGAGCGATGTGATGCTTCTTGGCGACAACTGGAACGGCGGCGGGCCGGGCAAACCCAAACTGGACAATGCGACGAACATGTGGGTCGTCGGAATGTCGTACGGCAACCTCACCAATTTCATCCTGGAAGGTTTTGAGTTGGGCGTGTCGAACGTCCCGGGCAGCGATGAGCACTGGGGAGTCTATATCACCGGCGGGAGCAACGTCACCATACGTCACAAGAAGGTCAGTGATTACGCCGACGACACGGGACTTGAGGACGGCGACGGCGTGCCGATCTACCTCAACGGATGTGCGGATTCCATCATCGAGTTCAACGATATCGGCCCCATGACATTTCACAGCGACACGCCGGGCGAGTACGCGACGGTCCTGTGGGGCATTTACACCTATGACTGCACCAACATTCAGATCAGGAACAATTACATCCACGATTATCTTGTTGACTATGATGGCGGCGGCGGGCAGATCAGGGTTTTCCTCCTGCACTGCCAGGACTCTACCACCGCCGAGATTCACAATAATCTCATCTGTCACGTCCACGGCATCGGCAATTACGACTATCGCATAAACGGCATCAACCTCGAGGGCTACTCCGGCTTCCACCTGTACCACTGCTATAACAATACGGTCGACACTCTTGACACTTCGCAGTCGATCGCGTCGACGTCGCCGATCGGGCTGATTTTCTATTCGGCTTCATGGTGCCCGCCTTTCACGGACACTTACGTGGACAATGGTCTTGTCACCAATTTGATGACAAAAGACGCAGCCATGGCGATGGGCTATGTGGGAACAGGGTGGAATGATGAGATCAACGGCATCTGGTATTACCCGGGCATCGAATACTGCACGGGATACAACATTTCCGCATCCACGGACTTCTTCGGCAACAACTGGGACAAGGGCGATGGTCTTGTTGATGTGCCCGGAATCGACCCACTGTTTGTGGACAATGTCACGGAGCCGTACGACTACCGTTTCCAGTCCGGCTCGGGCTGCGAGATGGGTGATCCCAACTTAATCGATTGGGACGACACCGGTACGCCGTCCGGCGATCCCGATGAGCCCAACATTGAGAATCGATCGCGTATGGGCTGCTTCGGCGGCCCAGACGGGAATTGGGATCCAAATAATCTATGATTACAGAGAGATGCATGGCGTGTTTATGCAGTGATCGCAATCGGCGATAGGATAGGCGACTCACTTCTCCTTCGCGCCGTCGAGAATCCACTGTCTGATGATGTCGAGCTGCTCGCTTGTGAGTTGGGCGTAGTGGTCTCCCTTCTCGACCTTGAGGACCAATTTGCTGGTGGCGGGTTCACCGGGCGTGACGACGCCTGCGGCAATGACCGTCGCGTAGGTGCTGAGGTCAAGCCCGCCCATTGCGCTCGACCCGTGGCATGACGTGCAGCTTGGGGCGAAGATGCTCGCCACGTCGGCGTTCCATGTGTAAAGGTTTTCCGCAGGCGCGGGCGTTTGAGGGGGAGGCTCTGTGGGCTCGGATGGCTGGGACGGTGCGGGGGCGGCGGCTTGAGGCGGGGAGGGCGGAGCTTCGGTTGCGCTCTGGGGCGCGCCGTTCCAGATCCATGCGCGGATCATCGAAATCTCGTCCGTCGTCAGAGTGCGGGGATGTCTTTGCACTTCGATCTTGTCGATGAGGCGGCTTGAATCGGGATCGCCGGCGACGATTATCCGTGCCGCCATCAGGGATTCGTAGGTTCGAAAATCCATGCCCGCCATGGCCGATTCGCCGTGGCACGACGTGCACCTTTTTTCGAATACCCTCTGAATGTCGGTGTCCCAGTAATAATCGGGTATGGTCTGCGGCTTCCGAGGTCGCACGGGCACAGGAGGCTCCTCGGGCTTCTCCTCCTCAGGCGCAGGTTTCTCCTGTTCCGGAGGAGGCAGCGGACCTGACGGAGCGCCGTCTTGGATCCATTTGCGGACAGCCGAAAGATCCTGTTCGCTCAGGTGCCCGGGATGCCCTCCCGCCTCCATTTTCGCGATGAGCTTGCTTGCGCCGGGATCGGCGGGGGTGATGACGCCTGAATCCATCGCGGCTTTGTAGTCTGTCAGATTGAGACCGCCCAGCGACATCGAGCCGTGGCATGACCCGCAGCTCGCCGAGAAGATGGCCGCGATTCCGGTGGCCCATGTCAGGCTCGGGACTTCCTGGGGCTGCTCGACGGTCTCGGCGGGTCTCTCGATTTTCTCCCCGGGCTTGAGAGGTGCGCCGTGCGAAATCCATATGTGAACCATCGCTAGATCGGATCCCGATAGCTCTCCCTGATGTCCGCCCGCCTCCATCATCGTGACAATCGGGCTGCCATCGGGGTCGAATCGCACAATCGCCCCGGAGCTGAGAGCTGATTGATACTCGGTGACATCCAGCCCTCCGGCTCCGTGTATGCCGTGGCACGATGCGCAGTTTGTCGCGAAGATGTCGGAGATCCCGGACTCCCAGGAGATATTGGCGACATCGAACCCGCCGGGCAACCTCCCCGGCTCGACCTTCTGGTCCTGGGAAGGGGCTACGGGTCGGAACACCGTGACGAGTTCCGGAGGTATGATCTTCTCTATGGACGTCTGCTCGAAATACGCGAAGTAGATAGCCCACGCAAAGAGAAACACGGCGACGGCGGAATACAGGGGAAAGTCGAAACGCCAGTATCTCAGTCTCGCTTCCGGATCGATGGGCTTGGGCGCAATGCCGGACCTTATGTCCGCCAGCTCCAGCGGATGCTCTCGAAGCATCTCCTCCTCGGTGACGTACCCGGTGAACATGCTTGTGTTGAGGTACTTGATCAACACGAAGTAGAAATGCCAGACGATGATCGCGAGCACCGCCAGCAAAGCCTCGTAGCCGTGAGCCACCTTCGCCGCAGGGATGAACTGGCCCGGAAGCCAGCGCGTTGTCGCGACCGGGTTCCACATCATGAATCCGGTGACGGCCATGATGATCGTGCCCCAGACGACCGCCCAGTACTCGGCCTTCTCCGCGAACGTGTACCGCCCCTGCTTCGTCCTCACTTTTGAAAACCCGAGATTGTAGGCGAACGCCCGGAAGGCCGCGACCGCGTCGCCCCAACCCGGAGTGATCGTACTTTTCCTCAGCGTGATAAACGCGCGATATCTCGTCACCCCGACGTGCACCAGGGCCTGGAGGATGAGGATCATCGCGCATACGTGATGAATGTGCCTGACATTCTCCACTCCGCCGAGAAACCCGACGATCGTTTGTGCGACCGGCGACGTGGCGAAAAACTGCACCAGGCCGGTCAATGCAAGCAGGCTGAAATTGACCGCAAGAATCCAGTGCTCGATTCGGTACCGGAGCGGGAATCGCAGGAACATGCTCGACTTATCCATGTTTGCGCTCCTTCCGGAAGTCGATGATCTGACGAGCGTAGTCGGAGACGACGAAAATCAACATGCCCCCGATCAGGCCGGGAATCAGCAGCCGATAGAACCAGGTGACCCAGAACACGATGGGCCGGCGCGTCAGGCTGGGTTGAGAATGCCCCGGCCAGGCGTCGGAGAAATTCGCGGTGGCGTACGGATGGCACTTCCGGCAGGTGGCGAGAAGATTGGCCATTGCCACCGTCGACTGCGGATTGTCAGGAGCCAGAATGTCGTGCACTCCGTGGCAGTCGATGCATACGGCCTTGTCGGTTTCCTTGTTCGGAGTGACCGCCTCGGTCAGAATGACGGTCTTGCCGTGAAAATCCGATTTCCACGTTTTCACCACGTTCGGGTTCAGCCCGTACTTAGCCGCCAACGCTCTGTCGGCGTGACATCTCGCGCACACCTGCGGCGACTGCATGCGGAACGGGGCGTTCGAAGGCCCCTTGATGAAATGGGCGCCGTGGCAATCGATGCAGTCGGGGACATCAGGGTTGCCCTGGCCCTCAAGCGCGGAGCCGTGCACGCTCTCGCTGTACAGATCGTATATATCTGAATGGCATGACTGACACGTGTGCGAGACCTGGATCCTGCTCTCCTTCAGAGGAATCGTGTCGTGCGAGCCGTG
>Ga0315294_10002146_pt1 | contig 21554 bp, 19 predicted proteins | sample YL17G13_40_MG_FD_203626 | JGI IMG/M metagenome (GOLD analysis project Ga0315294, IMG submission 203626) | Sediment microbial communities from Yellowstone Lake, YNP, Wyoming, USA - YL17G13_40 | ecosystem: Environmental > Aquatic > Freshwater > Lake > Sediment | place: USA: Wyoming | collected...
ACACAATACAATCGCTCATGTCTGCGAGCAAGGTTATCAAGATTTAATAAGGAGTGCGCGCGATGGCCGATATAAAGAAGCAACGTCTCACGGAAACCGTCCGCGGTGCGGGTTGAGCCGCCAAGATAGGTCCGTCGGACCTGACAAAAGCCCTGTGCGGGCTTGAGCTGATGCGCGACGCGAACGTGCTGGTCGGATTGGAGACCGGCGACGATGCCGGCGTGTATCGATTGAGCGATGATCTGGCTATAATCCAGACCGTCGATTTCATCACGCCCATCGTGGACGATCCGTACACCTTCGGCCAGATAGCCGCAGCCAACTCCCTGAGCGATGTATACGCCATGGGAGGTACGCCCATTACCGCCATGAATGTAGTCTGCTTCCCGGTTAAAAGCCAGGGGATATCGGTGCTTAATGAGATACTGCAAGGTGGACTGGACAAAATGAAGGAGGCCGGTGTAGCACTGGTCGGCGGACACAGCGTTTCAGACGAGGAGCCGAAGTACGGACTCTCCGTAACAGGTATCATTCATCCATCTCGAATTGTTACCAAAGCCGGAGCACAATCGGGCGATAAATTGATACTCACCAAACCGCTCGGCACCGGAATCGTGACCACAGCGATAAAAGGAGGTACAGCCAGCAAAACCAGCATCGACGCGGTAATCAGCAGCATGACCACACTAAATAAAAAGGCTTCGGAGCTTATGCTCAAAGCGGGTGTTCATGCCTGCACCGACATCACCGGATTCGGTCTCATCGGACACATCTGCGGCATGGTAGAACACAGCAATAAAGGAATAGAGCTGAGGTTATCACAAATACCGATATTCATAAAGGCCAGAGAGCTCGCTGAGGCAGGGATGACTCCCGGGGGAACCCGCCGCAATATGGAGTTCTATCAGAAGATATTGGCGAACATAACTGATATTGATGAGATAACCCTCGATATTTTATTCGACCCGCAGACATCGGGCGGGCTGCTCATGTCCATACCTCCGGACAAAGCTGAAGGTCTACTGAAAAAGCTGCGCAGCAGCGGCATCAAAGAGGCAGCCATCATCGGACAGATAGTAGATAAACCTAAGGGCAAAATCATTTTACGCGGGTGAAAAATGCCATTTGTACTGGGCACAGCAGGACACGTCGACCACGGGAAATCGCTCCTTGTTAAAGCCTTGACAGGGATCGACCCGGACCGCCTCAAGGAAGAGAAAGAGCGCGGCATGACCATCGACCTGGGCTTCGCCTGGCTCACGCTGCCCAGCGGCCGCGAGGTCAGCATCGTCGATGTGCCGGGACACGAGCGTTTCATCAAGAACATGCTCGCCGGCGTCGGCGGGATCGACATGGCACTGCTCATCATCGCCGCCGATGAAGGGGTAATGCCGCAAACGCGGGAACACCTCGCCATCCTCGACCTGCTGGGCATGAAGAACGGCATCGTAGTCATCACCAAAAAAGACCTCGTCGACAGCGAGATGCTGGAGCTGGTGACGATGGATATAGAGGAGGTGCTCAAGGGCACCACACTGGCCAAATCCCAGATCATTCCGGTATCCGCGATGACCGGCGAGAACCTGCCGACACTTATCACAGCCATCGACTCCATGCTCGACAAAACAGCGCCCAAGCGCGACATCGGCAAACCGCGGCTTCCCATCGACCGCATCTTCACCATAGCCGGCTTCGGCACCGTGGTCACAGGGACACTGATCGACGGGAAATTGTCGAAAGGGCAGGAAGTGGAGATCGTGCCTTCATCAGTAAAAACCCACTTACGCGGCCTTCAGACACATAAGCAGATATCCGATACCGCCACCCCCGGCAGCCGCGTCGCCGCCAACCTGGCAAACATCGCGACCGAACAGCTCAGCCGCGGCGACGTGCTGACCACCCCTGGATGGCTCAAGGCCGGCAGGACGCTGGACGTAAAGCTGCGCCTGCTGGCCTCCACGCCGCGCGCGCTGGAGCACAACGCACAGGTCACACTGCACACCGGCGCCGCCGAGGCCCAGGCTAAGGTAAGGCTGCTGGACGTAAACGAACTGAAACCAGGCGACACAGCTTTCGCCCAGCTTGTGCTGGATACTCCCATCGCCGCAGTGAAAGACGACCTGTTCATCATCCGCTCGCCGCAGGAGACGCTGGGCGGCGGACAGATACTCGAAACAAAAGCGAAGAGGCACCGCCGCTTCGAATCATCTACCATCGAGCAGCTGCAGAAGAAAGAGGGAGGCACGGCGGAGGAAGTCATAAAAGCCGCGCTCGATCCCAATAAACCCGTCGAGTTCAGCAAGCTATCGGCCAAGCAAAGCCTGCCCAGCGATCAGATGGAAAAGGCAATTGCATTACTAGCTGAACACAAAGAGATCACTATCTTGAAGGAAAAGGACGACCGGTTGGTGTATTCGGCACAGGCATGGGCCGCTCTGCAACAATCGACTAAACAAACGCTGCAAAAATTCCACAGGGACTACCCGCTGCGGCAGGGCATGGCCAAAGAAGAACTGAGGGACAAATTGAAAATCCCCGCCAAGTTCTTCGACAGCGCCGTCAAACAGCTATCGTCAGAAGGCGTTCTCAACGAATCCGGACCGACGGTGCATCTGAACAGCCATCAGATCAAGCTGACGCCGGAGCAGAAGAAGAAGATCGATGCCTACATCAAGGTACTATCGAGCAGTCCGTTCTCGCCGCCTGCCGAATTAACTATCGAGCCGGAACTGCTCAGTATCCTCATCGGACAGAGACACGTGGTGAAAGTAGCCGACAACGTTGTCTTCACGACCGAAGCTTACGATACGATGTTGCAAAAGACTATCGACCATATCAAAACGCACGGGCAAATCACCGTCGCCGAGGTGCGCGATATGCTGCAAACCAGCCGCAAATACGCGCTGGCGCTGATGGAATACCTCGATAACCAAAAAATTACCCGCCGCGTCGGCGACGGGCGGGTGCTGAGATGACTTCTGGCGGGAGCGCATAGGAGTCGAACCTACTGTGGACACCGCAGGGTGCCCACCGACGGATTTGAAGTCCGCGGAGCCCACCGGGACCCATCCGCTCCCATAGCTAAAAGCACTACGACGTCATGCTAACACACCACGCCACGATTTTCAATTTTGTTAGTCGGCAGTTTTTATTGCTTCCGACCCCTGAGATGTTGTAACATCTGAATAGTTCATTTAATAGAGATAAACGATTAGGATTCCCTTGATAAAAGAGGTGTCCTTCCGCGGAAGGACCGGGGGAATTGGGGGTGTCCCCTAACTTTTTCTTAAGTCCCCCATGATTGGGGGATTTAGGGGGTTGATAAGATTAACTCAAAGACTATATGAATAAAAAGGAGTGAACCTACATGCAAATCAAAGGTAAAACTGCTTTTGTAACCGGCGGCGCCAGTGGATTGGGTGCTGCCACAGTAAAACGGCTTCACGGTATGGGGGCCAACATCGTCGTCGCCGACATGAACAAAGACACAGGTGAGGCTATGATCAAAGAGCTCGGCTCCCGAGCCATTTTCGTCCAGATGGACATCACCAACCCCGACCAGGTGAAAGCTGGCTTCGACCGCGCGCTTAAGGAGTTTAAAAACGTCCATATATTAGTGCACTGCGCCGGAACCGGCTGGGTCGGCAAGATCGCCGGCAAGGAAGGTCCCCACGACCTGAATATGTTCATCAAGATAGTAAATATCAACCTCATCGGCACGTTCGACGTTTGCCGCTGGGCAGCATTCCATATGCAGAGCAACGAGCCTAACGCGGACGGCGAGCGCGGCGTCATCATCAACACCGCATCCATCGCCGCCTTCGACCCGCAGATCGGCCAGATAGCCTACTGCGCATCAAAGGCCGGAGTAGTAGGAATGACACTTGCCATCGCCAGGGACATGTCGAAACCAGGCATCAGGTGCTGTACCATCGTCCCCGGTGCTTTTGACACGCCGCTCATGAAAATGATGCCCAAGGAAATGAACGACGCGCTGGCGGCGCAGATTCCGTTCCCCAAGCGTTTCGGTAATCCCGACGAGTACGCCATGCTGGCCCAGCAGATAGTCGAGAACACCTTCCTCAACGGCGAGACGATTCGACTCGATGGCGCCATACGCATGCCGCCCAAGTAACGATTATCGATCGTAAAATAAAAAATTCACGACTGGGTCTCAGAAGGAGCTGAATATTTCCGGAGCACCCGTTCGAATCGATGAAATACCACTCGGTGATCCGAGGATAAAGCTATTCGCCGATTTCCCGTGGCGTCTTTACCGCGGCGACCCGTGCTGGACCCCGCCGCTCCGCGGAGATCTGCTCGGTAATCGACTGCTTAAACTTGTAGGTTTACTGACTAAGGAGCATCCCTACCACCAGCACGCCGAGGTTACACACTTTTTGGCATGGCGCGATGGGCAACCGGTAGGGCGGGTCTCGGCAGCCATCAACCGCCGCTTCAACGATCATTACAACACCCGCATCGGATTCTTCGGTTTCTTTGAGGTAATAGAAGACTACGAGATCGCCAGGATTTTGCTGGACCATGCGCGGGCATGGGTCAAGGGCCACGGTATGACGATCATGCGTGGTCCCGGCGAATATTCCAACGCCACCCATGAGCGCCAGGGCATTCTGATAGAGGGCTTTCAATATCCGCCCACGGTAGAGCTGACGCACAATCCGCCTTACTATGGCAAATTTTTAGACCAATACGGTTTCCACAAGGCCAAGGACTACTACGCTTATACCTTCGACGTTCAAGACCCTGACGCCCCCCGATTGGACACGTTGGTGGAACAGGTGCGGCAGCGCAGGAAAATCGAGACCCGTCCGCTGAATTTCAAAGAATTGCGCTCCGAGATACAGCTGGTGATAAGAATCTATAACGACAGCTGGGCTGAGAACTGGGGTTTCCTGCCAATAACCGATGAGGAAGCAAACACAGTGGCAGATTCTCTGCGACCCATTGTCGATCCCGGCCTTGTCAGGTTTGCCTTCATCGATGGCGAGCCGGTAGCTATACTCGGGGCTTTCCCCGACCCGTATTACGCCCTGCGACCGCGCTGGCACTGGTACGGCGACAATGACATTATACGTATAGTTAGACTGTTTTTTATGCGCCGGCACATCCCATGCGGGCGCTTGATGTTCTTCGGCATCCGCCCCGGATTCCGCAACCTGGGTATAGACGCCCTTCTTTACCATGAAGCCAGGAAATACGCCGTACAAAAAGGCTACCGCACATGCGAGGCTTCAATGCTGCTGGAAGATAACGACCTTATTTTACGTGCCTCGGAGTTCATGGGAGCGCGACACTATAAAACATGGCGTATCTACGACCTGCCGTTGGAATGAGGGGAAATCCTGCCATAACATATTTTCACTTTTGCCTTAACACTTGATTCTATTGTATAATCCGAAGCCGTGGAGAGGTGTCCGAGTGGTTAATGGTGCCGCTCTCGAAAAGCGGTCTCGCTGTTTCAGCGAGCGCGGGTTCGAATCCCGCCCTCTCCGCCAGATAATCTCTCTTCAAATGTATTATCGATTACCAAGTTTGTAATATAAGCCTATTCTCGACGAATCGCTGATATTGTGGTACATTACTCAAACTGGATTATTTACAGAAAACGAAATATACATGATTATAACTAATGTAATAAGTAATCCAGCCTGTTACGAGGTGTACCATGGATAAGCAACTGAAAGTATTAATCCTGGAACATATACCTGAGGACGCGGAACTTATCCAACGTGCGCTGCGGAAAAGCGGCATTAATTTTGTATCGCGGAGCGTAAAGACAAAGACGGAATATTTAAATTACCTTGAAAAAGCAATAGATGTTATCATCACCGATTACGATTTGCCCAATCTTAGTGCAATCAAAGCCTTGCAGATGTTAAATGAACGTAAGCTGGATATTCCCTTTATTTTCGTTGCCAGCACTATCAGCGAAGGCCAAGCAGCCGACTGTATGAAAAAAGGCGCAGCGGATTGCATCCTCAAAAATCGATTATCACACCTGGGACCTGCGGTAATACATGCGTTAGAGAAGAAGACTCCGCACCCTCATGCTGAAAAGACCAGTACGAAGGCTGACCTGACGGATACACACCTGAGACTGCAAAAAATATTTGAAGATACGGTCCATGCATTAGCCTCGGTAACTGAGAGTAGAGATCCTTTCACCGCAGGTCATCAGAATAGAGTTGCCTCCCTGTCTTATGGCATTGGCTACAACATCTTTTTAAAAAATCATGAATCTGCGGAAGCGCTTTACCTGGCTGGCCTGGTTCATGATATCGGTAAGGTATCCGTTCCTATCGAAATTCTCAGCAAACCAACAGACCTCACCGATCTTGAAATGAATATTATCAAGACACATCCTAAAGTCGGTTATGACATATTGAAAAATATAGACTTCCCATGGCCTATCGCTCAAACGGTACTGCAACACCACGAAAGGCTGGATGGCTCCGGATACCCGAAGGGACTTAGAGGGACAGATATCATGATGGAAGCAAGGATCCTGGGTGTAGCTGATGTTGTCGAGGCCATATGCTATCCCCGTTCCTACAGGTCTGCTCTCACTATTGAACAGGCCATGGAAGAAATGGCAAAGAATAAAGGAACACTGTACGACCCTGCCGTTGTGGATATCTGTATATCGATCTTCAAAGAGACAGGGTTTTCTTTTATACGTAGTCTAGAGATATGTGATTCGCTGCGCGATGCCAATATCAGGAAACAACAGTAACTGAAGGTTGATTAAAAATATGAGCACTATATCTGAAACGCTAAAATTTGAAATGCCGCCAAAGGAAAAGGTGCTGCTTCTGGTAAAACAGATGAAAGGCCGCAGTGATTTGCTCATAGAGATGGCCGATTACTGCCAAAGCGCAAAAGACGCCGACAAAGGTATCTGCCTTGCAGCTGTTAACCATATTACCAAAGATGACCCGACGTTTGTTCAAAACCACATGGATTTCATCATAAGCCAGATCGATAATAAGTCTGCGCAGGTTAAATTGGAGGCCAGCGAAATCATCGCCAGTGCCGCCAAAGCCTTCCCCGATCAAGTCGTAAAGGCAATCCCCGGATTAATGGAAATATCCAAAGATGAAGGAACAATTGTCAGATGGGGCGCCGCTTACGGCTTGACCGAGATCGCCAAGAACAATCCGAAAACCAGAAAAGAATTAATCCGCTTTTTCAAAACAGAGGCCAAGAAAGAAAAACAGAGCTCCGTGCGTAATCTTTATCTTGAAGCATTGGCAGCGTTGGGGAAAGCCAAATAGCAGATATTCACCGTGAATCATAAACATCTTCATACGTAGCCTTCCGACTCAAATCTCTGGTATAATCCATAGAGCTATATTCCTTCACAATCGATAAAATATCAAACAGAGTCCTTACACGGAGAGGTGCTGGAGTGGACGATCAGGCACGCCTGGAGAGCGTGTGTACTTTCGGGTACCGCGGGTTCGAATCCCGCCCTCTCCGCCATATTTTTAATCCCTCTATAACTCCTAATTTCGCACAATTTTTCAAAAAACATTAGCTTTCTATTGCTTTTGGTGACATAATGTGATAATTTTAAAGACTCCAAAAACTGAGCAGGCAAATTACACAAGGAATCGTACATATGAAAGTAACCCTTATCGAACCCAAGACCCCATTTATTAACATCTATTCCGCATTCATCAAGCAACTGCCGCTGCTGGGGCCCATCTATCTGGGAACCATACTGAAAAACGCAGGGCACGATGTTGTTATATTTAATGAAAATATGAAAGACATCGACTATGACCGCATCAAGGATTCGGACGTAGTCGGAATATCCATTATGACGTCCACCGCACCAAGAGGGTATGAGATATCTCAAAAAGTCAGGGAACTTAATCCCAGGGCTAGAGTTCTCATCGGCGGGAGCCATGCCACGTTCCTGCCGGAAGAAGCTGCTGAATATGCAGACAATGTGGTGACCGGAGAAGCTGAGTCAGTCATAATTGATCTTGTCGAACATGGAAGCAACGAGAAGATCATCGCCGGCAAACCGGTGGAGAACCTTGATGAATTGCCTTTCCCAGACTTCTCTCTGATCCACGGACTCGAAAAACAGAAGGTCACACCGGTATCCACATCGAGGGGATGCCCGTTCGACTGCACGTTCTGTTCCGTGACCGCGATGTTCGGCAGAAAATACCGCTACCGCTCCACCGACAGCGTTATAAAAGAATTATCCCGGATGAAACATCGCAAAATCTTCTTCTATGACGATAACTTCGACGCCAACAAATCACGTACATCTGAGCTTCTGCATAAAATGATTCAGCATAAAATTACCCCTCAATGGATCGCCCAGACGAGAGCCAGCGTTACCAAGGACGAGGAGTTCGTAAAATTAATGTCGAAGTCTAACTGCTGGCAGCTATGTATTGGATTTGAATCGCTGAATCCGGATTCGCTGAAGAAATATAACAAAAAGCAGACGCCGGAGGATGTTAAGAATTGCATTCGCGTGCTCCACAAACACAGGATCAGGGTACACGGGATGTTCATATCCGATGGGTACACCGATATCTATAATAAGATAGGGGTGGACAGCCTGCAGCTGTGCGTGCTGGTCCCGCTCATCGGCAGCAAACTTTACACCGCTATTAAGGGAAGCGGACGTCTTATCGCCGACAGGTTCCCGAATGACTGGAAACTCTTCGACGGCGGGCATGTGGTGCACTGGCCGGATTCACTCTCACCGGCAGAGATGCAGCGTCAGACTATCAAGGCATTGAGCACATACTACTCCAAGGCTAATGTTGCCAAGCTCTTCCTCCGTGGTAAATTCCAGAGCTTTGCCATCCGTCTTATGGGGCATAACGTGCTTAAAAAATGGAAGGCACAAAACAAAGATTACGATAAGCAGCTGAGCAAGGTAAAATATGTGAATCAGACCCCCGGGTTCCTTCGAGGAAGGCTGTAGGTTTGAACGTATCATTAATACCCCCGCTAAATAAGACGGGGGTATTTTTTTACCTTGACTCATATGCTAGAATAACCTAGTTTATGAACGAAACTAAATTCTGGGTAGGATTCTCACTGATACCGGGGATAGGGCGTGCCCGTATCTCCAAACTGGCACATTACTTTTCAAGCATGGAGCAGGCATGGCACGCCAACGCCTCCGAGCTTGAAGCGGCGGGGCTCGATGCCAAATCCGTGAAATCGGTTTTATCCCATCGTTCCACGTTATCTCTTGATGATGAGATGAGCAAATTGGAACGGTATAAAATCAAAGCCCTGACCATCGATGATCAAACCTACCCTTCAATACTTAAAGAGATATATGACCCCCCGCCATTGCTCTACATCAGGGGCAGCTTAGCCCCTCAGGACGAATGGTCGCTGTCCGTTGTCGGCACGCGTTACCCTACTTACTACGGCAGGGAAGTGACGGAACAGATAGCGGGCACCCTTGCCAGCAATCGTATTACGATCGTCAGCGGACTGGCCAAAGGTATCGACTCCATAGCCCACCGCGCAGCGCTGGATAATGGAGGACGCACCATCGCCGTGCTTGGCTGCGGGCTGGATATTGTCTACCCCAGCCAGCATGCAAACCTGGCACGGGAGATAATGGAACATGGCGCCCTTGTAAGCGAGTACCCGCTCGGCACGCCCCCAAAGAGGGAGAACTTCCCCCTCCGCAACAGGATAATGAGCGGCTTGAGCCTTGGCGTGCTGATAGTAGAGGGAAAGAAGGAAAGCGGCGCCAGGATCACCGTGGAGCGGGCGCTGGAGCAGAACCGCGAGGTCTTCGCCGTGCCCGGAAGCATACTTTCTCCAACGAGCTGGCTCCCGAACCAGTTGATACAGGAAGGAGCTAAACTGGTACGGAATGCTGAGGATATTATGGAAGAACTGAACTTGACTATGGCAGTGCAGCATGCTGAAGCCCAGGCGCTCATCCCGGCAACTGATTTAGAGTCTGTCATACTGCACTACATAACCGCAGAGCCGACTCATATAGATGAAGTGCGGCGGCAGTGCGCCCTCCCTATTGCCACCGTATCCAGCACACTGTCGATGATGGAGCTAAAAGGGATGGTCAAGCAAATCGGCGGCATGAACTATATTACTGCGAGAGAATCACGTGAAGAATATAGAGTGAAGATTGGATAATGGCTGAAAAAATTAAGAAAACCAAAACATCGACTAAGGCAAAGGCCAAATCGACGAAAAAAGATAAGACCAAGTCGCGCAGCGGCAATCTGGTCATCGTAGAGTCTCCGGCTAAGGCCAGGACGATCAATAAAATACTGGGCAGCAACTTCAAGGTCAAGGCCTCCATCGGGCATATCAGGGACCTACCGCAAAAACGCTTGGGCGTCGATATCAAAGAAAAGACGTTCGCCCCCAAGTACGAAGTGCCGAAGGAGAAACGCGAGGTGGTCGCAGAGATTAAAGAGGCCGCGGAACACGCCTCGGCGGTATACCTGGCGACAGACCCAGACCGCGAGGGCGAAGCCATCTCCTGGCATCTGGTGGAGGCGGCCAAGCTCGACGAATCCTCCATCAAACGGGTGGTGTTCCACGAGATCACCAAAGACGCGGTGCAGGAGGCCTTCAAGCACCCCCGCGATATAGATATGAACCTCGTGAACGCCCAGCAGGCACGGCGCATCCTCGACAGGCTGGTCGGATACAAGCTCAGCCCGCTGCTATGCCAGAAGATCAGGCGCGGCCTTTCCGCGGGAAGGGTGCAATCGGTAGCGCTCAAGTTGGTGGTCAACAGAGAGAGGGATATCCTGAATTTCAAACCGCAAGAGTACTGGTCTATCGATGCACTATTGGAAAAACCAGCCACAAAAGAACAGTTTACTGCCGCCTTTATCGGGAATATGGACGGCAGTAAAATTGACATAAGCAACAATAAAGTGGCATCCAAACTTATAGAAGAACTGAAAAACGCCGGCTACAAGGTCGCCGATATACGAAGGAAAGACGTACTGCGCCAGCCGGCGGCGCCGTTCACAACCAGCACGCTGCAACAGGAGGCCTGGCGCAAGCTGCGTTTCAGCGCACAGCGCACCATGTCCATAGCTCAACAACTGTATGAGGGATTATCTATTGGCAAAGAGGGCTCGGTAGGTCTCATTACATATATGCGCACCGACTCCGTCAAAGTAGCTCCATCAGCGATAGAGGAAACACGTACGTATATCAAAGAGAAATTCGGCGAAGAGTTCCTGCCTAAGACCCCACGTGTTTTCCAGAAAAAATCAAAGGGGGCGCAGGAGGCGCACGAGGCCATCAGGCCGACATCGGTCGTGCGGGAGCCGGCTTCGATCAAGTCTCACCTTAGTCAGGACCAGTTCCGTCTATATGAACTGATCTGGAAACGCATGGTATCCAGCCAGATGTCGGCTGTAATAATCGATACGACCACAGCCGATATCGAGACAAAGCCGCAAAAAGAGGGGAACGCCTATTTATTACGGGCAACCAGCTCGGCTGTGAAATTCCAGGGCTTCGCCATACTTTACAGTGAAGGCAAGGACGAGTCCGACGATGAAAATAACAAAACACCTTTGCCATATTTGGCAAAGGGTGATCCACTCACACTGATAGACCTTAAACCTGAGCAGCATTTCACTCAACCGCCTGCCCGTTATACCCAGGCGACACTAATAAAAGCGCTCGAGGAGTGGGGTATCGGGCGGCCGTCGACCTACGCGCCGATCCTGGGCGTGATCCAGGTGAGGGATTACATCGTACAGGAAACCGGACGTTTCCACCCGACCGAGTTGGGGATGACAGTCAGCGATATGCTCAGCGAGCATTTCCCAAACATCGTTGACTTCGGATTTACGGCACAGATGGAGGAAGGCTTGGACCTAATCGCACAGGGCAAAAAAGAGTGGGTCCCATTTCTCAGCGACTTCTACGGGCCGTTCGAGACATCGCTTGAGAAAGCCAAATCGCAAATGGTGAAAGAGCCGGATGAACCGACAGATGAGCTTTGTGAAAAATGCGGTAAACCAATGGTTATAAAGAATGGCCGTTTTGGCAAGTTCATGGCATGCACTGGCTACCCTGAATGTAAACATACAAAACCGATTAACAAGGGAGAGAATGCAGAAGAGCAAACCGGCGAAGCCTGTCCCACCTGTGGCAAACCGATGGTAATCAAATCAGGGCGTTTCGGTAAATTCATCGCATGTTCCGACTATCCCACATGCAAGACATCCAAACAAATCCTGAAGAAAATCGGCGTCGCATGTCCTAAATGCGGGCGCGATATCGTGCAGCGCAGGAGTAAGAAGAAACGGACCTTCTATGGCTGTTCGGGATATCCCGATTGCGATTTCACATCAAACGTCAGACCGATCTCTAATCCCTGCCCTCAATGCCGCGGTCTCATGGTAATGAGCGGGAAAACTGCGGCAAAGTGTACACAATGCGCGTTCAGCACTACGCTGGATAAGCTGGAAGGGGAGGCCGTTAAAACATGATCCCCTTCATTCAGGACGAAAAAAATGTGGCGGTATTGCTTAACGATTTTAAACGTTATTTAGAGATAGAGCGCCATGCTTCGCAATATACACTACGTAATTATCTGCATGATTTACGACACTTCATAAATTACGCAATTAAAGAAAATATTGCGACGCTGGAGGATGTCGATATCCATCTGCTCCGCCGCTACATAGCTTCACTGCTCGAAGAGGGGTACGAGAAATCCAGTATCGCGCGTAAATTAAGTGCATTGCGCTCGTTCTATTCGTATCTCATACAGGTGAATATCATTGTGGAAAATCCTCTGCTTACCATATCTTCACCAAAGCTTACCAAAAGGCTCCCTGCGTTTTTATCCAGCGATGAGGTAAACAAGCTCATAATGACACCTGATATCAGCACGCCGCTGGGCATGCGGGACAAGGCCATGCTGGAACTGCTTTACGCCTCAGGCCTAAGGGTGAGCGAGATCGCCAGCCTCGATATTGTAAACGTTAATCTTGAGGAACGGGAAGTCCGCGTGTTAGGCAAGGGATCAAAGGAACGAATCACGCTCATGGGAAAGCCCGCAGTAAATGCTATTGACTGCTACCTCCGTGAAGGACGGCCTAAGCTGACAGGTCAACGGTCCACCGATGCGCTGTTTCTTAACAGGTATGGCAGAAGGCTGTCGAAACGTTCCATCCAGCAGACGCTATCTCGGTACGCCACCGCAGCAGGTTTCACTAAGAGGGTATTCCCGCACATGATCCGTCACAGCTTTGCCACACATCTACTCGACGGCGGTGCGGATTTAAGGGTAGTTCAGGAACTGCTCGGTCACGCAAGTCTTTCCACTACCCAGATATATACACATGTAACCCAGACACAGGCGAGAAAGGTATATCTGGCTTCGCATCCCAGAGCAAAGAAGCAGGAGGGACCAGTATGAAAATACTGCTTATACACGGCCCGAATCTAAATCTGCTTGGCAAAAGAAACCGAGACCTGTACGGTGATAAGACCCTTACCGAACTGGAGGCTATCGTGGCCCAGAAGGCCTTGGAACTTGGCGCCTCGGTCAAGGCTTATCAATCCAATCATGAAGGCGCATTGATCGATTTTATTCAAACCGAAGCGCCGAAGGCTGATGGAATAATAATAAACCCCGGAGCTCTTACTCATTACGGCCTCTCCTTAAGGGATGCACTGGAGGATAGCAACCTGCCCGTTATCGAAGTGCACCTTTCAAATATACACTCACGCGAGGAATGGCGCAGCAAATCCGTCATCGAGGACTTGGCCAAAACACAGATATGTGGACTGGGCTGGCAGGGCTATATCGATGCGGTTGATTTTTTAATAGCCCTGCTCAAGAGAAAAAAATGTTAGAGCGCCTTAAGAGGATACGACAGCATATCGCCGACAACGGCCTGGATGCCCTTTTTGTCTCACAAGCGGAAAACCGCCGCTACCTCAGCGGATTCACCGGATCATCAGGATACCTTTTTATCACCCAGTCTGATGCTATACTGGCAACGGACTTCCGCTATATCGAGCAGGCCCAGGGCCAGGCGCCCGATTTCAAAATATTTCAAACGCAAGGAGCTATTTCAAAGTGGTTCAATGAACTGACTTCATCTTTTAATATAAGGAGAATAGGCTTCGATGCCGATGATATTTCCTTTGCCACGTACCGCTCCGTTACAGCAAACATCCAGGGAAAAGAGCTGATACCGACTGAAGGGCTTGTGGAATCACTGCGCGCCGTAAAAGACGATGACGAATTGGCGCTTATGGTAAAAGCTATCAAAGTATGCGATGCTGCATTTGAGAAGGTGGCTTTAGAAATGCAGGCTGGGATGACCGAGGCTGAAGTAGCATGGAAGCTGGAAAAGACCATGCGTGAGAATGGAAGCGGTGTTCTCCCATTTAATATCATTGTTGCATCCGGCCCTAATGCAGCTAAACCGCACCACCCGCCCACCGACCGTCCTATCGCTGCTGGCGAGCCCGTGATCATAGATATGGGAGCAAGCATGGGAGGATACACCAGCGACCTGTCCCGAACGGTCTGTCTAGGGAAACAGGGTGAAAAATTTGGTAAAATATATGACTTGGTACTGGGAGCCCAGCTCACCGCTATCGCTACTTTAGAATCAGGGATGACCGGCGATACTGCGGATAGCCTGGCCCGGACGGTTATCGAGCAGGGTGGCTATGGAGAAAGCTTCGGACACGGCCTCGGACACGGAATAGGGCTGGCTACCCATGAAGCGCCGCGTGTGGGCAAGGAATCGAAAGATATTTTAACAGATGGTATGGTATTCACCATCGAGCCCGGCATATACATCAGCGGATGGGGAGGTGTACGCATAGAGGATATTGTAGTCTTAAAGGAAGGAAGAGCAACAGTGCTCACCAAAGCTAAGAAAATACAATGAATTCCATCGGAATGTCTAAATTCCAGTTTATATACGATCAAATATATTGAGAGGATAAGATACATGATAGGAACCGGTGACATTAAAAAGGGCCTCACGATTGTGATCAACGGTACGTTGTACCAGATCGTCGACTGGCAACATATCAAATCAGGACGAGGCTCCGCTCAGATAAAGTTAAAACTTAGAGACCTCCGAGGAGGACATACGGTCGAGCACACTTGCCAGTCGGGAGAGAAATTTGAGCGAGCGCCGCTGGATCGACATACTGTCCAGTTCTTATATAACGACGGCGATCTTTATTACTTTATGGATTCGAAGACTTTCGAGCAAACGCCGCTCGGCAAAGACCAACTCGGGAACGCGATAGACTACCTCAAGGAAAATCTCACTATAGACCTATTAACTTATCAAGATGAAGTTGTTAGCGTAGAGCTTCCTAATTCAATCGAGCTTAAGGTGATACAGACGGACCCGGGATTCAGGGGAGACACAGCAACTAACGTCAATAAGCCCGGCAAGCTTGAGACAGGTATCACTATACCGATACCACTGTTTGTCAACCAGGGAGATGTCATCCGCGTCGATACCCGCACCGGTCAATACCTTGAAAGGGTAAACTAGATGCAGGTCTACACCGTAGCCCAGATAACGGGCTACCTCAGAGACATCCTCGAATCCGACGGCGTGCTTGCCGACATCTGGATAAGCGGCGAGGTATCCAACCTGTCGGGGTCTTCCGCCGGGCACCTTTATTTCACACTTAAGGACGAGGCCAGCCAGATGAGATGCGTCCTGTTCAACCGCAAAAGGCTGAGCGTTGAAATGGAAAACGGAATAGCGGTGGTAGCCCATGGACGTATTTCGATATATGAAGTTTCTGGAGCTGTTCAGCTGTACGTAGATATGATCCAGCCCACGGGGTTAGGCATACTCCACATGGAATTCGAGAGGCTCAAAACCAAGCTGGCGGAGGAAGGCCTTTTCGAGCCTTCACGTAAACGCCCCCTGCCTTCATTCCCTGAGAAAATCGGCATTGTGACGTCGCCGGGCGGCGCCGTGCTCCACGACATTACGAATATCATCAGCAGGCGTTATCCCCTGGTCGAGCTGGTACTGGCAGCAACGACCGTACAGGGTGAGAGCGCTGCACCCGGAATCATAAACGCCTTGAATGCGCTTAACGACAGGGGAGATATAGACGTAATTATTATTGCGCGCGGCGGAGGCTCCATCGAGGACCTGTGGGCCTTCAACGATGAAAAGGTAGCCCGCGCTATCTATTCCAGTAAAGCACCGGTGATCAGCGGCGTAGGCCATGATACCGATTTCACCATAGCCGATTTCGTCGCCGATAAGCGGGCACCGACGCCATCCGCCGCCGCCGAGCTCGCAGTTCCCCACCGCGGCGAGATCGAGGCGCGCCTGCAAAGCTATATCGCAACGATGGCGGCAGCACTTTCCAACAGCATCGAACGGCATCGCCAGCATGCGGACGACCTCTCCGCAACGATATCGACTCAAGTCAAGAACGGAATATCCGTAAATATCGAAAAGCTCCACGGGCAGGAGCTGAAACTGCGCTCGCTGAGTCCGCTTGCAACGCTGGAACGCGGCTACGCGCTGGTTCAGAGCCATGCGAACGGTGAAGTTATCTCCAATATCTCACAGGTGGAACGCGGTGATATGATAAAGGTACAGGTCAGCGACGGCCAGTTCAACGGCCGGGTTACCGGATCAAAAAAAGGGATACAGGTATGAAAAAAGAGCTTTCCTTCGAACAAGCATTAATACGGCTCGAGAGCATAACAGAATTGTTGCAGAAGGGCGGCATGGCGCTGGAGGAGATGGTCGCGCTTTTTGAGGAGGGGACTGCCATTGCAAAGATATGCCACGAGAGGCTGAATAAAGCCGAGCTCAAGTTAAGCGAGGTGCAGACCATATTCGAACAGGATGAGGAAAGCGAGGAATCCGCTTAATGAGGTGCGACCTCCACATCCATACCATGTATTCACCCGATTCAAAAACGACCCCGGATCAGATCATCTCCCGCTGCAAGAAAGCCGGGATAGACTGTATCGCAATAACCGATCATAACACCATAAAAGGAGCTGTCGAGTTAAAACGCGTCGCCCCGTTCAAAGTAATCATAAGCAGCGAGATTCACACAAAGGACGGCGAGGTCATCGGTTATTTTTTAAGTGAAGAGATACCGGGGAAACTCCCCGTGCTGGAGACCGTAAGGCTTATCAAAGAGCAGGGGGGGCTGGTTTGTGTCCCGCATCCGTTCGATACACTGCGCGGCTCAGCTATAGAGCGCCGCTCATTAGACGAAATATTACCTGAAGTTGACATAATAGAAATATTCAATGCACGTTCTATCTACCGTCATCAGAATACTATGGCCCGGCAGTTCGCAGCTCAGCATAAGCTCCCGGCCAGCGCCGGCAGTGACGCCCACACACCGGACGAGATCGGGAAGACATACGTGGAAATGCCCGATTTCGACGGAAAGGGCGGCTTTCTCAGTTCGCTGGCCCAGGGAAAGATCGTAGGACGCTCATCCTCACTCTGGGTGCATATAAGCAGCAGCTGGGCAAGAATAAGGAAGGTTTGAAATGCAGCAGCCATACAGAATCGGGTGGTTTTCTACAGGCAGGGGAGAGGGCTCTCGCAATCTCCTGAGATCGACCTTGAACAGCATAATCAGAGGGGATATAAAGGCCGAGATAGCCTTCGTCTTCTGCAATCGCGTACAGGGGGAGCACGAGGGCAGCGATGAATTCATGAAGCTGGTAAACAGCTACAGCATACCCATCATCTGCATATCGTCAAATAAGTATAAACAGGAACATCCTGACGATTGGCGGGAAAGATTTGAAGAAGAGGTTATTCAGAAACTTGAGCCCTATCCATTCGATCTGGGCGTACTGGCCGGATATATGCTTGTTTTAGGTAAAGACATGTGCAATAAATACCCGATGATCAACCTGCACCCGGCGGCGCCCGGCGGCCCGGTAGGCACATGGCAGGAAGTCATCTGGAATTTGATAGAAACAAAAGCTAAAGAAACTGGTGCCATGATGCATCTGGTCACACCGATACTCGATGGCGGACCGACCGTCAGCTACTGCAAATTTTCCATCAGGGGTAAACCGTTTGACCGATACTGGAATGAAATTAAAAAGCTTCCCCTTTATGAGATACAGAAACATGAGAGAGAGAGGAATCCCCTGTTCGCCGAGATAAGAAGACATGGGGCTGCAAGGGAGATACCACTGATCATATCGACGATAAAAGCGTTCACTGAAGGTAAAATTAAAATAGACGGGGACAGGGTGGTAGACAGCAAAAGCAAGCCCATAAAAGGATATGATTTAACAAAGGAGATCGATAAAAAAGTCAAAGGGGCTCTTTCTGAATGAATCTAGTATTCTTCGATATGGAAGGACCGCTATCGATACACGACAACACCAGAGCACTGATGAACCTCATCCCCAACGGCAGCGCGATAATGGATGCCGTCCGGCGCTACGACCGCCAGCGAACGTACGAAGAAGACGATTACTATGACCCCGGCGACGACCTCGCCATTATCGCCCCCTTCCTTATTCATCACGGTATCACCTCCGCCGGCATCGCGAAACTGGCAGACGAAGCAACAATCGTCGACGGTGCGCAAGAACTTATCAAGAGCCTTGCCGGCTGGCACGTCTTCTGCATCAGCACTGCCTATGAACAATACGCCAGCCGCATCATGCAGCGCGTAGGCATCCCCCGCGAAAACCTTGATTGTACGTTATTCCCTCTCGAACGGATAAAAAGCCTCGCCACAAAAGAAGACTACACCCGCATCGCCGCCTTCGAGGACGAAATCCTAAACATGAAAAACGCTGAAGATAAACACGTCAAAATGCGTTTCGAAAGCTTCTTCCGCAAAGAGCTGGCGCAGACAGCATTCGGCAAAGCCATTCGCGAGATAAAGCCCATGGGAGGAAGAAAGAAGGCCGCGGCGCTGAGGAACGTCGCCCGCCTGCGCGGCGTCTTCCCCGAACAATGCGTCGTCATCGGCGACAGCATCACCGACTCAAGGATGCTGGAGACCGTGCACCTGCCCGGCGGACTGGCCGTGGCCTTCAACGGGAACGAGCACGCCCTGGCATATGCCACGATGGGATTGGCATCGACTGATATCTTTGACCTCAAGCCCGCGCTCGACGCCTGGACGCAGGGCGGCCGCGATGCGGTAAAGCGATTCGTCGAATCTCAGAAGGATCACAACAAATTCCAGTGGCTGGCCGATGCCGGCGGTTTAGCAGAACCGCTTAAGGTTCACCTCAGCGTCCGGGAGCAGGTACGCAGGGCGGCGGGGCTGGTATAAATACTTAATGTAGGGTGGGCTTCGCCCACCATCTATCGGCGGGCACAGCCCGCCCTACATCTGAGCAACTTTTTTCCAACTTACTCATCGGTCTACAGCAGTTTCTTCACAGGAAGGCGGCTCGATGAAAGGCACACGAGCAAACTCGGCCTTGTTCTGGAGATTGATATCAGCCGTCACGAGAGCAACCATTGAACGCGGATGAATCCGCATGGCTTCTACACATGAGGCAAGCATTCGATCATCCGGCGAGTCAGCGTTCAGCCAAGGTAGTATTTCATCTACCCGTGGTTCAACGGCAAAAGAGCAAAGTCGAATCTGATTTTCTACGATGACTACCCCATCGCTCAGGGACCCACGACGCCGATACTCCTTAATCTGCCGAATGACGCTTTGCGCCTTCTGTCGCACGTCTGGATTTCGGTGCTCAGTCTTGAGACTGTCCAACTCAGATAAAAGGGTCGGAACAAGTAGAATCTCGAACTCTGATAGTCCGTCAAAGCTCCACGTCTGGAATGCGGGACTGATGATCATAGCATTGGTGTCTGGGATCAACACCACCGAACCTTCAGCAGGATCGTGGAGACACGAAATCGCATCGAGAATCCCATCTACAGCTTCCTTGACAGCTACCATCGCTTTGCCAGTTGTAGAATGCCAAACGAGATTAGTCTGCTCAATTACCTCGCGAATCGTGTCGTCGTGTTGGTCAATTCTTCGCTGCACCGCGTCCGGCTGCATCCGTAGGAGAGCACGAGCGACTGCGATAAAATGCCGATGGTCATCGCTAAGACGCGATTGAAGGCGCCTCTTCTCAAGCGACAACTCGGCAAAAGCATGGCTTGGACCCAATAATACGATGCCACTTGACGACTCGTTGACATCGCGCAACGGAGCACTTGCTCCCAGTAGGGTTGCGATTCCGTCAACCAGGCTCATTCCCACATCTCTGATGTTGCTAGTTACTGTCTGCATCCAGTGGCCCTTTCAAGCGTAAACCTTGCTTTTAACTCATTCTATAAACAGGCAAAAAAGCGCCTGTGCGCATCTACGGGGAACAATAGGAATTATTGAGGAGCATCAAACCACGTACAGGGGTAGCTACCGCCAGGTTGAAAGTCAGTCCCGCATGAGACACACCAGCAGTAATCGTCAGGATTATTATTGCCATACTGTGACGTCGCGAGTTGGCCATTGATTTCCATATAGCAACCAAAAGGGCATTTCCAGCCTGTTTTAGGTTTTTCAAAGCAGCCTTGTACATTAACGGCAATCACGTAAGCAACTACAGCAAAGATAATAACGCTGAATAGATATGAACATAATTTCTTAATCACATAGATATTCTACCACAGTAGGGTGGGCACAGCCCACCCTATATCGATAGCAGCATTATACTACCAAGCACAGATTAGAACCAAATATTGCGGCCTCACCTATGTCACCGTCATTGCGAGTCCTTCCTTGGAGTTCGACCTATGGAAGGACGAAGCAATCTCGACCTTATCGGGCGATTCCCGTAGGGGCACGGCATGCCGTGCCCCTACACCTCGTATCACAAAAACGACATAGATTGCCGCGTCGCCTACGGCTCCTTGTATCTTAACGGTATGCGATGACAGCAAGAATCGCTCAAATATTGCGGCCTCACCTGCAAATCTATATAATGAGTTTCGGCTGCTAAATCGCCAATTATATTTAATGTATAACTGATAATAATAAAGGAGGAACGCACTTGGAGTTAAAAGACATCAAAACAATAGCCGTCATCGGCGGCGGAACCATGGGTTCGCAGATATCTGAATTACTCTCTTATGTCGGTAATTATAATGTAATGCAGTGGTCACGAACAGATGAAACAGTTAAGAGAGGAATCGACGCAATCGCAGACAGACTCAAGAAATTCTACGTCGAAAAAGGCAAGATGACCGCAGACGAAATGAACCAGATAATGGGAAGAATTAAAGGAACGACAAGCATAGAAGAGGCGGTCAAGAACGCCGATCTGGTCATGGAGTCGGCCATGGAAAAGATGGACATAAAGAAAGACCTCTTCCAGAAGTTCGACGCCGCCGCACCGGCCCACGCCATCCTGGCGACAAACACATCCCAGATGAATATAACAGAGATCGCCGCGGTCACCAAGCGCCCGCAGGTGGTCATCGGCATGCACTTCTTCAATCCGGTGAACCGCATGAAGATGGTCGAAGTGGTCAAAGGCACACTGACATCTG
>Ga0315294_10002147_pt1 | contig 21541 bp, 16 predicted proteins | sample YL17G13_40_MG_FD_203626 | JGI IMG/M metagenome (GOLD analysis project Ga0315294, IMG submission 203626) | Sediment microbial communities from Yellowstone Lake, YNP, Wyoming, USA - YL17G13_40 | ecosystem: Environmental > Aquatic > Freshwater > Lake > Sediment | place: USA: Wyoming | collected...
TGCGAGGTCGGACGCGCCTGGACCGAATTGGAACCCTTTCAGACGCCGCAGGAGTTCCTCGCGAGCCTGCGCGGCGCCACGCTGCGCTACACCACCAAGACGCCCTACCTGATTCCGGCGCTCACGGCGGCCTCCATCGCCCCGTTGACGCTGCGGCGTGCCTGGCGTCAACGACGCGACGCATCGCCTGACTTCTACCACAACTGACCACAATCCACAGAGAGCATAGCTGCCAATTCTGCGGCGACGCTGCTCTCCAGAGAGACCGGCCCACCACACCAAGTTCGTCATGAGCCATGCAACCTGCGGAACCTAGCCCACAGAGAGGAACATGTCCAAGCTAGTCTTGCCGCCGGACTCGATGACGAGAAAGTCGTCATCCCACGCGCCGCCAATCAAGCGCTCCAGCAACGTGCGCGAGCCCGGGATCTCATCCACCTTCCAGTCAAAGAGCCGGGCCACCTTCTGCGCGTGCTGGCGGTGCCTTTCCTCCAGATCGCCCATGTCGATCAGCGCCACCCGGGTGTAGTTTTGCATGATCACCTTCTCGAGCCGCAGGGCGCGCTCATCGCCGTACTTGGCCGCCATCTTACGGTACTCGGTGTAGGGGTCACCACCGTATTCGATCCAGCCACGCGTCAGGAAAAAAGTGCCCAGGGCGATCCGGCGCTGACGTTCATACTCGGCACGTGAACCGAGGAAGAGCGCGATGCAGTCATCACAGCGCGGAATGACGAGTCGCGCCTGGCGCGCCTCCAGCCCCAACGTGCCCTTGGAGCACATGCCGTAGCCAAACAGGATTGTGTCTACGTCGCCATCGCTACGGTCCACTTCAGCCTGTAGCGTCTCGTGCAGCTTCTCGGGCGTCAGGTGCAAACCGAACTCGAGCACACTGAGCTGCGCCGTGCTCGGCAGCAGCCCTCGCAGCACCTCGGCCACGGTCTGACAGGCGATGATCTTGGTTCGAGACAGGTTCGTGAGTCGAGTTTGTCCGGGAGTCACCTTGTGGCCCTCCAAGAAGGGGGCGGCCTCTATCAGGGCCTCCAGCACACCCATGTGCTACCTCATTTACTCTGTTCAATTGCATGCAGGACACGACGCATGGCCCACAGAACGTAGGAAGGCCCCGCCGCATCCCCGCCATACCCGCCGCCCACCTGCAGCAGAGACAGGTAGGTCTCCCAGGACCTTTCCGGCGTGAGGTTCAAAAGAGCGCGAATTCGTTCTCGCTCGATCTGCCGTTGAGCCGCCTTTTGGCCGCGCAACCAACGTCTGACTTCGGCTTCATCCCACCCAACTGTCACTGCCAATCTCCTGGCCGCCGTGAGCGGCCTCGTCCCCAACGCGACACAGCAGCCCGATCGTCCCCGGTGCCGCGTGCTCCTCCAACAAGTCGAAGCCCGCCCGGTCCAGCAGTGCGATCAGTTCTGCCCGACTGTAGCGCTGCACGCGCCGGCTGTGGTTGCCCAGCGCCTTGACCTGACGTATGACCCACCTCGTCGGGGTCGTTCTGGGCTTGCGCTTCACCACCGCGCGCTGCGCGGGGTCCAGAGCCACGAGCAGGAACACGCCCTGCGACCGGAGCACGCGTAGCAGCGCACGCAGTAGGGCCCCGGGATCGGCCACGCACTGCAAGACTGCTACGGCGATGGCCCCGTCGAACGCCCCGGCAGGGAAAGGCAGGCCGCGGTTCAGGTCGACCTGCCGAAACTCGATCCGCGCCTGGGGCAGGCGCGCCGCTTTGGCCCGCGCCCGGCGCAGCATGCCCGCCGAATAGTCCACGCCGACCACGAAGTAGCCCAGTTCGGCCAGAGCCAGCGCGTAATTGCCAGTACCACAACCCACGTCGAGCACTCGCCCCGCCGAAGGCAGGTACTCCCCCAGCCGCGCCGCCGTCGCACGAATCTCCTCGCGGCACTCGGTGAACTGCAAGTAGTCGTCCCAGACGTAGCTTTGCAGGCTCCAGAAAAGCGGCTCGATGCTCGTCACTTGTCGCTCTTCCCACTCTGCCCCATGACGCCGATGCGCTCATACACCGGATGCGCGTGTTGGCGCCACGTGTCGAGCTGGCGGGCGAACGCCAGCGTCCCGACCAGACAGATCACACCGCTCAGCAGCAGGGTCGCGGGGGCGCCGATCCAGTCGGCCAGTACCCCTCCCAAGAGGCTCCCGAATGGCATCATGCCCATGAAGGCCATGGTTTGGAAGCTCATGACGCGTCCGCGCTTGTCGTCCTCAACCAGGGTCTGCACCAAGGTAGTGCTGGATCCGGCCTGAACCATCAGGCCCAGCCCAGCCACCACAGCCAACGGTAGGGCGATCCACACGGAGCGGGTGAAGCCAAGAGCCACAGCAGCCACACCGAAAAGGCCCGCCGAAAACGCTATGCGTTTCTCCAATCCCAGAACGTCCCGCCTCTGGGCTAGGTAGAGCCCCCCGATGAGCGACCCCACACCCGCTGCCCCGACCAGGAAGCCGAGCATGGCTGCGCTTCCGTGCAGCACCTGCTTGGTCATAACAGGCATCAGCGTTTGCAGGGGCATGCTCACCACGCTCATGAGCGCCAAGAAGAGCAACAGGATCCGGATCGGAATCGACCGAAAGGTGTAGGAAGCGCCTTCCTTGAGGTCCTGCATGAGTCGGGATTCGAGCGTGCGCACTTTGGGAGGAGCCAGCCGCATCATGAACATGGCCACGATCACGGCCAGGAAGCTCACCCCGTTGAGGAAGAAACAGCCCGCTTCTCCGATGACAGCAATCGACAGCCCGGCCACCGTAGGTCCTATCAGCCGAGCTCCGTTGAACATGATCGAGCTGACGGCGATGGCGTTTACCATGTCCTCTTTGCGGTCTACCAGGTCAACCGTGAAGGCCTGGCGCACAGGGGCATCGAAGGCATTGATCACGCCCAGTAAGAGACTCAGAGGGATGATCTGCCAAACGGCCGCAGTGCCTGACCAGACGAGAAAAGCCAGGAAAAACGCCTGCAGCATGGCCAGGGTCTGGGTCACAACCATCATGCTGCGGCGGTTCCAGCGGTCTGCCACAACCCCTGCCAGGGGTGCCAGAACAAAGGTCGGGATCTGGCTCAAGAATCCAATGTAGCCCAGCGTCGCAGCCGAGTCTGTCAGACGGTACACCAGCCAGCTCATGGCCACCATCTGCATCCAGGTGCCCACCAGCGAGACAAGCTGGCCAGCAAAGTACAGGCGGAAATTGCGGGAATTCAGGGCACGCAGCATTCCGTTTGAGCCCCTGGTCTCGTTGGGACTCGTGTCTGCGGGTCTCATGGTCGGCAGTACCCCCTCTGCCCAGGATGGTAATGCTGTTGGCTGAAACACCTGATCTACAGTTTGTGGTACCGGTCGATCATCTCATGCAACCAGCTCTTCGATCTTGATCTCACGCCTGGCCAGCTCGGCAAAGAACGGCTCCGGCTCCAGGCAACCCTCGGGCGCATAGACGCCCTTGCCGACGGCCGCCGGAATGCCCGTCAGCCGGCGCATCTTGTCGATGGTACGATGGTCTGTAACGTGCACTCCTTGCGCTACGCCACCAGTTGCCATAAACGAGTATAACACACACCGCCCCACCTGTCAAAAGAAGGTACAAGGCGTGCCGGTCATCATCGCCCAGCGTGCAGCCCTGGACCGTTCTCGACCGGGCGAATGCAAAAGGGGCCGGGCTCTGCGCCCGACCCCTCTCGGGTCGGCCCTCTCCGGGTTCAGATGCGTTGGCACCCGATCCACCCAACGGGGTCCCCTAGTCTGCTCCAAACCTGCGCAGGAACCAGTTTTTCATGACCTGCGTGATTGTGAGATATAGCAGCAGCATTCCGGCCAGAAGCAGCCAGTAGAGCGGTGGCAACGGCACGAATCCCAACGCTCCAGCCAACGGCGAGTAGGGCAACAGACCACCGGCCGTCACAATTAGGATCGAGGTCATGGTCAGCGGCCAGCTCGCTCTGCTCTGGAAGAACGGAATCTTGTACGTGCGGATCACGTGGATGATCAGCGTCTGGCTGAACAGCGACTCGACGAACCAGCCGGTGTGAAACAGAGCCTGATGGTACGGATCGCGAATCCACCACGCCTTGAACACGAACAGCATGATCAGGTAGGTGGCGTAGTCGAAGATGGAACTCATGGGTCCAATGAAGATTATGAACTTGGTCAGATGTCCCACGGCCCACTTGTGCGGCTTGGCCAGCCAATCGCCGTCCACGTCGTCTGTCGGAATGGTCGTCTGCGAGAGGTCGTAGAGCAGGTTGTTAGTCAGGATCTGAATGGGAAGCATGGGTAAGAAAGGCAGGAAGATGCTGCCGCCCACGACGCTGAACATGTTGCCAAAGTTAGAGCTGGCTGCCATCTTGATGTACTTGATGATGTTTCCAAAGACCCTGCGCCCTTCGATCACACCGTCGATCAGCACGAGCAGGCTGTGCTCGAGCAGGATGATGTCTGACGATTCCTTGGCGATGTCCACTGCCGAGTTGACGGAAATACCCACATCGGCGCTGCGCAGGGCCGGCGCGTCATTGATGCCGTCACCCATGAAGCCAACGACGTGGCCCTTGGCCTGCAGCGCTCGGATGATCCTGTCCTTATGCGCGGGCGAGAGCTTGGCAAAGACCGTTGTATGCTCGACTCGTTCCGCGAGCTGCTGATCGTTCATCGCCTCGATTTCATTGCCAAGCAAAGTGCTTTCAACTCGCAGCCCGACCTGTTTGCAGATCTTGTGCGTCACAATCTCATTGTCGCCGGTCAGAATCTTGGTTTGCACGCCCAGGCCGGCCAGCTCGGTCAATGCCGCCGGAACGGTCTCCTTGGGCGGATCCAGGAAGGCAAGGAAGCCGAGCAGCGTCAGGTCGACCTCATCCTTGACGGCATAGGTCTTGTCGCCGTTGGGCAGGATTCGAAAGGCCAGAGCCAGAACACGGAAGCCGTCCTCATTCAGACCGAGTGTCAGGTCGTGCGCAGCTTGGTAATGCGTCTCGTCCAGCGGAACGATACGTCCCTCTTCCTCCACGCTCGTGCTGAGTGCCAGCACCTCCTCGACGGCACCCTTGCAGATCAGGATGTGATGGTGCTGTGAGTCCTCGACCACGACGGACATGCGCCGTCGCACAAAGTCAAAGGGGATCTCGTCCACCTTACGGTAGACGTGCTCCAGACGGGCCGCCAGTTCTTCGTGGGCCAGGACGGCCACGTCCAGCATGTTCTTCAGTCCACTCTGATGGAAGCTGTTGAGATAGCCATAGTCCAGGACGTGCTCGCTTTCGTCGCCGTGCACGTCCACGTGCTGCTCCAAAATGACCCGGCCCTGCGTGATCGTGCCGGTCTTGTCGGTGCAGAGTACGTCCATGGCCCCGAAGTTCTGAATGGCGTTTAGGCGCTTGACGATGACTTTCCGCTTGGACATCGCCATAGCGCCCTTGGACAGGTTGACGGTCACCAGCATGGGCAGCATCTCAGGAGTGAGGCCCACCGCGACGGCCAAGGCGAAGAAAAAGGCCTGGAACCAGTCGTGCTTGCTCAAACCGTTGATGACGAACACGGCCGGCACCATCACCAGGATGAAGCGGATCATCAGCCAGGTGAAAGCGCTGATGCCTTTGTCGAAGCTGGTCTCGGTGCGACGCTCGACCACACCGTGCGCCAAAGAACCAAAGTGCGTGAGAGTGCCCGTGCAGAGCACCACCGCCGTGGCCGCACCCACCTCGACGTTGATGCCCATGAAACACAGGTTGTTGGCCTCCAGTGGGCTCTCGAGCGTCCGGGTGTCCGGAGCGATCGACTTTTCGACTGGCAGCGACTCGCCCGTGAGCGCAGCCTGGTTGACAAACAGGTCTTTGGCCGAGAGCAGGCGCACTTCCGCCGGCACCATGTCCCCAGCCGAAAGTGCGATGATGTCCCCCGGAACCAGGGACTTGAGCGGGACCTCCTGTCTGTGCCCATCCCGCACCACCGTGGCCGTGGTGCTGACCATAGCCTTAAGTTGCCGTGCCGCATCGTCGGCGCGTGACTCCTGAAAGAAGCGCAGCGTCACGCCGATCGTGATCATGGTGGCCATCATGACCGTGGCCCGGATGTCGCCCGTGACAAACGAGATCAGCGCAAGTATGGCCAGCAGGATGATCAAAGGGTTGGTGAGATTGCCCAGTAGACGCAGCAGCCAGTGCTGACGCTGCTCCCTGACCGCCTCGTTGGGTCCGAACTTGTCCAGACGGTCCTCGGCCTCGGCAGCGCTCAAGCCCTGCAGGGACGTACCCTGGGACTGCAGGACAGCAGCGCCATCGCTGTGCGCAGCGTCCATCAGAGTCCTGACGACTTGCGGGGCCAGCCCATGCCCGGCCTCGGTTTTGCGGGTGGCCTCCGCCGGGACTGTCTTTGCTTGTGCCATGCGGTCTCTACCTCAACGAAGACTGGCGTGCAGCGCACCTGTCTCGCATGGAACATACAAGCTCCCGAGACAGCAAAAGGCCCGCGTCCCAACTATGCAGGTGGTAGCGGGCTAACTGCAACGCGTGGCATTGTACGCCTTTTCGTCATCTTGTCAAACCATAGTAGTTTGGTTCCTGACGACTGCCAGGGAGTGCGTCAGCACGACCCGGCATACAGCTCATCCCTGCAGGGTTTCGTCTCACCGGGAGAGTGGGGAATGACTTTCGCGAAAGGTGCACTGGCAGGCGCCGACAGGTATGCAGCGCCACCTGTCAGGAAGGCTTTCTCAACACCCTCTCACTTGGGCTGTCAGCCAATCTGTGCTAGAATCGGGACCGTGTGATTCGTGCTGCGCGTCGCGTTGTCCGTCACGCACCATGATCCATCCGTTGCGCTGCGCGTTTCACAGCCGACTACGACTCGAAAGGTGTGCCCTGCAGACTCATGACCCAAACGATCGCCTTTTTCGACATGGACCGCACCGTGCTGCGCGACAGCTCTGGCATGCTGTACATGCGCTATATGTGGAGCCGCGGCGAGGTGGGGCGCGCGGCCATGTTGCGCTCCTACTGGTACGCGGCGCTCTACAAGGTGGGCTTCCTCAACTACCCGGCTGTGGCCGCCAAGCTGGCCGAGATCACCGCCAAGGCCAACGAAGCCGAGACCACGACCTTCTGCCAGCGCTTCTTTGACGAGATGATGGTGCATTATGTCGCCGAGAAGGCCGTCCAGTGCCTCAACGAGCACCGCGCGCAAGGCCACGTCGTCACGCTGATCTCGGCGTCCACGCCCTACGTCGTCGCGCCGGTGGCTCACTACCTGGGGATCAACGACTACCTCTGCACCCGTCTGGAGGTTGTTGGGGGCCGCCTCACCGGCAGTATCCTGCTGCCTACCTGTTACGGACCCGACAAGGTCCTCTGGGCGCAGGACTTTCTCCGGCGCCACGACGGCGACCTGGCCCAGGCCTACTTTTACACCGACAGCTATTCGGATCTGCCCCTGCTGCAGTGCGTGGGCTGTCCGGTGGCCGTCAACCCGGACCCGCGCCTGAAGGCCCATGCCATGCGCGAGGGCTGGCCCATCGAGATGTTCTACTAGTCACCGGCCGCCAACCAGCCTTCGCCCCTCCGCGCCGCGCCAGTACGCGCGATACGCAGCCGTTTCGCGCAGCAGCTCGCACAACTCGGCCCAGGCGCTGCGCTGTGCGCCTTCATCCCTGCGCCCGCCGGCGCTGACGTAGACTGCGCCCTCTTCGCGCGCCACCAACGCCATCTGCCCGCGCGCCTCGAGCCAGCGCACGCCGGCGCGCACCGTCTCCGCGCGCTGCCCCGTCGCCGCCGCCAACGCCTCCCACTCCAGCCGCCCAGCGTATACAACCAAGGCATGCTTGACCAGGCCGCCCAGTCGCCGCAGGAAGGCCTCGGGCGCGTCCAACGCCGCATCGACCGCAAAGAGGTAGGCCTGCTGCGGGCCCACACGCCGCAGCGCCTGCTCCCACTCGCGCGGCCCCGGAGGTGGCGTCCACACCGCCAGCACCGGCCCCGGCTGCAGTTGGTGGCGGCCGCGCGCCGGAAAGCCCGTCACGTCCAGGCCCTCAGCCCACAGTTGGGTCGTCCCAGCGTCCCACAGCGCCCGCAAATCGGGCAGCGGCTGCAGCAGCGAGCGATAATCGGCCACCTCAATCGCCGCGGCCGGGGCCAGCTCTACCAGCGGTCGCTCTGCGCCGCGCGCGTCCACCCACTGCAACTGCAGGCGGCGCTCGCCGGCGAATTCGTTGGCGCGCAGGACGTAGGCCAGGTCAAAGGCACCGTCGGGCAGCGGCAGGTCCGCGCTCTGCCACCACAGCACCTCCTGCGTGTGCCCCTGCGCATCCGTCAGCGCCAGCCGCCGGTGCTCGCCGGTGCGCCCGATGGTCTTGTGGCTCGCGATGCGCACCTGCTGTGTGGCCAGGGTTAGGGCCGGGTTGCCCGCCCCAAACGGCGCCAGCCGCGACACCTGTCCCAGAAGCTCCAGGTCGAGCTCAGGCAGGGAAAAGTAAGCCTCGACGGGCAGCTCGCGCTCGGGCCGCGCTGCACCCACCTGCGCGCCCATGCTCGCGATCAGCGCACGGCGCAGCTCGGGGACGCGCTCCTCGGACAACGAGAATCCGGCCGCCATGGGGTGACCGCCGAAGCTCCCGAAAAGGGCGCTGTGCTGCGCCAGGGCAGCGCGGATGTCCACGCCGGGGATGGAGCGCGCCGAGCCGCGCGCAGTCTCTCCAGGCGGGTTGGCAATCAGCACCACCGGCCGGTAGAAGCGCTCGGCCAGGCGGCCCGCCGCGATGCCCAGCACTGCCGCGGGCCAGTGCGGCTGCGCCAACACCCACACGGGTGCAGAGGCGGCCGAGCGATCGCGCAGGGCCAGCTCCCGCGCCGCCGCAGTGACCTGCCGGCTGAGGAACTGGCGGCGCACGTTGAGCACCTCCATCTCGGCGGCAATCGCGCGCGCGCGCGCCAGATCGTCGGTCAGGAACAGCTCCACGCCAGCCGAGGCGTGCGCCAGGCGACCCAGCGCGTTGAGCCGTGGTGCCAGAGAGAACGCGATGTGATCCTCGTCCACGCTGGCCGGATCGACCTCCGCCACCTCCAGCAGCGCCTGCACGCCGACACGCTCCGCGCGGTGCAGCGCCTGCAAGCCGCGCTGCACCAGGTAGCGCACCTCGCCACGCTGGGGAACCACGTCGGCCACCAGGCCCAACCCCGCCAGGTCCAGCCCGCGTTCCGGCACGCCCAGCCCGACAGCCAGCTCATAGGCCACGCCCACGCCTGATAGGTAGTGCAGCGGATGCCCCTCTGGCAGGCGATTGGGGTTGACGATGGCCAGCGCAGTGGGTAGCGCTGGCGGCAGCGCGTGGTGGTCGGTGACGATCACGTCCAGGCCCGCGTTGCGCGCCAGCGCCAGCGGCTCGTGGGCCGTGATGCCCGTGTCGCACGTCAGCAGTACGCGCGCGCCGCGCCCCAGGAAGGGCTGCAGGGAATGCCAGTGCACGCCGTGCGATTCGATGCGACGGTCAGGGACGTACCAGTCGACCTGGCCGCCCAGCGCGCGTAGCGCCTCCACTAGAACAGCGGTGGCCGTGAGCCCGTCCGTGTCAAAGTCACCCCAGACCAGGATGCGCTCGCCGCGCGCAAGGGCGTCCTGCAGACGCCGCACTGCCAGATCCATGTCGGGCAACTCCCACGGAGGGGTCGGCGTGTATTGCGCAGGGTCAAGGAAGGCCAGCGCGGCCTGTGGTGTGCTGATCCCACGCCGCACGAGGGCCTGCGCTACCAGCGCATGCCCGCCGACCGCCGCCTGCAACTCAAGCGGCACGTCAACCGGTTGTGGCTCCAACCACTTCATCGGCAACTCCGCAATGACCTGTTCAGAATGGGATTGGCTCGACCGTCTCCAGGTCGAGGCCTTCCAGCGCGGCCTCGCCTTCGGCGGGCTCCTCCAGCTCCGCCAGCGCGCCGGCCAGCACGTCCTCCCAGCACAGGGAGCGGTAGACGCAGTAGCGGCAACGCCGGCGGTCGTCAGTCTTGGCAAAACCGTCCTCTGACAGAGCTTGGATCTCGCGCAGCAGCCCATCCAGAGCAAGCGCGTCGGCCAAATGCGCCCCGCTGTCATACGGGAAGCGCTCGGCCTGTGCCGGGAACTCGGCGAACCAGTAGAGCATCTCGACCTGCTCCGCCGCGATGGGCACGCCGCTGTTAAGCGTGGCACCTGCCTCGACCAGTACAAAGGGGTAGATGCGGGTCTGAAGGCGCTGACTGAGGGTGGAGCGCGGCGCGCGGCGCCGGTTGGTCTTCCAGTCTATGATGACCCAGCGTCCGCCCGGGGCGCCTGCCAGCAGATCGTAGCGCGCCTCGAGCCGGCAGCCCGCCAGGGCAGTCGAGAGCGTCAGTTCTGTTCCGCGCAGCGCTTCCGGCAAAGCCTGCGGCGGGGCAGACTGATAGTTAGCCCACCAGTGCGCCAGCTCGGGGTCCGCCTCGGCCCCGGCCTCCAGGGCTTCCGCAGGCACACCCGAGTGCAACTGGCTCATCAGGCGGTGGAAGGCGTGGCCTAGTCGCATGTCGCGCTCGAACTCGAGCGCGTCCGTAGTCTGCGGCGCGGGCCAGCGACAGTGCTCCAGGTAGCGCAGTTGAAAGCGCCGCGCGCAGTCCTGATAGTCCTGCAGACTGCTCTGGCTGAACATGAACCCCTCAGGCAGCTTCATGGCCGGCCTCCTTGCTCTTCTGGCGCATCTCGCAGTATGTGCGCAGGACAGTGAAGGCCAGCGCCGGTTGCTTCGGGTCGGCCTGGCGCTTACCCGTGTTCCAGGTCACAATCAGTTCACGCCTGGCGCGGGTGATGCCCACGTAGAGCAAGCGCAGCCGCTCGCTGATGTAGTCCAGACGCGCCTGGCGCGAGGGCTCGCCTTCAACGTAGGGCGGTCCGCCCGGGCGCAATGCCTCCAGTTGACCCAGTGCCTCGGCTTCCGGGTTGAGCTGGTCGCGCACGTACCAGGGCTCCTGACGGTAGCGGTCCAGCTCCCCGCCCGAGGGGAAGTCATAGTTGTTGACGGCCGTCAGGTGCACGCGGTCCCACTCCAGTCCCTTGGCGCGGTGCAAAGTGGCCACTACGACCTTGCCCTGGTAGCGATCGGGGTCAAAGCCCGTGTCCTCAGCCGAGAGTCCCACAAAGCGCCGCTCGTTGTGCGCCACCACGCGCAATTCCTCGGCCATCTCGGCCAAACGGTAGTCAGGGTTGGCGTCGGCATAGTCGCGCAGGGCCAGCGCAAAGTGATAGGCGCGCGCCAGGTCCGCCGGCTCGTCAAAGAGGTCCTGTCCAAGCGTCAGCAGCAATTGGTCGATCGGCAACCCGGCCGCCTGCTGCCAGCGCTGCGCCTTGACGCGGAACTCGGACAGCACGGCCGTGCCTTCCCGGTCCTCTCCGAAGTCTTGCCCGGCCAGCCAGTCCGTACCGGCCAGCCTGGGCCACAGATAGTCCTCGACGTGCTCGCACCTGAAGAGACGCTGCACCAACCCGTTCAGATATCCGTAGCGCTCCTTATCGCCGCGCTCGCGCCAGTGCCAGGCCAGGAAGGCTGGACCCAGTTTCTTGGGGCTGTCGGGATCGGCCAGGTGCAGCAACACGTCTTCCAGGATGCCGGCAGTGTCACGCGTGGCGCCCGTACTGTTCAGCAGCTCGACCACCTCCAGGCCCCTGAGGCGGAGGGCCTCGGCAAAGCGAACGCCGCGCTGGTTATCGGGCACCAGCACCGCCGCAGTGCGGTCGCGGTGCTCGGGCACCCAACGTGCCAGGGACTTGACCACCTCACTCACTTCTTCGTCGGGACCGAGTCGTTTGCTGTGCAGATGCACGCGACACTCGTCGTCGGGTGGATTGGGTTGCGGATCGCCCCTGAGCGTGGGGCAGATGTGCTGCTGTCGGAACGTCGTCCTGACCTCTGGCAGCGGATGCTCGGCACAGACCCAGTCAACCAGCTGGTTCGCCAGCTCCATGATCGGCGCGGCGCTGCGCCCCGAATCGGTCATTTCCACCGTGCGCACGTCGGGCGCCGCCAGAAAGTCGCGCAACAGGCGCGGGTTGGCCGTCGTGAACGTGTAAAAGACGGCCTGGTTCGAGTCGCCCACGCGTACCCAGCGGCCGTTGGGGCCCGCCAGCAGCGCCAGAAGGTCCTGCTGCAGTTCGCTCGAGTCCTGCGCCTCGTCCTCCAGGAGGAACGGCCAGCGTTGGCGCAGGCGCTCCAGGTAGGCGCTGTCGAGCCGCAGCGCCGAGATGGCGTGCACCACCAGGTCGTCAAAGTCCACTTTGCTGCGGTAGGCCAGGCTGCGCTGATAGTCGGCGTAGACGTCCAGGCCAAACTGCGCCAGCGGCCAGCGCTCGCTGCGCGACGTCATCCAGCTCCGCAACACCTCGGGCGACCACTGGCGGTCCTTGGCGCGCCCGATGAAGCTGCTCGCCACCTTGAGTGCATCATCCGGCCACCAGCTCCTGGCCACGTAGCGCTCTCGCCCCGCGTCGATCTCCGGGTCGAGATAGGCCTGCAGCAGCTCCGGGTGGGTTGCCAGCCAGGACTGTACCACGTCGGTAAGAATCCCACCGGCCTCGCGGTCGTCGGCAATGGAGAAATCGTCCGCCAGGCCGACCAGCCCCGGGCGTTCGCGCACGATGTCGTGCGCCAGGCCGTGCAGGGTACGCACGCGGTAGCCGATGCCGGGCAGCAGCCGGTACTCGTCCTTGAGGAAGCGACGGATGCGCTGGCTAAAGTTCTCCACGGCAGAGTTGACCAGCGTCACCACCAGCGCTTCTTGCCCGTCGTCGATGCTCGTAGCGACCAAGCGCGCGGCCAGCGCCGAGAGCACCTCGGTCTTGCCGCTGCCCGGCACGGCGGCAATGCCCATCCTGCCGCCGGCATAGTCGAGCGCCTCCTTCTGCGCGGGGCGGGGCCTAAACACGCTCCACCTCCGCCGCGCGGTTGAGATCGCGCAACAGGCGCTGTACCCATTCCTGCAGCGGCCCACGTTCCTCGCTCCCGCGCGGATTGAGCTCGCTCATGCCCAGGTAGACGCGCACCCGGCAGCGCCGCAGCAGTCCCAGTACAACACGGCGCAGCATGTCCTGGCCCGCGGCGTACTCTTCCTCCTCGCCCCACTGCCGGTCGCGCGGCCAGTTGCGCGTCAGCACAAAGGGGTGCGTCAGAGGCTGGTACAGGCGCCGGCCCCAGGAGGGACTGTTGGCATTCAGCCAGAACTGGTACGAGACGGGCCGATTCTCGGTCAGAAAGGTGTAGGCCGGCGCGATGAACACCGCACTCTGTTCATCGAGGCCCACTCTGCCGGGCAGGTACTGCGCCGCCACCACACCGCCTTCGACCATGCGCACGTAGCGCTTGCCCAGCTCGTCGGGATCGTCCAGCTCCAAGGCCCGGCGGAACTTGACCACCGACTCGATCAGGTTGGCCACCGCGGCCGCCGCGTCATAGTCGGCATGAAAGCCAAATCCGGCGCGCCCCAACAGGTCGTCGAACAGCTTGCTGAAGAACAGGTCCAACGGCAGAGGAGGCTCTGCGGAGTAAGTCTCGATCCAGCGCACCAGGTCACCGTAGCGTCCGCCTAGCAGGTAGGTGATGCGCTCCTGCACGTCCTGCTGGATACGCATGAAAGGGCCGAGTCGTGGGTGACGCTCTTTGATGCGGTAGACAATCTGTGTTAGAAAACTGGCTCGCACCCAGTCAAGGCTGTCGATGGCCTGCACCAGCGCCTGCGCCACGTCGCTGCGCGGCGGGCAGAGCTGCCACTGCGGGTGTGCCAACTGCGCCAGGGTTAGCAGGCACCGCACGGCCGGCTCTTCGCGCAGAGCGCGTGATGGGCGGTGCGAGCGCACTGGCACGCCGCGGCGCTCGAACTCGGTCAGCAGCGCAAAGCGCAGCGCGTCGTCCATGAATGGCGCCAGGATCGCAATCTCGCCCGGCGGCACGTGCTCATCTGCGATCAGGCGCTGGACCTCGTCAACGACGTTGGCAAGCAGCTCGGTGTTAAAGTGCTCCTGCACCACAGTCAGCGCCTGGTCCACCTGCCACAGCGCAATGCGCTCGGCCACGCCCTTCGAGCGCCCCGCAGGAGCCTGCCGCAGCAGGCCCGCGCTCAGCGACTGCACGGCCGGTGAAGCTACGAACGTCGTCTCGAGCGTGGCGCGCTGCTCGCATAGATCGGCCAGCGCGAGCGCGCCCTTCGGGTCGGCGCCCAGGTAGGAGCGAAAGCCGCCATCGCAGTCGTACACGAGCAGCGCAGAGGCCGCGTGCGCCAGCCACTCGCGCAGCAAGTCGTGCGCAACGGGGATGTCCTCCTCCAGGTTATCGGCGATGAGGTGCCGGTAGCGCCGCAGCAGGTAGGTGCGGCACTCGGGCTGCGCCCAGGCGTGACGGGTGAACGTCTCGACCTGCAAGGAAAAGTCGAGCAAGTTGTGCTGGCGGCAATAGTCGCGGAAGGCACTGGCTGCACGCTGCACGGCCTCGTAGACGCGCTCGCGGCTGCTGGGGCCGCTCCAGGCCGCGATCAGCCGGTCGCCGATCTCCTCGTGCGGGAACCCGACTACTGCGGCCTTGTTCAGGTTGTCGATGATCTGGCTCAGCAGGCGGCTGCGCGAGACCGTCACGTCCCCGAAAGCGCCCTCCTGGATGAACGGCTGCAGCATCTGGTCCATGTAGTATTGCGCCGTTTCCAGGGTGAGGAACACGGGCTCACGTGCGGGGTCGAACCCGGCCGGGCCAGACACCACGGGCCAAAAGAGGTCCAGCGTGCGCCGCGCCAGGCCGTCGATGCCCAGCACATCCACGCGTCCGCCGGCCGGCGCGCTGGGCTGGCGCAGCGCTTCGACGTAGGGCCGTCCGAGCGAGCGCTGTGGCACCCAGACCAGGACGCTGTCGGCACGCACGCCGACGTCGAGCAGGTGCAGCATGCGCTGCACAGCCACAGTCGTCTTGCCGCAGCCCGCCGGGCCCTCCTGAAACGTCGAGCGTGGCTCGCCCACGGGCGCGAGCACCAGCCGCTTTTGTTCAGGGGTCAGCTCTACTTGGGTCGCCATGCGCCTAGTATAGCACACATGGTCGGCTTTGTCATGTGACCGACGATTCGACAACCGGATGGATTGCGTCTACAATACAGTCGCGTTCTCAGTGGAGATCAGAACCGCGAAACACGCAACACGTAGCAAGCTCACGTTTCACGGTTCACGTTTCACGTGGATGGCATGGTAGCAGTAACGATGATCTTTGACCTCTGCCTGGCCTGGAACTGGGAATACGACGCCGATCTGGCCGCGTTCCTGGAAGCCGCCTGCCGGGAGCGTGGCCTGTCCCTGCTGCAGGTCACGCCGGGCAACCTGGCCGGGGTCTGGCAGTCTTTGCTGGGTGGCGAGATCGTCGTGCGCGCGCTGTTTGACCGCGCCTCGGATGAACAAGCGCCCTTTTTGTCGCTCGTCGACTGGGCACGCGCCCATGGCGTGCGGCGCATCAACCCGCGCGAGCGCGCACTGCGAGCATGGGACAAGGCCACCATGCACGCCGAGTTCGCACGCGCCGGGCTGCTCACGCCCCACACCCTTATCCTGCCCCCCTTTCACCGCCAGCCCGAGCTGCGCGCGCTGAACCTCGTCTCGCTGGGCGCTACGTTCGTGATCAAGCCGGCCTGCCGCGGCGGCGGCCTGGGCGTGGTGCACTCTGCATCCAGCCTGGCAGACGTGCTAGCGGCGCGTCAGCTCTACCCCAACGATCACTATCTGCTGCAGACGCGCGTTACACCGGTTGCGCTCGGCGGACGCGGCGCCTGGTTTCGGGTGATTCACTGCGGCGGAGAGGTCCACCCCTGCTGGTGGGACTGCCAGACGCACGTCTACACCCCCATCACCGTGGAGGAAATCGTGCAGTCAGGTCTGCGGCCGTTGATGGACACCGTACACCGCATCGCCACTCTGTGTGGGCTCGACCTGTTCTCCACCGAGATCGCACTGACCGCCGATGGCCGCTTCGTCTCCGTGGATTATGTGAATGACCCGATCGACCTGCGCCTGCAGTCCAAGACCCCCGAGGGGGTGCCAGACGTCATCGTGCGCAACATCGCCAGACGCCTTGTCGCGATGCTGGACTAGAGGTAAGAAATCAAAAACCCGGTTTCCAAAAGAAGAAACCGGGTTGTGTCGTCTCTTGTGCGCAATCTGCGAGCTCTGCGAACCTACTTGCCCAGGTAGGCCGCCTTGACCTGCGGGTTCTCGGCCAGCGCGGCGGCGGGGCCTTCCAGGAACACCGTGCCCACTTCGAGCACATAGGCACGATTGGCGATGGACAGCGCCATGGCTGCGTTTTGCTCGACCAGCAGGATCGTCGTGCCTTGCTTGTTGATCTCCTGAATGATGCGGAAGACCTCCTCCACCAGCAGCGGCGAGAGGCCCATGGATGGCTCGTCCAGCAGGAGCAGCTTGGGGTTCGACATCATACCGCGCCCCATGGCCAGCATCTGCTGCTCGCCGCCGGAGAGCGTGCCGCCGGGCTGGTTGATGCGCTCCTTGAGACGCGGGAAGCTGGCAAAGACGCGCTCCAGGTTCGCCGCGATCTCCTTGGGGTCGCGGCGCGTGTAGGCCCCCATCTCCAGGTTCTCCCGCACGGTCAGTGGTGCGAAGATCTTACGGCCTTCGGGCACCTGGCTGATGCCCAGCGAGACGATCTTGGGCGCTCCCACCCGCAGCAGATCATGGCCGTCGAAGAGCATCGTGCCCTGCCTGGGGCGCAGCAGCCCGGAAATGGTCTTGAGCGTGGTGCTCTTGCCCGCGCCGTTGGCGCCGATGAGAGTGACGATTTCGCCTTGATCCACATCGAAGGAGATGCCCTGCAAAGCATGGATTGCCCCATAGAAAACGTGTAGGTCTTTTACTTCGAGCATCGCAGTCATCGTTGGCTACACCCTCCTCCCCGCTTTGCCCAGGTAGGCCTCAATCACCTTCGGGTCGTTGCAGATCAGGTCAGCGTCACCGCGACAGATGATCTGACCAAAGTCCATCACCGTGATCCACTCGCAAATACCCATCACCACTCTCATCTGGTGCTCGATCAGCACGATCGTGAGGTGGAACTTTTCCCGGATAAAGTGGGTCATGTCCATCAAGACGTGTGTTTCCTTGGGGTTCATGCCGGCCGCCGGCTCGTCCAGCAACAGCAGCTTGGGCTCGGCAGCCAGAGCGCGCGCGATCTCCAGGCGGCGCTGCTCACCGTAGGGCAGGTTGCTGGCGAGTTCCTCCTGGCGGTCCTGCAGGTTGAAGAGCGCCAGGAGGTCCTGTGCCTTCTCCACCATCTCGCGCTCCTTGCGCTCAAACGTCGCGTCCTGCAGGATGGCGTTGACCAGACCATAACCCGCGTGGGGATGATAGGCGATCCGCACGTTGTCCAGCACCGTCAGCTTGGGGAACACGCGGATGTTCTGGAAGGTGCGGCCGATACCCGCCTGGGTGATGGCATAGGCCGGCTGGCCAACCAGGTTACGTCCGTAGTAGTTGACCTGGCCTGACGTCGCCGATAGCAGGCCGCTCACCATGTTGAACACCGTGGTCTTGCCCGCACCGTTGGGCCCGATCAGCCCCACCAGCTCGCCCTGCCGCACGGTCAAGTCAAAGTCACGCACGGCCCACAAGCCGCCCTCGTAGCCTGCTTCGGTCGCAATCCCGCCAAAGTTCTTGCAGAGCCCCGCGATCTCAAGCACCACCGGCCTGTCGTTGGCGTTTGCGCTCATGGTCATCTCCCCTCCTTGGGCGCACCCGCCTCTGCGGCTTCAGGTATAGGCTCCGCGACCGTCTTGCGCAACGGCCACTTGGGCGCCCGCAGGAAGCCAAGCTCGCGTCTGCCCAACAAGCCTTGCTGCCGGAACAGCATGAGTAGCAACAAAGCAATGGGATAAACCACAAAGCGCCAGGCCTCAAAGCCCTGCGGCAGCCAGATGCGCAGGCCCTCCACCGTCAGCGCCCATAGGAACGTGGCGATAATTGTGCCCGTCATGTTGCCCAGGCCACCGAAAACGATGATAATCATCGGGTCGAAGGACTTGACAAAGTCAAAGTAGAGCGGGGACAGGAATGCGTACAGGTGTGCGTAGAGGCCTCCTGCCAGGCCGGCGAAGAGACTGCCGACCACGAACGACATCACCTTGTAGCGCAGGGTGTCGATCCCCATGGCCTGTGCTGCCACTTCATCCTCACGCACCGACATCACGGCGCGGCCGACGCTGGAGTAGATGATGTTCCGCATCACCACGACCACCACGATCAAGAAGATGAATGCCCAGAAGAACGACGTCATCTGCGGAATACCGATCATGCCGCGCGCACCCTTGGTCTCCGGCAGCACCCTGTCCGAGTTGATCAGCAGGACCTGCACCATGACGGTGAACCCAAGCGTGGCGATGCCGAAATAGTCTGATCCGAGGCGCAAGAGGACGATGTAGCCAAAGCCGAGGCTGATGAGCCCGGCCAGCAGACCCCCGAACAGCACTGCACCGAGGAGCAGGGCCGATTTACCCGCATCGAAATGGAACAGCTCGACCTGGGCCATGGGGATTACACGTTGCAGCACGGGCGGCAGGCGGAACACGATCCCTTGCACGGGATACGTGACCCTGGCTGCAAAGCGATAGGTGACATCCGCAGCCGCATAAGCGCCAATGGCGTAAAAGCCCCACTGCCCGAGCGAGAACTGCCCGTTGAAACCGTAGATCAAGTTCAATCCCATGGCGATGACGGCCATGATGCACGGGAAGATGATCCAGCCCACCTTGCGGAACTCGGTCATGCGCGGCATCACGATCCACTCGGCCACGAGGAAGACAGCCAGCACTGCCAGCCAAAACAGCGCGCTCTGGCCAAGGAAACGAAAACGGGATTTCTTCATAACGACTCCTGTTCGCAGTGACGTTGTCGACCGGGCCTATGCCTTTTCCTTTGCCGTCTCGCCGAACAGGCCGGTCGGCTTGTACAGCAGCACGGCGATGAGGATGGCGAACACGATGAGATCGCGCAGGGTCGAGGACAGATAGGCCCCGCACAGGTTCTCGATCATCCCGATCGAAAGCGCACCCACAAAGGCGCCGGGGATGCTGCCAATGCCGCCAAACACGGCTGCGATGAACGACTTGAGCCCGGGCATGACGCCCAGAAAGGTGCGGACCTGCGGATAGACGATTACGTATAGCATGCCGCCTACTCCGGCCAACGCAGCGCCAAGCGCAAAGGTAAAGGAGATCACCCAGTCGACGTCGATGCCCATCAGTCGCGCCGTAGGCTTGTCCCAGGCAACCGCGCGCATGGCCTTGCCCAGCTTGGTGCGGTACACGATGTAGTAGAGCAACACCAGGAAGAACGTGCTCACGCCAATGACGATGAACATGATGTTGGAGACAGTGATGCCGGCGACGTCCCAGCTCTGGAACTTGATGGGCAGCGGAGTAAAGCTGATGAAGTTGGGAGTGAAGACAAAGTCCAAAGCGGTAAAGTATTCCAGGAAGAACGAAACCCCGATGGCCGTAATCAGGGCCGCAATGCGCGGGGCTTCGCGCAACGGCTTGTAGGCTACACGTTCGATCACGACTGCCAGGAACGAACACACCACCATCGCAAGGAGCATGGTTGGAATGAGGCTCCAGTGCCAGCGTGTGGACGCATAGTACGCGGTGAAGGCCCCGATCATGAAGACGTCGCCGTGGGCAAAATTGATCAGGCGCACGATGCCGTACACCATGGTGTAGCCCAAAGCGACCAGCGCATAGACAAAGCCGAGGCGTAGGCCGTCAACCACGAACTGGGCAAACAACTGCGGGTTCTGCCTGGCATGATTGAGCAGCCACAGCAGGACAAGCACGAGAATCAGCGCGATGTACCAGCGCCGGCGTAGGAACAGTGTGAAGCGCCCCAGTGTTTTCTGCATCGTCGCCTGTCCATTCTCCTTTCCGGTGTGCGTAGAAGAGGAGGGGGCAGGTTCCCCTCGCCCCCTCCCTTCAGCACTCACTTACGGAGCTACGGAAGCCTCGAACTTGACTGCACCACCGGTCACGTGGAGGATGGCCGCGCTCTTGATCGGGTTGTGGAGGGGGTCGAAGGTGATCATGCCGGAGACTCCCTCGAACTTGACCGTCTCTATCGCCTTGGCGACCTTGTCCGGGTCATCTACGCCAGCCGCCTTGATGCCATTCAGGATGGCCAGAGCCGCGTCATAGCCCAACGCTGCCAACGCATCCGGCACAGTGCCGTACTTGGCCTTGTAGCGCGCCACAAAGTCCACCACCATCGGGCGCGTGTCTTCCGGTGAATAGTGGTTGCTAAAGTACCCGCCATCCGCCGCCGTGCGATCCAGATCGGCCGAGTCCCAGCCATCACCGCCCAGCAGCGCGGCCTTGATGCCCTTCTGCTTGGCCTGCGCGCCAATCAGGTTCACTTTGTCATAGTACGCCGGGATGAAGAACACGTCGGGGTTGGCGTCCTTGACCTTGGCCAGGATCGCGGAAAAGTCGGTGTCTTCCTTCACGAACGACTCCCACACGACCACCTTCCCGCCACCGGCCTCGAAGGCTTGCTTGAAGAACTCCGCCAGACCCTTGATGTAGTCGTTGCCTACGTCCAGCACCACGGCGGCCGTCTTGGCCTTCAGATTGTTCAGCGCGAACTTGGCCATTACCAGCCCCTGGAAGGGGTCAATGAAGCACACGCGGAACGTGAACGGCTTGACCTTGCCCGCATCATCTACGGTTACCTTGGGGTTCGTGGACGTGCCGCTTACCTGCACCACGTGCTTCTCGTTCGCGTACTGGCTGATCGGGATGGACTCGCTCGAGCACACTGCACCGCAGATGTACTTGACCTTGTCCTCGTCAATCGCCTTCTTGGCGGCATCCGCGCCAGCCTTGGGGTCGCACTGCGAGTCGCCCAGCACCCATTCGATCTGCATGCCGAGCACACCACCCTTGGCGTTCCACTCCTCAAAGGCCATAAGGGCGCCGTCGCGGTTCGATGCGCCGAACGTCGCATTGGCGCCCGTCAGCGGGCCGAGGATCGCAATCTTGATCGACTTGGGCGCCGGTGTAGCCTTGGGCCCGCAGGCGCTGAGCAGCAGGGCCAGCACCAACGCCAGACTAACCAATGACCAGAACTTGCGTTTCATCTCCGAACCTCCTCGCGGAATTGTGATCGTACTGTCGAACACACTCATGGCGTTCGGGAAGAAGGGAGGCCAACCCTCCACTGGACAAATCGAAAGCACGAACGCCGAGAGTCGGAAGAGCGCCAAAGCACTCCTAGCCTACCCTCGCAAAAACCCCACCGGCCGTATCCACCCCCTTTCGTGAAGCCAGACGGCGCTGCGGCTGCGCTAGCCTCTGCCTTCCGTCTGTCTGCAATCACGCCTCAAACAACAACTGGATCTCGGGCTGATCGACGTAGAACAGAATGAATGTGGAAAGCACAATGGATACCAAGGAAGTGACCAGAAGAGGGATGTCTGCCGGCGTGCCGGGTGCTTTGGACGGCACTACCTTGGCCAA
>Ga0315294_10002148_pt1 | contig 21535 bp, 24 predicted proteins | sample YL17G13_40_MG_FD_203626 | JGI IMG/M metagenome (GOLD analysis project Ga0315294, IMG submission 203626) | Sediment microbial communities from Yellowstone Lake, YNP, Wyoming, USA - YL17G13_40 | ecosystem: Environmental > Aquatic > Freshwater > Lake > Sediment | place: USA: Wyoming | collected...
TTTCACAAGGTGCCTCAAATAGTTCATGTATTCCCCGGTTGTGAGCTTGCTTTTTCCACCCCTCCTGTTTTTGAAGATGAAAGGGACCTCTACCACCTTCTTGTATTTCCCCTTGACTAGGACCTCAAGGCCGGTCTTGAACCCGATTGAGTCCAATTTGACGCCTTCTATGACACTTTTCCTTATGAAGAAGAACCCCGACATGCAGTCCTTCACACCTGTGAGCGGCCTCGCAAGAAGCCTCGCCCCGTTGGAGGTGACGCGGCGTATTAGCGGCCAGTCTTCGACCCCGCCGCCCGGGACGTACCGGCTTGCGAACACCACGTCAGCCTCACCTTTGAGTATCGGGCTGATGAGCTTCGATATGAGTTCCGGGGGGTGGGACAGGTCCGCGTCTATGACGCCGACGACGTCGGAGGACGCGTTCCTTAAACCTTCTATAATCGCCGAGGAAAGCCCTAATTTGCCTTTACGGTGTATTACCTTGATTTTGTCGTATGATCCTGCCAACTCATCTGCCATGTCGCCCGTGCCGTCGGGGCTTCCGTCGTCTACTACGACTATTTCGACGTCAGCTGCGGAAAGTATCCTCTCCACAATGGCCTTCAGGTTTTCACGCTCATTATAAGTCGGTACTACCACTGATGCAAGCATTTTAATGGATGGGATATATAATAAAGAGTATTTATATATATCCGGTCCGAGGTGGTTGAGGGTGAAGTTTTTCATAGACACGGCAAACATCGAAGAGATAAAGACTGCGAAGTCCTGGGGTATACTCGACGGGGTCACGACGAACCCGACCCTCCTTGCCAAGGAAAACTGCGACTTCAAATCCGCGGCAAAGGAGATACTCTCACTCGTGGACGGCCCCGTAAGCCTCGAGGCGGTAAGCCCGGACGCGGAAGGCATGGTGAAGGAGGCAAAGGAGCTTTCAAAGCTCGGCAAAAACGTCGTCATCAAGATCCCGATGACGCCGGAAGGCATCAAGGCCGTGAAGGTGCTGAGCTCAGAAGGCATCAAAACCAACGTCACCCTCGTTTTCAGCGCGAACCAGGCTTTGATTGCGGCGAAGGCCGGGGCGACCTATGTGAGCCCGTTCATCGGCAGATTGGACGACCAGGGATGGGATGGAGTCCAGCTTGTCGCGGACATACTCGAGATTTACGCGAACTACGGATACCGAACCGAGGTGATAGCGGCAAGCATCCGTGACCCGGTCCATGTCATAGACTGCGGAAGGCTCGGCTGCCACGTCGCTACCATACCGTTCGCGGTATTGAAGAAGATGTTCTCCCACACCCTCACCGACGTCGGAGTCCAACGGTTCCTTGAGGACTGGAAGAAGGTCGAAGGCAAATGCAAGACAAAATAAAAAAAGAGATAGAGGAAAGCATCGAAGCGAAGAAGAGGCTCCCGGTAAAGGACATAGAAGACGCGGCGAAGCTCATAACGGCCGCCATCAAATCTGACCGGAAAATCCTCCTCTGCGGCAACGGAGGCAGCGCCGCAGACTGCCAGCACATCGCAGGCGAACTGGTCGGCCGTTTCAAGAAGGAGCGGAAGGCCCTCCCCGCAATATCGCTTGCAACCGACACATCCATACTCACAGCCCTCACCAACGACTACGGCGGCGAAGTCATATTCGCAAGACAGGTGGAGGCCCTAGGAGCCGAAGGCGACGTCCTCATCGCATTTTCCACAAGCGGAACATCACCGAACATCCTCAGGGCCGTCGAAGCGGCAAGGAAGAAACGGATGAAGGTCGTAGGGTTCACAGGCAGCAAAGGCGGCAAACTAAAGGCAGCATCGGACGTCTGCATCATGGCAGCATCAGACGACACACCCCGGATACAGGAATGCCACATCACGGCTGCCCACATAATATGCGGCCTCGTGGAAGACTCGACATCATCCTGAAAACCGCAAACAATGCTATTTCTCGTCGGGATTTTCTCTTGCAATCCCTCTCCCCCGCCTCTTCAAAAAAGATAGTTTGTTCGCCCCGATTTTCCGCAGTAAGTCGCCTATGGAGAATGATTTTAATCCATTCGCAATACCTTCAAGTTCCGCATATAGCCTCGCCTCTTGTCTAGCCTCCTCATCTGTCGGTTCGGCTCGGGCGAACAGCTCGTCAGCGGAGCGGGGATTTTTCACGATTCTTCTTTCGCGTATGCTATGGGAAATATCACCGAAGGTTTTGAGCCTAGGCGATGTCACCCCCCTAAAAACCCTCGAAAGATTCGCGTCACGGACATCTTGCATGGAAAAGGGATAAGAAAAAGCCGCCAAGAAACTTTCAGCTGATACGGTAGCAAGAATTATCCTCCTCTTGTCCACTCCCATCTCAATCAGTTTGTCCGCAACACCTGTAATGGTGGCTCCGATATCCGCGAAATCATCGATTACCATGATTCGTTCATCCCCCTCAAATAGACGTTTGAAGAGCGGGGGATTGTTTTTCCGCATTGCATCCTTCACCGTCATCCCATCGAATAAATTCATGTTCGGGTGGATTGACTCGATTTCAATCGGTTTATCATTCGGATAAAGTCTTTCATAGCCACGTCCAAGTAGAAATGCCGCAGTATAGCCGCTCGTCTCAATGCCCACGGCCAGGCTGACTTCCTCGGAGTGGGCTTTCCTCGCCAACCTCCTGGTTGCCTTCCTGAGTTTCCCCCGATCATACCCGCTGATTAGAGGTGCGGCCTCCTCCTTTCGAGTGGGCATAATTCCAGGAACCGCCTCTCCACCACGTTTTTCCCCCTCTTTTATCACAATTAATAACCCGATGCCTACATTAAAATACACTCATGAACCGCGCTGTTTTCCTGGACCGGGACGGGGTGATTAACGAGCTCACCCGGGACTACGTCAAGGACTGGGGGGAGTTCCGGTTCCTCCCGAATTCCCTTAAGGCTCTGAAACGGCTTGCGAAATCCGACTATAAAATCATCGTCATAACAAACCAGAGCGCCGTCGGCAGGGGAAGGATAACAAGGGAAAAGTTGGAGAACATACATTTCAGGATGCTCGTCCACGTCGAGGAGGCGGGAGGACGCATAGACGGGATATACGTGTGCATGCATCTGCCGTCGGAAGGCTGCGGGTGCAGGAAGCCAAAGACAGGACTCCTCAAACTCGCTAGCGCGTCGTTCGACATAGACCTGAAGAGGTCGTGGTTCGTCGGCGACAATACGATGGATGTGAAGACTGGTGACAACGCCGGCTGCAAGACGATACTTGTTGAGACCGGGTATGGAGGTGAGGATGGCCTCTACGACATCAAACCCGATTACAAAGTCGGGGACATACTCGGGGCCGTGGGGCTAATCCTCGCCAAACGCGCCTGAAATGCATGCTAGGCGGCGAAGGCGCGGCCAAGGCAGACTGCAGCCGGCTTTACGGCTGCAGTCCTCTGTTTTCTTTATAAACTCCGTATATTCTAATTGATGTCTAAAACGCCAGAGGCTTACCTGCCGACTCCTTTGTCGGAGATTGAGACCACAAAGGACGTGAAGATACCGAAGGATATCATAGACCAGATCATCGGCCAGCCCAAGGCCGTCAAAAAGGTAAGGCTTGCGATAAAGCAGAGGCGGCATCTACTCCTCGTCGGCCCGCCGGGCGTCGGCAAGAGCATGCTCGCTCAGGGCCTCGCCCTGCACCTGTCGCGGCCAACGGAGGTCGTTGCGGTCGTCCACAACCCGGCTAACATCCAGAAGCCGCATGTCGAGGTCGTGAAGATGGCAAGTTCTATCAAGCTTGTCGAGCCTCAGGAGGTCCCAGCCTACATAGCAGAGCAGCTTGGTTTCAAGTGCCCGGTCTGCGGCGCGTACGGGAAATTCAACACGACAGTCTGCGGCAAATGCGGCGAAGAAAAGTTCAAGAGAATCACAAGACGGGATGAGATACGGGCTGCAAGGTACGGCGCCGACGGCATCGAACATGTGATACTCTACCAGCGGAAGGGTTCGAAGGTTGCGATATCCGGTGAGGACCCGACATCTGCCTTGAAGGACCAGGACAAGAAGAAACGCAACGTCATAATCCCGCTCACGAGGAAGAACTTCATCCACGCCACCGGCGCAAGCGAGGTCGAGCTCCTGGGTGACGTAAGGCACGACCCATACGGGATGCACCCTGAAATCGGGACCCCCGCATATCTGCGGGTAGTTCCAGGCGCGATACACGAGGCACACGAAGGAGTCCTCTTCATCGACGAGCTCCCTCACCTAGGCGAACTTCAGAACTACATCCTGACTGCGATGCAGGAGAAGAAGTTCCCGATTACCGGCCGCAACCCGCAGTCAGGCGGCGCGTCAGTGAAGGTCGAGGACGTGCCGTGCGACTTCGTCTTCGTCGGCGCATGCAACATTAAAGACGTCCAGAACATACTTTCCCCGCTTCGAAGCAGGATACTCGGCAACGGCTATGAGATACTCCTTGAGACCTCAATGGAAGACAACCAAGTCAACCGGTCCTACATGGCTCAGTTCGTCGCCCAGGAAATCGTGAAAGACACCAAGATACCGCATGCATCAAAGGCATCGGTGGAAGAGGTCTTAAAGGAGGCAGTCAAGAGGGCGAGGATAATAGACGACCAGAGAAACTGCCTCACCCTGAGGCTCAGGGACCTCGGCGGGGTTGTCAGGCTCGCAGGAGACTTCGCAAGCGAGGAAGGCTCGGACCTCATTGAGGTCAAACACATCCTACAGGCGGTTGACGAGTCAAAGCCCATAGAATACCAGCTGCAGGAACGGTACGGCAGCGTATGGAAGGGCATCGAAAAAGACCAGATAATCAACCCGGAATACGGGAAGATGGGCTCAAGCTACATCTGAGGTGGGGCATGATTTCCTATGCGGACCTTGAGCGGACATTCCGCCTGGAGCGGGCGAACCCGACATTGCAGAAGCTTCAGGACAGCTTCTACGACGAGGCAACCCAGCTTGCCGCAAGCCCGGGCATCGGGGACTATGCAGCTACAATACGGGACTACACGGCAAAAATCTACTCCTTGAGAGTCAACAAAATCGTCCACTATGCGGGCCGCGCAGCCCATGATACTAAGCCTCCGGACAACATACTCTCCGAGGAACGCATACTTTACGAGAGGATACTCGCAGTGGTGGTCGAAAACAGGGCTAAGGTGCTTGACCGCAAACCCCAGATGCAGCCTGTCGAGGAGAAGAAGCCGACGGTCAAAGTCAGGATAAAACAGGCAATGCCCGCGATAATAGGTTCGGATTCGAGGGAATACGGCCCCTACAAGGAGGACGACGTCGCCGAACTCCCCGAAGACAGCGCGGAAATACTCGTCGCAAGGAAAGCAGCAGAGAAACTGTGAACTCCGCTTATAAATGATGACTGCTTATTATATTGCTACCGATGAAAGTCCCGGACAAAATCAGGACTAACTGTCCATCCTGCAACAAACACCAGTTGCACAACGTGAAAATCGCCCGCAAAGGCAAGGAGCGGAGCATGAACCAGGGCAGGAGGAAGTTCGAAGCGGTCAAGAGGGGATACGGCGGGATGCCGAGAACCCCGAAGAAACCCTGCTACAAGGTGGGGAAGAGACCGGTGCTGCTCCTGGAATGCAGCGTATGCAAGAAGAAACACCAGCGGGCGTATGCGGCAAGGACTAAAAAGGCGGTGGAGGTCGGACAATAATGGCTAAAATCCGCAAGACACGAAGCAGGTTCCTGAGGGTCAAATGCGCGGACTGCGGAAACGAACAGGTCATCTTCGGCGCGGCCGCGACGAAGAACATAAAATGTCTGGTCTGCGAGAAGCCGATGGCAGAAAGCACCGGCGGCAAAACCAGCGTGAAGACGCAGATTCTAGCAGTCTTGGACAAGGACCTGTAGGTTCCCACGATGGCTTACGAGTTCTTGGACCATACGGCAGACTTGAAGATAAGAGCCACGGGCAAGACTCTGGAAGAGGCCTTGGTGGAGGCCGCGAAGGCGGTGACCGAGGCCATCGCAGGAGACAGCAAAATAGAGGCTAAGATAGAGAAGGAGTTCGAGGTGAAGATACACCTTGAGCACGTGCTCGTCCACGACTTCCTGCAGGAGATTATCTACATGTTCTCGACAGAGAAGCTGCTATTCAGCGAATTCAATGTCACGCTCAAGGAGGCCCTCGGATACAAACTCACCGCCAGGCTGAAAGGCGAAAAATACGACCCCAAAAAACACAAGCTCGTCAAGGAAGTCAAGGCCGCCACATACCACGAACTCAAGGTCGAAAAAGGCGACAAAGGCTGGGCCATAGAGGTCATCTGCGACACCTGAGTCTTAAGGTCTTATATCCATCCGCTTATTCTTAATCCGATGAAACGCTCACAATCCGCCCCTCTTCAGTGGGCGGATGACGAACACGCACAATCCGGGCGGATTGTGGCGTGTGTAGAGCGGCGGGGTGGGCTCCGAAGGAGCCCAGAAACTGTGGGCTTAAGCCGACAGTCCCCTCCGCTCTTCACATGGGTCGTCTTGTTGGCTTTGGCCGTCCTGGTAGCAGGCTGCATAAATCAGGCTCCGTCCGCACCCGTCTGCAACAAGCCTTATATCCTCGTAGGCACTGAATGCTGCCTCGACGAGAACGACGACGGCATCTGCGACAGGGACAAGCCAGTCTGCAAGAGGCCATACATCCTCGTCGGCAAGGAATGCTGCCTTGACGAGAACGGTGATGGAATCTGCGACAAGGACCAGGTTTCGACAACGGCCCAGGCGGCAACCACGATTGCAGCATCAACCACGGTTGCGTCAACGACCGCGACGACATCGTCGGTCACATCCACTACCGTCTCCGAGATTTCGGAGGTGAAGTGCACGGCGTTCTCAGACTGCCCCACCTACGACCTCATAAAATGTGACGGCGACGGGAGGGCGGTCCATGACACCTACGGGCCGATGATGTGCAAAAACGGCAAATGCGTCTATCGTTCGAGCCGCGACATCGCAACGTCGGTCTGTAACGACTGGGAGGTGTGCGTCAGCGGCGTCGGCTGCGTTAGAAGGTCTCTCACGACGACTACCTCGACATCCTCGACCCTTCAGGGCGAATCCACAACCACGACCCTTTCGGCCGAATTTCAGAAGATTCTGAACCGGGTTGCGGAAAGGGCTGCCGAGCTTTCTGCCGCGGCGAAGTCGACGACCACGTCGACGTTGCCTGCGTGTGTCGACCCTGACGGCGGCAGGAGGTTCGACATACAAAGCGTCAACGTCTCAGGCATATACTGGTACAACAACTCATACGTCTCGCAGACGTCTGAATTCTGCCAAGACAGTCAGAAGGTCGTCGAATACTACTGCGTCTCAGACAGCCTCTACTCAAACCTCCACGACTGCGAGAGCAGGTGCATAGACGGCCGCTGCTGCGGCTCCGAAGGCAACGTCTGCGGCAAGGACAGCGACTGCTGCACCGGCAAGTGTAAGACGGTGGGGCTCACAAACCACTGCGTCTCATCCTGAAGAAAACTTTTCCGCCGCTCTAGGCGAACAGGTTTAATATACGCTGCGGAAAGGATAACGCAACCACTGGGCCCAGGCGTGGGGGTACCGTTCCTCACCCCCCGGCCTGGGAAAACCATGCAGGCATGTCTTCACTGGGCGTATCCGATGCTCCTCAACAAGGCGAGGTAATCCTGCCTGCAGTCATTCTTTGAGGATTCGATTCCCTCATATAACCCTCTCAACTCCCCGGCCTCCTTTTGGTGGGGGGCTATTATGTTTGTCGTTTCATCAGGGTCGGCTGCAACGTCGAAAAGCATTTCCTTGGATTCGTTCGAGATGATGAGTTTGTATCTGCCTCTTTTCAAGGTTTTGAGGTTCTCGTACCCCGAGTATTGAAGCTCATCTACACCGATTGAAAAAAGACTCTTCCCCCTCATATCACCTGATGTGTCTAGGCCGACGGCGTCCAACACTGTGGGCATTATGTCAACGCTCATGACAGGGTATTCAACGACTTCATGGCGGTTGTCTGGCATGTGGAAGATTAGGGGCACATGAACGATGCCGTAGTACACGTGGTTGTGGTCGAATATCCGATGCTCTCCAAGGCTTTCTCCATGGTCTGCAGTGACTATGACGATAGTGTTTTCCGAAAGTCCGGTGTTATCCAGATACTCCATCAACTTCCCGAAGGATTTATCCGATTCAACTACGTTACCCTCGTAGAGTATCCGATACTCTTCTACCATTGTGGGTGTCAAATTCAACCTCTGCCCAAATATCGTGTATTCCACAGACTTTTCACCGTTGGCTTTCGAATAATGATTTGAAACGTTCCCAAGGTACCTCAGATAGGTGTTCCAATCAGAGAAACCAGCAGATGAAACATTCGGCGCATTCCTAAGATTGGGGTAATGGCGAGGAAAATAATCGCTCGCCGGCTCGTAAGGCGCGTGAGGCTCCCTGAAATGTACCCACAGGAAAAACGGCCTCTCCCCCCCTCCCCTCGAATCCAATATTCTGAAAACCCGGGTGAGGGTCTGGTTCCACTATCCCCTGCCTATGAAATTCTCGTCAAAAATTTCGAATCCACCTGCAACATAGTATTTTGGACGTGCATATTCATGTGACACGACAGCGAATGTCGAATACCCGTTCTTCCTCAAGACTTCAACCAAGCTCTTTGAGTATCCTAGACTATCGACATCCGGGAACTCAGAGGTTAAAATCGATGGCAGCGAGCAGACAGTCGACCCGCACTGGCTGACCGCATCCTTGAATACATACGACCTGTGGCCGAACGCATCAATGTTCGGGGTTGTTCCCCCATCATATCCATAGACTCCCAGGCGGTCTGCCCTCAGAGCGTCATAGGTGACGAGAACGACGTTGTACCTGGGTTGCTTCGGCTTGTACGGCATATGATAGATGACTACAGCCGCCAGAGAAATCAGTATCAACAAATACACTCCCCATTTTTTCATGTCTTAGCGAAGCTACTGCCTCGCCTTCTTAATCCATTCCTTGCCGTTTTTGACGATATCATCCAGTCGGTCCTTCGTCTTTGCCTCTGCCGTAATCCTTACGAAATCCTCAGTCCCTGAAGGCCTCAGGAGCACCCATCCGTCGTCGTAAGTTATCCTTATGCCGTCGACGTCGCTGTATTCGACGCCTTTCAGTATCTTTTTGAGGTTCTCCATTATCCTTTCCTTCTCGTGGGCATGGCATGGTATCTTCACACGCTCCATCGGATAGGACGGTATCTCCTCGACAAGGTCGTAGAACACCCCGTCTGCGACGAGCTTGGCGGCCTTCGCGACCGTGGCGACGCCGTCGGGGAATACGTGGATGTCAGGGAAAATGTATGTTCCGCTGGGTTCGCCGCCGAATCCGGCCTTGTGTTTCCTGATGCCTTCCGCGACCGCGACGTCGCCGACCGCGACCCTGTAGACCCTCTTGCAGAACTCCTCAATCCTCATCGACGCATCGACCGTGGTCACGACCTTGTCAGCCTGCGAAGCAAGCACGGTCAAGAACGTGTCCCATTCGACGAGCCTGCCGTCGCCTCCTATCGCGCACGCCCTGTCCGCGTCGCCGTCATGGGCGAACCCGATGTCGACGCCGGCCTTCGCAACAGCCTTGCAGGTGGCTTCGAGATTCTTATCAGTCGGCTCGAGCGGATGGGGAAATATGCCGTCGCGGTTGTCGTTTATGACGGTCGCCTCGCATCCCATCGCACCAAGTACAAAGGGGGTGACTACCGAGCCTGCGCCGCCGGCGCAGTCCACCAGAACGTTCACTCCGTCGGCCTCGCCGACTCTTTTGACAATGATGTTCACATGCTTTTGAACATAGTCCCTTTCCCCAGCCATCCCCCTCCCAGTCCTGAACTTCTTAGAACCGAAGGCCTCATCGACTTCTTTTTCCAGGTCAGGCCTGAAGGCCCCTTCCCTGTTGAAGAACTTGAACCCGTTGTATTCAGGAGGATTATGCGACGCGGTCACGACGACCCCGGTGCCCAGCTCCGCCGTGGCGACTCCGACAGTCGGCGTCGGGACAAGACCCACCTTGACCACGTTGCGTCCCGCAGAAAGGAGGCCGTCTACGAACGCCTTCTCCAGGCGCGGCCCCGTCCGCCGGGTGTCGCGGCCGACTGCGACGTCCGTGCTGACGCATGTTCCGAGGGCTCTTCCAAGGTCTTTCGCGAACTCGTCAGTGAGCTCTTCGACTTTTTTGCGGACGCCGGAGGTGCCGAATAATCCAGGCATTTTTTTACTTCAGAAGCGCAAGCCTCGCTAAGAGGGCCTCAAGCTGTATCCTCTCGTTGGCGCCTTCGACGAGGGTGAAGTTCGATTCTCCGACGAGGTCTATTATCCTCACCTTGGTTTTGTCGTCGGTGTGGAGATTCATCGCCTCCCTGTTCATCGCAAGGAGGATGTCCTCGCCGGAAAGGCCCGTGGTGAGCATCAGCTTGTCAAGGAGGTTCCTCGCGTCAAGGAACTTCCCGGATATCGCGAGGTTCAGGAGGGTTTTTATGTCTTCGGGCTTCGCCCTCGTCGTTATCGAGTAGACGTTGTCTTCGTCCACCTTCCCCAAGGTGGCCGCGGACTGAAGTATGTTCACCGCCCTCCTCATATCGCCTTCGCTGACATAAAGTATCGCCTCAAGGCCCGGGTCGTCGTGTTTCACGCCCTCCGCCTTCAATATCCGCTCAAGGTACTTCTTCACCGACTCCTTTGGTATGCGTGTGAACCTGAAGACCGCGCACCTGCTTTGTATTGGCTCGATTATCTTCGAGCTGTAGTTACATGAGAGGATGAACCTGCAGGATGCGGTGTACTGTTCCATCGTCCGCCTCATCGCGTTCTGGGCGTCGTTTGTGAGGTTGTCCGACTCGTCGAGGAATATTACCTTGTAGTCGCCGTGGAGTGGCTTCGTCCGCGCGAAATCCTTTATCTTGTTCCTCACAACATCTATGCCCCTCTCATCGGAGGCGTTGAGCTCGAGGAAGTCGTGGGTTATCTCCCCAAACAGCTCCCTCGCGATGCACATCGCAGCCGTCGTCTTCCCGACCCCAGCAGGCCCCGCGAAGAGGAGGTGCGGCATGCTCTTCGCCTTCACATAAGCCTCAAGCCTTCCCACAATCTGGTCCTGCCCCACCATCTCAGCGAGCTTCTTCGGCCTGTATTTCTCGGTCCAAGGCAGGTCCATGTTCAAGTTCTATTGAATGTGGCGGTTAAAGAATATATATCCTCGGCCGGCTGATGTACTATTTGATGGCGGAAGGACGCCGCGGGCTTGCCGGGATGGATGCGCTTATACTATTCATAGCAATACTCCTCTCAGTCTCCGTAACCGCCGCCCTCCTCATCAACACCTCATCCTCGCTCGTGAACAAGGGCCGTGCGGTCCAGAAGGAGAAGGCCGAAGGCATACAGAAGCCGATAGTGGTCGAACACGTCCGTGGGATAGACGATAACGGGGACAGGCGTCTTGACAGGCTTAGGATTACCGTCCACCTGCGGGGAGGAGACGAGACAGTGGACTTCAACGGGACGACCATAATCGTCAACTCGAAGGCCATAACCTGCACATCCATTTCCTACGGCCACAACTCGGAGCCGGGCTGCAGCTACAACATATCATACGGCAAACGGGGGCCGAACTTCGAGCAGGACTACCTCAACACCGCCGACCTTGTGGAGATAGACTATGCAGGCCCGAACATAGTCCAAGGCGTCGAAGACCAGGCGACCTACATCACGATAATCCCCTCCCACGGGATGGCGACCGACATAAGGTTGACGATACCTGCGCGGATATCCCCGCAGAACATGGGCCTGTGGCCCCTAAACGGCTGAGCTGCCGCTTATATCCATGTCTTTAAATAATATTTTCCACTTATGGTCTTGTCTCCTGTTGGCGAATACGACCCGAAGGCGGTCGAGGAGAGGGTGCTGAAGCACTGGCGGGAAAACTCGGTCATGGAGGCGACACTCAGGCCGAGGGCGGGTGCTGACCTGTTTTCGTTCCTCGAGGGGCCGCCCACAGCCAATGCACCGCCTGCATTGCACCATGTCGAGGTGAGGACGTTCAAGGACGTCGTCAACAGGCTCTATTACATGCTCGGCTACAGCGTCCCCCGGAAGGCCGGCTGGGACTGCCACGGCCTCCCTGTGGAGGTGCAGGTTGAGAAGGAGCTGAAGCTCAACAGCAAGAAGGACATCGTCGAATACGGCGTGGACAAGTTCGTCGAAAAATGCCGCTCAAGCGTCTTCAGCCACATCAAGGAGTGGGAGGCGCTCACAGAGAGGATGGGTTACTGGGTCGATTTGAAAAGCCCGTATGTGACCATGGACAACCCCTACATAGAGAGCGTCTGGTGGAGCCTCAAATACCTGTGGGAGAAGAAGATGCTCTACGAAGGCTACAAGGTGGTCCCCTTGTGCGCAAGATGCGGTACGCCGCTTTCGTCCCACGAGGTGGCGCTCGGCTACGAGACCGTCAAGGAAGAGACCGTAATCGTCGCCTTCAGGTCTAAGGGCAAAGGCTACAGCTTCCTCACATGGACTACGACCCCGTGGACGCTCATTTCGAACGTGGCATTGGCGGTCAACCCGAGCATACAGTATGCGATAATAAAGTACAAGGGAGAACGGTACGTCCTCGCCAAGGACCTCGCGCAGAAGAAGTTCCCGGAGGCCGACCTCGAGGGTGAGGTCAAGGGTTCGGAGCTGGTCGGCGTCGAATACTATCCGCTCTTCCACCATTTCGCAGGCAAGGTCGACAAGCCCGCGTGGCGGGTTGTCGCAGGCGATTTCGTGAGCACCGAAGAGGGGACAGGCATAGTCCACATAGCCCCGGCGTTCGGCGAGGACGACTACAACGTCGGAGTCGCAAACGACCTCCCCCACGTGAACCCGGTCGACTTGGAAGGCAAATTCACGATGCAGGTCCCTGAGCTAGAGGGGACGTTCGTCAAAGACGCAGACCCTCAGATAATGAAGTGGCTCGACGAGATGGGAATCATGATAGCCCATTACCCTTACGAGCACGAGTACCCGTTCTGCTGGAGGTGCAAGACGCCGCTCATCTACTACTCGATGAAGTCCTGGTTCATAAAGGTCAGCGAAATAAGGAAGGAGCTCCTCGAGCAGAACGCGAGGATAAGCTGGTTCCCTGACACGATAGGGAGAGGACGCTTCGGCAACTGGCTTGAGAACGCCAAAGACTGGAGCCTGTCCCGCAACAGGTTCTGGGGCACGCCGCTTCCCATATGGAGGTGCGACTGCGGGGAGATGCGGGCGATAGGCTCAAGGAAGGAGCTTTTGGAGGCGGCATCTGGGAAGGTCGACCCCGGAATAGACCTCCACCGCCCCTACGTGGACGCAGTGAAACTCAGGTGCAGATGCGGGAAGGAGATGGCGAGGGTCGAATACGTTATAGACTGCTGGTACGACTCAGGCGCCGCAACATACGCCCAACACCACTACCCGTTCGAAAACAAGGAACTCTTCGAAAAAAGCTTCCCATATGACTTCATATGCGAGGCGGTGGACCAGACACGCGGATGGTTCTACACCCTCCTCATCCTATCCACCACCCTATTCAACAAGCCTGCGTACAAGAACTGCGTCGTAGGCGGCCTCCTCCTGGATGAGAAAGGGGAGAAGATGAGCAAAAGCAACAACAACATAATCGACCCCTGGCAGCTTTTCAACACCGTCGGCTCCGACGCAGTCAGGCTCCAGATATGCTCGACAGCCCCCTGGAACGCCCGCCGCTTCGGCGTGGAGAGCATGAACGAGCAGGTCATACCGATGCTCCGGACCCTCTGGAACTGCTACTCGTTCGCTGTCAGGTACATGCTCCTTGACAGATACGACCCGCAGGACAAGAACATAGACGAGAAAGACCTCACCATAGAAGACCAGTGGGTGCTTTCGGCCGCAGACTTCATGGTGGAGTCGGTAAGGACGTCCCTGGCAGACAACCAATACCACCACGCGCTCGCCAAGCTTGCGGAATTCATAGTCGAAGACCTGTCCAGGTGGTACATCAAAATAATCCGGGACCGCCTGTGGCTAGAGGACTCGGGCGGGAAGATGAACCCATCCAAAAAGGCCGCATACGTCGTATTGAATGCGGTCTTGGAGAAGACATGCCTTGCCCTCGCACCCCTTGCCCCGTTCATCACAGAGGAGATATACCTGAACCTACTCAAAGGGAAAGAAAACAGCATACACCACCTGCCGTGGCCGATACTCTACGGGAAAGTCGACGAACAGTTGATACACAACATGAACGTCGTCCGTGCGATGTTCGAGGCAGGGTCCAAATGCAGGCAGGACGCCAAGATAAAACTCAGATACCCGCTGAGACGGGTGACGGTATCGGGCGACCCCGCCGTGAAGGCCGCGGTGGAACAGCTGAAGTCGGTAATCATGAAACAGCTGAACTGCAAGGACGTCGAATTCGTGCCCTCACTACTGAACGTCACATACGCGGCATACCCCAACTACAAAACCATCGGCCCCAAATACGGGAAAGACGCCGGCACGGTGGCGGCCGCAATCAAGGCACGGCCCGAGGAGGCTAAGAGGATAATGGAGTCAGGCAATGAGGGGAAACTGAATGGTTTCGCGGTCACAGCTGACATGATATCGGAGGTGAGGCTGGTCGTGCCCCCGCAGTATTCGGCAACCCACTTCAAGCACGGGAACTCGTCAGGGCTTGTGATGATAGAGACCCAAAGGGACCAAAGCCTCATCAACGAGGCCCTCGCAAGGGACATTATAAGGAACATCCAGGAGCTGAGGAAGAAAAACGACCTCGAAGAGCTCAAGAGGATAAAGGTCGAGGTCACAGAGGACGAGGCCGTTGTGAAGATGCTTGCGGAATTCAAGGACACCGTCCTCCACGAAGTCCGCGGAGACGAGATAACCCTCGTAAAAGACCTGAAAACCGAGGACACAATGGACTACGAGGGGAAGACGATAAGCTGCAGGATAACGTACTAAAAAAACAAGCCGCTAGGAGGAAGATATCCTCACTTTTCTTTTGCTCTGTCTGGGGTGTTTTATTGGCTTTGTATTCTAATGTACTTAGGGTAAAGATGGTTCCTTGGGTTAGGCCGGTCTCTGATATCATCCTTGAAAAGGATGAGGCTAGAATCCGGTATAAAGGCGATTCTGGTTCACCGGTAATTTCTTTGCGGAAAATCAGGCAGTTGGATGGTCATAGCAAGTATTGTGTCGAGCGTGTAGGGGATGGGTCAATTATCACATTATTCGATAAGACTCCGTATCCAGTGGAGGCGGAGGATGTGGTTTGTCCTCATTTTTTAGAGTTGAAATGGGCTAACGGTTGCAACTATGACTGTAGTTGGTGTTACCTGAATGGGACTTTCAGGTTTAGGCCTATGGGTAAGTGTCCTCACATGAAGGATAGGGATAAGGTTTTAGAGCATGTGGAGTCGTTTGTCGACTACGTTCGTATTCCCTCAATTGTTAACTCTGGGGAGTTGTCTGATTCACTGGTTTTTGAAGGAAACGGTTTTGCGATTTCTGACACTATCCTGCCTCTTTTCAAAGAGCAGAAACGGCATAAGATTCTGTTATTGACTAAGTCAGACCAAGTCGGTAAGGTGTTGCATTCTGACGCTGAGGAACAGACTATTGTAAGCTTCACAGTCAATGCATTCGACGTCTCCAAACGCTGGGAACGGAGGGCGCCGACGCCACAGAAGAGGCTAAATGCGGCTGAGAAGATAGTTGACGGCGGTTTTGAGACTAGGTTGAGAATTGATCCCATAGTGCCTGTGGACGGTTGGGAGAAAAAGTATAAGCAACTGATAGACTACATCTTCTCCAAGATAGTCCCTGAACGGATAACACTTGGGTCGCTGCGCGGCCTAAACAGTACCATAATCCACTCTAAAGACAAGTCCTGGGTCGGGTATCTGGATGACCATTCCAACTGGGGTAAGAAGGTGAACTTCGACAAACGGAAAGAGATATTCGAGACCCTCATAGACTACCTGAGAGAAGAACATTCCTATACTAGCATAGGCCTCTGCAAGGAAACCAAACAAATGTGGGCGGCCCTTGACATGGACTATAGGAAAATCAGGTGTAACTGCGTATGGTGAATCTTTCTGCGCCTATTGATGTGGAACGATGTAAAAAATGGGGTTTTCTGAGGTACTATCTTCCTGTCTACACAGATATCATCTCAAACAATTTTCCGACATTCTACTACATAGACCCTATGGCAGGGCCTGGGACTAAAGAGTCGTGTATCGGCATGAGGCCTGGTTCTCCGATTGTTGCATTGAAAGCGAGGGACAAGTATCATCCATTCACAAATTACATTTTGAGTGACTTGAATTTTTCGTCTGAGTTGGCGGCCGAGATAGACAAATTCTTCCGGACGCATTCTCCAGTGAAGACTCGGCATAAGGTTGGCGAGAAGGTTGAGGAGATGACTGTGCCACGAGAGAATGTGCAAATACTGTCGAAGGACGTGTCGGCCCTGGTTTCTGAGGATTTGTCTCGAATCAGCGACAGAAACCCGTGTTTCATATTCTTGGATCCAGAGGGAATATCCGAGATTCCATGGGATACTGTTGTCCAACCGTGTATCCAGAGAAAACATACTGAGGTTCTGTTGTTGTATTGTACCCGTGGTGTCACCGGCTGCGTGGGTGACATTAAGAGTCATCCGACACTGGACGCATTTTTCGGTAACACAGAATGGCGGAGCCTCTTAGGCGGTGAAGATTGTGCTGAGAAGCTCGTAGCTCACTATATGGGGAATGTCCAGAAACACAAAAAACACGTATTCCAGACTGAACCTATAAAGAATGTGAGAAACACCGAAGTATATCGACTGATTTTCGCAACAGATAACCCAACAGCCAAAAAGTTGTGGGAAAAACACACTCTCTCACGTGTTAATGAGCTTTACAAGGAAAATGAACACAGGAAATGGCTTAACCAAACCATTGGCAGACGCTTATCTGAATGGTTTTAAATTAGTGCAAAGACCTTACTGAAATTGGTTTTTTAGAGGTAGTTTCTCCCCACAGGGCTTTCAGACTTCACTTGAGTTCCGCAGGGTCGATGTCCAACTCGCGAAGGTATCCGTCGGCGGCCTTCTTTTTCTCCTCGCGGGTGATAGTCTTCGGCTTATAACCTCTCTTCCTGAGTTTCTCCACGATTGGTTTGGTCTTCTCGCTTATTTCAGCTGCACGTAGCTGTATCAGTCTCGCCCGTACCGCGTCTCTGAAGAATGCGTTCCTTGAGTGGTACATTCCGTTCTCCCCGACAAGGCTGTCGACTTCCTCCACCAGTTTAGGCTCAATGCGCACAAGCACAGACTTCATGATATCACATATGATATCAACGAATATAAGCCCTTGTGGGGCGGCCTTTAACAGGGTTTTTGGCTTCTGATACGTTTAACCCCCTTTTATTTTGCCGGGTTTTTATACCCATATAGGCTATATACTATTCCAGTTTTTTTGGTTTTACCGTAAGGTATCTAAAATGAAAGGTTCTGACGGCTATCGTAGGCGGACGCGGAGTCTGAGGGTCAAGCCCAGGGACAGGGGCAAGGTGAGCATACGCGCCAGGCTTGCGAAGTTCAACGAGGCAGAAAAGGTCGCGATAAACATTGACCCACTGTATCAGAAGATTCCGCACCCGCGGTTCCACGGCCTGACGGGTAAGATCACGGGTTCGCAGGGCAGGGCTTACTTGGTCGAAATCAGGGACGGGAACAAGACGAAAACGGTTCTTGTAACCCCCGAACATCTGAGGAGGGTTGGGTGATGGACATATTAGGGGAGACTCCGGTTTCGCTGCCTGAGGTTACGGAGATACTGAAGGCCAAGGAGGCGGATTACAAGGAAGCGGGGATAGAACTCCTGTATGAACAGAGGAAGGCCCTAGACCACGCCCTCAAGTTCAGCAAGATTAGTGAGAAGGACGCCAAGGAGCTTACGACAAAGCTTGCGACGCTCGACTTGAACCTGACGGCTGACCGGATAGTGAAGATTGTCGATCTGATGCCGAAGTCCGTGGACGACACAAGGGCGATTTTCGCGAAGGAACGATTCAAGTACACTGAAGAAGAGATAAAGAAGATCACAGACTTGGTGGACCAATACCGCTGACGGGGTGGCTTCTCATGAAAAAAGACGACTACGTCCGAGTTCTGGATTATCTGCCAAAGGGCAAGTCCGAGGTTCCGCCCCACAAGCGCAAGCCCCTCGTGCAGGCGATTGGGGACAAATACTTCTCGATACTCGAGCTTTCGCCGAAGGAAGGCTCTGCGTTCGAGCTTGGGGAGAGGGTCTACATCGGCGACGACGCGAGGGACAAGATAGACCACATCGAGCGGAGGATAAAATACGACTGGCTCACACCCACGGCAAAGTCTGAGCTACCCCACGTGCTCAAAGAGGTAGTCGAAGTGAACGAAAGCGAATTCGTCAACTTCTACAACATCGCAGGCACGATTAGCACAAGGCAGCACAAGCTTGAGACCCTGCCGAAGATAGGCCGCCGCCACCGCGAGGAGATACTCGAAGAGCGGGAGGCCAAGCCGTTCGAAAGCTTCGAGGACATGAGAAGGAGGCTCAAGAGCATACCAGACCCAGTGAAAGTGCTCGTGGATAAAATCGTCGAGGAGCTGAAGGGGGAGTCCAAGTACTTACTGTTCACGTCGCTCATCGAAGAAGGCCACAGAAGGCCCTGAAAAAGTCAAAATGGCACTGCCCATCTGCATGTCATGCGCTAAAGGCATGGTGCTTTGTCCCTCATGCGAGAAGAACCTATCCCTGGGGAAAATCAACGAATACGACGTCGAAGTCTCAAGGGTACTCTACGGGATATTCAGGGAAGAGGCTGACTTCATCCACGCAATAGACACCGAAAACCACCTAGTCATCGTCGTCAAGGCCGAGGATGTCGGCGAGGTCATCGGCAAAGGCGGCGCCAATCTGAGGATACTCACCGAGCGGCTTGGGCGGACTGTGAAGGTGATCGGCAGGGACAGCTTCAAGGAGACCGTCACCGCATTGATTGCGCCTGCAAGGGTCACCGGCGTGAACGAGGTTCTGAAGCCGGGCGGCGGTAAGGCGGTGAGGGTTAGAATCAACAGGGAAGACCAAAACAGACTTAGGATGAGCTTACCCGACCTTCAGAAGCTGGTTTCCGCGGTCACTGACCAGGAGGTCCAACTCTCTTGGGAATATTAATACCATCGTTTCCCTAATAGGGTAGACACCATGAGGACACACTACTCAGACGAGGTCACACCGGCGTTGGACGGGGAGAAAATCACCCTGGCAGGCTGGGTTCATGAGGTGCGCGACCTCGGAAAACTGAAGTTCCTGATTCTCCGCGACAGGGGAGGCCTCATCCAAATCTGCGCCAAGGAGGGCGTCACAGACCGCAGCGTCCTCGGGGCCATAAAGTCCTTCAGCCGCGAATCAGCGGTCAAAGTAGAAGGCGTCGTGAAGGCAAACCCGAAGGCCCCCGGCGGAGTCGAAATAAACCCGTCTTCCATAGCCGTCGTCGCCATGGCCCGCTCGCCCTTGCCCCTTGAGATTGCAGGCAAAGTCGAGAGCGACCTGGACACGAGATTGAACAACCGGTTCATGGACGTGAGAAGGCCGCAGGTGCAGGCAATCTTCAAAATCAGGGCGAAGGTGCAGGAGGCCTACAGGGAGTTCTTCACGAAGAGGGGCTTCATCGAAATCAACCCCCCCAGCATCATAGCCGCGGCAAGCGAAGGCGGCACAAACCTCTTCCCCATCACATACTTCGAGCGGGAGGCGTTCCTGTGCCAGAGCCCGCAGCTTTACAAGCAGATGATGATGTCCACGGGCTTGGACAAGGTGTTCATAACGATGCCGGTGTTCCGGGCTGAGCCCCACAACACCCCCCGCCACCTCAACGAGATATACATGCTAGACGTGGAGAAGGCCTTCATCGACGACGAGGAGGGGGTGATGGAGGAGCTTGAGGGCGTCCTACACCACATACTCAAGAGGGTCGTCGAGGAATGCCCGAAGGAGCTTGAGCTTCTCTCCCGAAAAATCGAGGTTCCGAAGCTGCCGTTCAAGAGGCTCACCTACGACGAATGCCTCAAAGTACTGGGGGAACACGGTCTGAAAATCCAGTGGGGCGAGGACATACCAGCCGAGGGGGAGAGGAAACTCAGCGAGATAGTGAACGCCCCCTTCTTCATAACGAGGTGGCCTACCGCCATCAGGGCGTTCTACTCAAGGCCCATCGACGGCAACCCGAAAATCTGCGGCTCATTCGACCTCGACTACAACGGCCTCGAGCTATCATCCGGCGCCCAAAGGATACACGACCACGACCAACTCGTCCAAGCCCTCTTGGACCGCGGCCTCGACCCGGACAACTTCGAATTCTACCTCAAAGCATTCCGCTACGGCATGCCCCCCCACGGAGGCTTCGGCCTCGGAGTAGAACGCATAGTCAGCTCAATATGCGGACTACAAAACGTGCGGGAATGCGTGCTGTGGCCGCGTGACAGGACGAGGATTGAGCCGTGAAATGAAAGATTCACCATCTAAGCTAGATGAGTGTTTGCAAAAAACCGAAGAGCTACTTGATTACCTAGAAAAACCTTCTCCCAAAGCATCCATTGTCCTCGGTAAAGTGATGCGTCTTTCTCAGTTAAGGGGGGATACTGAAATGTATGTTTGGGCTAAAAATGAGTTATACGGTTATTCTGGAGGAATTCAAGAAGTAAGAAAATCTAGCCCCTCTCGGAGATTTATTTCTAAAAATAATCAACCCTCTTTTTTAATTATGGGGGTGGAAGCCTTAGAAAAAATTATTGATCGATCCAGTCAATCTACAATTTTCTCTATAGAAAATGGTATCTATGATGTAAACGATAATCCTTGTAAAGTATCTGTTTTTCATGAGTCTATAGACCTCTTTGTATCCTCCATTCTAAGAACCTGTCACAATTATGTTCTAACACAGTACACTGAGTTAACGCCTTATTGAGCCGCCAACAGCTTTGGGTATGACCTCTACCAGAACCTCCCGCTCGCCCATAACAACCTATTCGATGGAAATGCTATTAAAAAGAACGGCACAACTGATGGGATGCAGCCTGGGGCGAGGGCTGGAATCGAGCATCTATCACAGTTTTTTGAACCAGCATTCTTTGTCTGGCTTGTGGTATGCGGCGTTGGCGCAGGCTGGAAGCAACGCTGTTCTTTCTGCAGGTTCGAGTTCCCCCCAGCTTTTGTAGCCTTTCGGCGGGTTGTCTTTCCCGTACACGTCCTCTATCATCCTCATCAGGCCTTGTTCGTCCTCTCCAATCACGCTTTCCCCGATGATTTCAGACGCATTCGGCACGACCGAGTATGCTAAGCCAGCGTTTCTGAAGTCTATGTGGGCCGCTTCGCGGATGAATTCCGGCCAGTTCATGATGTTGAGGCCTTTTGTTCCCCTGGAGTGGTGGTCTGACTGTACCTCCTTGTTGAATTCCGGCTTCGCGAACGTGTACTT
>Ga0315294_10002149_pt1 | contig 21533 bp, 28 predicted proteins | sample YL17G13_40_MG_FD_203626 | JGI IMG/M metagenome (GOLD analysis project Ga0315294, IMG submission 203626) | Sediment microbial communities from Yellowstone Lake, YNP, Wyoming, USA - YL17G13_40 | ecosystem: Environmental > Aquatic > Freshwater > Lake > Sediment | place: USA: Wyoming | collected...
GCTCACCGGACTGTAACCTCTGCGATTATAACCCGTCCAATAGATCAGACGGTTGAACGGGAGGCCGGTGTGGGCGTGTCCCGCCTCGTGTGGTTGGAGAAAGAGCAGTTCGTCGGGTTCGATGGCGCCGGGCACCCGGTGGTTGTCTCGAGTGAGACGCCGGATAATGCGGTTGGCGCGAAGCCGTCGGATCTGCTGCTGATCGCGCTGGCTTCTTGCACGGCCGTCGACATCGTCCGCATCCTGGGCAAGCAGCGCCCGGCGCTCACCGGGCTGGAAGTCTCCGGCCGGGGTGATCAGGAGTTGGATCCGCCGTGGCGCTTCACCGCCATCCACTTGACGTTCCGCGTGCGCGGCCGGCGCCTGAAGCCGGAAGCGGTGCGCAAGGCGGTCGAGCTGGCGGAGGGCAAGTATTGCTCCGTCTCGGCCAGCCTGCGCCCGTAGGTGAAGATCAGCTACGAGATCGAAATTGTCCCCGACCCGGCCTGACGCCTGTCGGCCGTGGACGAGGAGTGGTATCATCCTTGCGCGAGGTCCGGAGAGTAAGCCATGATTAACGAACCGATTCACGTCACCGATGCTGCCTTTGAGAAGACGGTCCTTCAATCGCCGCTGCCCGTGATCGTCGACTTCTGGGCGCCCTGGTGCGGCCCCTGCCGCATGGTCGCCCCGATCCTGGACAAGATCGCCACCGAGTACGCCGGCAAGCTGATCGTAAGCAAGGTCAACACCGATGAGAACTCCGACTGGGCGATGAAGTACGGCGTCCAGGGGATCCCGACGATGCTGTTCGTTGCCGGCGGGAAGGTCGTCCATCAGCAGGTTGGCGCGGTCCCCGAACCTTACCTGCGCGACATGGTTGACGAATTCCTCAATTCGGTGACCCTGCCATCAGCCAACTAGACGCGCTGGCCTGAGAGGTGTGAGGCGGCCGCCGGACCCGTCGGCGGCCGATCTTCATCCACGAACAGCCCTCACCCGACGTCTTTCCGCGCCAGCGGGAACCGGCAGTGAGCAAACCCTATGCGCCGAAGGTGGACCGGCGCGTGCTCCTTTGACTGCCTCGGGTTACCCGTCGGATGCCGTCCCCCAGAACAGGCCTTCGAGGCGGCGCCAGACGCGCAGGGCGAAGGATCGCATGTGGGCCAGGAACGTCCACAGCGTCAGTCCCCGGCGGCGGGCCGCCGGAGTGGGTCGCTTGGTCTCCACCCACTGCAGAGCCAGTGCGCCCCACGTCAGGCCGGCGCCGAAGCCCACCAGCACAAGGTGATCTCCGGGCCGCACGCGGCCTTGCTGCACGGCTTCACACACGGCGATTGGAATCGAGGCGCTGGAGGTGTTGCCGTAGCGCTCGATGTTGACCATGAAGCGCTCCATCGGCAAGTGCAGCCCGCGAGCGGCGGCCTCGATGATGCGCAGGTTGGCCTGGTGAGGGACGACCAGCTCGATGTCGTCCAGTGTCAGCCCGGCGTCGGCCACAACTTCGCGCGTGGCGGAGGCCATCACGCGTGTGGCGAAACGGAACACCTCGCGCCCGTTCATCTGGATCTTGTGCTGATTGCGCTCGACGGTGTCGATCGAGGCTGGCATCCGGCTTCCTCCGGCCGGGACCGCGAGCAGGCTGGCCCCCGAGCCGTCCGAGCGCAGGACTCCGGACATCACGCCCCCGGGCGACGTACGTGCCTCGAGCACGAAGGCCCCGGCCCCGTCTCCAAACAAGACGCAGGTCTCTCGGTCCTCCCAATTCACAAGCCGGGAGAGCGTCTCGGCGCCGATGATCAGCGCGTTGTCGATGGCGCCCGTGCGGATCGCCTGGGTCGCCATATGGACGGCGTAAATGAACCCACTGCACGCTGCCGACAGGTCAAAGGCGCCGGCGCGCACAGCTCCCAGGGCGTCCTGCACCAGGCACGCGGTGGCGGGAAACAGGTGCTCGGGAGAGGCCGAGGCCACGATGACGAGATCGAGATCACGCGCCACCAGGCTGGTGGACTCGAGTGCCCGCAGCCCAGCGCGCGCCGCCAGCGTGGCGGTGCTTTCGTGTTTGGCGGCGATGCGCCGCTCGCGGATGCCTGTACGGGAGGTGATCCATTCGTCCGACGTCTCGACCATCTTCTCCAGGTCGGCATTCGTCAAGACGGCATCCGGGACAGCCATCCCCCAGCCCGTGATGTGAGCGTAACGCGTCATGCGACCTTCCCATCTTCCGGCGGCCGGGAGATGACCAGGCATGCATTGTGGCCGCCAAAGCCGAACGAGTTGCTCAGGACGTGGCGTACGGTGGCACGCCGGGCCGTGTTGGGGATGTAGTCGAGGTCACATGCCGGATCAGGGGTTCTGTAGTTGACTGTTGGCGGCAGGATCCCCTCGCGCAGCGCCTGGACGCAGAAGATCGCTTCGAGTGCGCCCGCAGCGCCGAACAGGTGCCCGGTCGTGGACTTGGTCGATGAGATCGGGACGCGGTGGGCGTGCTCGCCGAGAACCGCCTTGATGGCGGTCGTCTCGCTGGCGTCGTTCAGGCGCGTGCTCGTGCCGTGAGCGTTGATGTACCCAATATCCTGTGGCTTTAGTCCGGCGTTGTCCAGCGCCAGGCGCATGCAGGCGGCGGCGCCTGCGCCGTTCCCCGCCGGAGCCGAAAGGTGGAATGCATCGTTGGTGGACGCATACCCGGAGAGCTCGGCCAGGATCGGCGCGTGTCTGCGCCGGGCGTGCTCGAGGGACTCCAGGACTAGAATGCCGGCGCCCTCCGCCATGACAAATCCGTCGCGATCCCGGTCGAAGGGGCGCGAGGCCGCCAGCGGGTCGTCATTGCGCCGCGAGAGAGCCTCCATGACGTTGAATGCGGCCAGGGTCAGGGGCACGATCGCCGCCTCGGCCCCCCCGGCGATCATCACGTCGGCATCGCCGCGCCGGATGATCTCGGCCGCTTCGCCGATGGCGTTGGCGCCGGTGGCGCACGCGGTGACGATGGCCATGTTCGGCCCGCGCACCCCGAAGGCGATGGCGATCTGGCTTCCGCCCGTATCCGGGATCATCATCGGGACGAGGAAGGGGGAGACGCGCTGAATGCCGAGGTCCTGCGTGCGCTGGATCTCGGACAGAAGCGTGCCGATGCCGCCGATGCCGGTCCCCACCACCGCGCCGATGCGGTCGCGGTTGCGTTCATCGATGGTCAATCCGGCAAGCGAAAGCGCTTGCTGCGTGGCGGCCACCGCGAACTGGGTATACCGATCCATGCGCCGTGCCTGGCGCCGCCCCAGCAACGCCTCGGCGTCGAATCCCTTGACCTCGGCGGCAAACCGGGTGGCGTGTTGCGAGGCGTCGAAGGCCTGGATCGTCGCCACGCCAGAGATGCCCGCCACGGCCGCCTGCCAGCTCGTGGGGACGTCGTTGCCCAACGGGCTGATGCACCCGACTCCTGTGATGACGACGCGCATGCGTGACAAGACGTCCTCCTCTGGCAAACTTGCTTCCCTCAAGGCAGATTAACCCCGCGGCAGGAAAGGGGATGCGGCGATGGGTATGCTACAATCCGGCCCGCGATGGGCCGAGAGCATCTGCACGCCAACGCCGCCCGCATACTCGAACTTGAGACCAATCTCCCTCGAAGGTCATCACCATGATCCTGGTGACCGGTGGGACCGGCTTCGTCGGTCGGGCGGTCCTACGTCATCTTACCGCAGCCGGTCTGCGAGTTCGGACGCTGCTCAAACCCGCGCAGCGCAGCCCGCGCCTGCCTGCAGGCGTCCCGGTCGATGTGGCACTGGCGGCGCTTGACGACCCGCGCGGCATGCGGGCAGCCCTCGTAGGCATCGAGGCCGTAGTGCACCTGGCGAGCGCCGAACGCACCGGTCAGCTGAACGCGCTGCAGCGCACGGATGTCGATGGGACGCGCACGTTGGCGGAGGCGTGTGCCCAGGCTGGAGTGCGGCATCTGGTGTACGTGAGTCACCTGGGCGCCAATCGTGAATCAGCCTATCCGGTCCTGCGCGCCAAGGCGCTGGCCGAGGAGCACATACGCGCCAGCGGCGTGCCCCACACCATCTTGCGTTCGGGTGTGGTCTTCGGAGTTGACGACCACTTCGCCCGCCCGCTGGCGATGATCGCTGCCTCGGTCCCGCTGGTGTTCCTGCTGCCCGGGGAGGGGGACTCGCTCCTGCATCCCCTGTGGGTTGAGGACCTGGCCACGGCGATCGCGTGGACCCTGGAGGACCGCGAGCCGGCAGGTACCGCGCTCGAGATCGGCGGGCCGGAGTTTCACAGCCTGCGCCAGGTGATGGCGCTGATACTGCCGGCCGCAGGGTTGACGCGCATCCTCCTTCCGACGCGGCAGCCCTACCTGCGAGCGGGGGCAGCGCTGCTGCGGCGCCTTCTACCGTGGCCGCCGATCACGCCCTTCCTGCTCGACTATCTGGCCTCCAATCGCACGGCCGAGATCGATTCGATGCCACGCCTCTACGGTCTACAGCCTTCCCGGCTGGAATCGCACCTCGACTATCTCCGCGGCAAGAACTGGGAGTGGGAGCTCCTGGCGCGCCAGATCGCCGCACGGAGGGCAGCGTGACGGATGCCCCGTCGCTTGTGCTGCGGCCTCTGAAGGGTTTGCAGGAGATCCAGGTCGGTCGCGAGCTCCTCCGGCGCGTTCTCAAGACGTCAGACGCGCCATCGACCGGTGAGACGGACCTCCAGGGGGCGAAAGGTGGGCAGCCGATTGGCGCACTTGAGGGTGAGCGACTGCTTGGCGTGAGCCGCGCTACCCTGGAAGTCGATGACGCCAACCCGAGGCGTGTGCCGGGCCAGCGCCTGCGCATCACGCACCTCGCCGTCGACCCCGAGGCCACCGGCCGCGGACTGGGTGAGAAGCTGATGGCCGTGCAACGCGAGCACGCGATCGGGCAAGGACTGCAGCTGGTGACGTGGAGGCAGGATCCGCTCGACGTGCGGCTGGCGCACCTTTCCATCCGCAAGCTGGGCGCGGTCAGCCGGTGGGTGCGCCGCAGTGGCGACGGCCAGGCAGATGGGCTGGAGGTCGAGTGGTGGGTCCGCTCGGCGCGGGTGCAGGCGAGGCTGGCGGGGACGGGCTCCGGGCTGGAGCTGGTCGACGCGTTGGAAGCCGGGGTGCCCAAGCTGAACACCGGGGTGCTGGGCGACGACGGCTACCTGCGGCCTTCCGGGGGAGAGCAACCCCCGGATGGTGCGATGGCCCTGGTGGAGATACCCTTCGAGTTCGCCGAGCTGCGGTCGCGGGATCTGCGCCTGGCGGAGGCATGGCGCGCCCAGATCGGGGAGATCCTGGATCGGGCCTTCGCGCTGGGCTACTGGCTGACAGACTTCTTATGGCTGCGCGGGGAGCGCCACCCGCGCGCATACTACCTGGTGATCGACGGCGAGCGGCAACTTTCCTGAGCCGCCTGGCGGAGGGCGGATCAGCGTGACAGTGTCTGCAGCCAGTCGATCGAGGCCGCACCCCCGTAGGCGAGCAGCAGCATCTTGATCATCTTCCCGATCCAGGTATAGAGCAGAAAAAGGCCTACCCGCATGCGCAGCGCGCCGGCGGCAATCCCGGCCAGATCGAATACCGGATTGGGGATGGCGGCCAAGAACACGATCGTCAGCGCGCCGTAGCGGCGCGTCCAGCCCAGCAGCTTCTCATAGGTGCGGGCGTTCTCGATCACGGCCTGGCCGCTAAAGCCCGCCATGTAGCCGGTCAGCTCGCCCAGGGTCGCGCCAGAGGCCGCCGCGAGCGCCACGCCGAGGGGATGGAAGACGGCGCCCATGGCGAACGTCACCGCCCATCCGGGGGCCGGCAGGATCAGCGTGGCATTAGCCAAGGCCGACAGCACGAAGATCCCCGGATATCCGTAGGCGGCGAGCTGCTCGGCCCGATCCCGAATGGCGAAGATGAAGACCGTTATCGCGATGACGCCCAGCAGTGCCAGCAGGCGCAGGATTGTCAGCCGCCGGCCGGAGGTGGGCCGCGCCTGGGTCACGCTTCGAGAATCTCGATGCGCTGAATGGCGACGGCCGCCGCCTTGCGGTCGCTGGGATCACGCGGTGGGATCGACAGCAGAACGTCCAGTCCCTTGACCGCCTGGCCGAAGACGGAGTGCTTGCCGTCCAGCCAGGGCGTGGCGACGTGGGTGAGGAAGAATTGGGAGCCATTGGTGTTCGGTCCGGCATTGGCCATGGATAGGACGCCCGGACCGGAGTGCCGCAGCGTCTGGTCGAACTCGTCCTGGAAGCGGTAGCCGGGACCGCCGGTGCCCGTGCCGGTCGGATCGCCGGTCTGAGCCATGAAGTTGGCGATCACGCGATGGAAGGTCACCCCGTCGTAGAACCCCTGCCGCGCCAGGAAGACGAAGTTGTTGACCGTCACCGGCGCCAGGTCGGCGTGCAAATCCACAAGGATCGTCCCCTTATCCGTTACAAGGCGGGCCTGGTAACGCTTGTTAGGCTGCAGGGCCATTTTCGGTGCGGCAGGGTACTGTTGGGAGGGCATGCAGGGCTCCTGTGGGTCAGCGCTGGCGCAGCAGCGTCTCGATTCGGGCTACGACCATGTCCATGGCAACCAGGTTGAGGCCGCCCTCGGGCAGGATCACGTCGGCGTAGCGCTTCGACGGCTCGACGAACTCAAGGTGCATCGGGCGCACCGACGTCTCATACTGGCGGATCACCGACTCAACCGTCCGGCCGCGGTCCTTGACGTCGCGCTGCAGGCGGCGGATGAAGCGCACGTCGGGTGCGGTGTCGACGAATATCTTCACGTCGAACAGCTCGCGCAGCTCCGGCTCGGCAAAGATCAGGATCCCTTCCACCAGGACGATCGGCTGCGGTTCGACGCGCTGTGTGCGTGCGGTGCGGGCGTGCGTGGTGAAGTCGTATACCGGGATCTCGACCGCCTCCCAGGCGCGCAGGCGGCGCAAGTGCTCGACCAGCAGCGAGGTTTCGAGCGAATCCGGGTGGTCGAAGTTCAGGGATTCGCGTTGGAAGCGGGGAAGGTCCTTCAGGTCCTTGTAGTAAGCGTCGTGCGGCACAAAGCCAATGTGCGCCGCTCCGGCGCGCTCGAGGATCACGTTGGCGACGGTCGTCTTCCCGGAGCCAGTGCCTCCAGCAATGCCGATGATGACGGGCGGCGGACGATCGGGCATGCAGTGATTATACGTGAGGCGCTGGAGGGCATCGCGTGCTGGAGCGGGCCGCCTCATCGCCCCGACGTCCGCGTCCGCCGAGGGAGGGTCGGACGGGGAGAAGAGGGGAGGCCACGTGATTCCGGGTCAGCCAGCCTTCAGGGCGGCGACCTGGCCGCCGGTCAGCGGCGGCAGGTCCTCCGAAGGGAGGGCGAAGAGGGCGTGCGGTGTGCCGGCGGCCGCCCATATCTGGTCGAACAGCAGCAGATCCTCGTCGATGAAGATCGGCAGCGGGGAGGCATGCCCGACAGGCGGCACTCCCCCGATGGCGAAACCGGTCTGCTCACGCACGAAGTCCGGGCTGGCTCGGCCGACGGGCTCGCTCAGCAGCACGGCCAGGCGAGCTTCATCCACGCGGTTGGCTCCGCTGGCGATCACCAGCGCCGCGCGTCCGCTGGCCAGGCCGCGGAAGACGAGCGACTTGGCGATCTGGCCAACCATGCAGCCAACGGCCTGGGCGGCCTCCGCAGACGTGCGCGTCGAGCGTTCGAGCTCCAGCACCCGATAGTCCCTCCCAAGGGCGTGGAGGGCGTCCTGGACACGCTGTGCCGCCGGAGAAAGGGGGATCAGGGTTTCGGGCATGAGCGTGGCCGGTACTCCCTACAACGAACGAACCCGGACCTGGGTGGACAGCATGGAAGGACGAGCCCTGCGCCTCGGCGTCAGTGTCGGTAGTAGGCGACGAGCATAAGGGACAGGGCAAAGAGAGCGATCAGGCCCGCCGAGGAGCACAGGCAGATGGCCAGCAGCTCGATGATCCCGATGGTCAGCGACATGGCGCCGATCGCCTCCGCCCATGTGAAATCTGTGGAGTCCGGGAAGGAACCGAAGAGGATGGGGGAGAGCCACCAGTGGGATTCGAACCCACGACCTGACGTTTACGAAACGCCCGCTCTGCCAGCTGAGCTATGGTGGCAACGGGCGGCATTATACCAGAGGGTGTCGTGGGTTTGAATCCCCCTGCTGTCTCTCCTCGAGGACTCGGAGGCGCGAGTCATGGGGTCAGGCCTCCGCGTCCGCCGAGGCGAGTTGTCGAGTCGGGAGCCACTGCGCGAACGCCATATCTGGCAGGCGCTGACTGTAGACCTCAACGAGCTTGGAATTTGACCAACCTCCCTGGCGCTGCACGAGCCGCGTCGAGGCACCCGACACCAGCGCGATGCAGGCGAACGAACGTCTCAGGGAGTGGGGGGAGAAGTGAGCTACGCCGGCCTTCGGCGCCATCTGGCGGAACATGGCGCGCAGGCCGCAGGGCGTCATCTTCACGCCCGGCGTGCCTCCCCCCACCCCGACGAACAGCTCCTCGACGCCCAACTTGGCGATGCGGTCTCTCACGGAGAGCCATAACCGGAGCCGCATCCGCGTCTCTGAGGAGTAGATCGTAGTGCGGAAGCGTCCGCCCTTCGCCAGCACCGTGAGCTGCGCGTGCGCCAAGTCCAGGTCCGAGACCTTCAGGCGGGCCGTCTCAGCGGCTCGAAGGCCGGTGTCCAGAAAGAGGGAGACCATAGCATAGTCCCGGACCCGCTTCGGGTTGCTGCAGTCGAGCTCATCCCTGCCGGCGAGGTACCTCAGCAGCTTGATCGCCTCCTCGAGGCTGAGGGTCCGCTGAGGTCCGCTGTCGACGGCGCGCATCTTGATCTTGAGGCACGGGTGCGCGTCCCCGAAAGTGAATCGGGTGTACGCGCGGATTGCGGCGACCGCGAAGCGCCGCGTGGCCGGCGCCCATGTGTGAAGGTCCAGCCACTCCATGAAGAGTCCAGGGTCCACGTCCTCGAGCGTCCTCCCGCGCTCCACGAGCCAACCCTGCAGGTTGGTGAGATACCATCGGTAGCTCAACTGTGTTGAGGGGGCTGTGCCTGAGCAGGCCAAGAAGGTCGACAGGGTGGTCATCGGATCGACTCCAGTTGGACGAACCACGTCTCCTCGCTCTCGGGCACGGAGAGCCACAGGCGCTCGCTGACTAGTTCTGCGCCCAATGCCTCGATCGTCTGCAATGGATCGAGGTCGAGGCGCCGGGCGAGTGAGATCAGCATGCCGGCGCGGGGGTCGTCGATGAAGTTGGTCAGCTCTCCTCGATCATCCTCCATCGTGCGCCGTTCGTCCGCCAGGGCGCGGACCACCTCGCGGCGACTCAGGTATTCGTCTCGGGTCAGATCCAATCGAATGGGCACTTGGACGTTCATCACTCCTCCCGTGGTGAGTGTTGCGGCGGATCACCAGCTGGCGAAGCTACGACGCCGAGACCTCCCTGAACCGAAAACAGCCGCCCGGGCTGGGTGGCTGCGTAGGGTCCCCCGGCGTACAATTGGGGGGCTCCCGGGCTGCTCATACCAGCCTTGGGGCTGCCCTGGTCGGTTCGCGCCGGCCAGGGCGTTTCGTTTGCGGTTCGACCTCATCATACACCTGTTGTCAAGCGCCGGGGCCAGGACGGGTGTTTGAACTGCCCCTTGCAGGAATTGCAGTAATGTGCTAAACTGGGTTTAGCCGATATTCTCATCGGAGGGTGAAATGGGAAAACGTGGGCCGAAGCCCCAGCCTGGGTCAAAGCGAGATGTGATCGCGGTCGCTGTGCCTCGAGAGTTGAAGGAAATGATCATCCGGCGCGCCCGGCAGAAGGGAACCTCTCCTAGCGTCGAGGCCTTTGAGGTCCTGATGGCCGACTTCATGGGTCCGTCGAGGTTGACGCTCGACGAGGCAAGTGAAGTGGCCATTGGCGGATGCGCGGCCGGACGCGAGAAGGCTGGCGCACCGTGAGCCCCGAAAGAGAACCCCCGGGCGGCAACCCGGGGGCGGTACAGCCCTCCTCCCTGGACGGAAGTCGGACCGATTTGATTCTAGGGCAGGACGGCGCCGAAGTCAAACGCCCGGTTGTCATCATCTGTGACAGCTGCGGCGCCACGTTCGAGCTCCCTGTCTCCGCCTGTATCAACCGGTTCACGACGACCTGCCCGGAATGCGGCTGGTGCGCCTGGCTGCCCCGCGACTGCTGGCCGTTCGAGCCCGCTGGTGGCCCGCTGCGCCAAACGCTACCGAGGCGGCCATGACCGACTCGTTCTCCCCCGATGCCGAGCGCCAGCTGCTCGGGACGCTGCTGCTGGACGGGCGTGCCAAACCGACCACGGGCGGTTTGCATCCCTCCGACTTCCATGAGATCCCGCACCGTCGCATCTACTCCACCATGTTGGACCTCTCATCCAAGGACGAGGCGGTGACGATCGACACGCTGGCCTACGCCCTCGAGAGCTGCAAAGAGGTTCAAGAGGTGGGCGGCTTCGCCTACCTGACCGGCCTCCTGGCCGCCGGAGGGGGCCTTGTAGAGCCCCAGGTCAAATTCATCACCGACTTGTCGCGGGAGAGGTGGGCGATCGATGTCGTAGCCAAGCAGGTGGCGAAGGCGTCCAAGGATCCCGCGGAGCTAGCGAAGGTCCTGGCTGACGCGGCCGCGCACCTGACGAAACGGTGGGGCCAGCCGGTTGACCTCGAGCGGACCCTCTGGAGCGCGGCGGCGCTGTGCGACCTCGAGCTCCCCGACTCGCCCTGGCTGCTGCCCGGACTGATTGCCGAGGGCGGACTGAACCTCATCGCCGGCGAGGTGGCGAGCGGTAAGACCTGGCTCGCCCTCGACCTCGGACTGGCTGCAGCGACAGGCGGCATGGCGTGGGGCCGACACTTCGGCACGTCGACGCCGACGCTGTACCTCGGCTGCGACAACAACTGGTCGACCCTGGCCAGACGCGTCAAGGAGCTGGTGGCAGGCCGCGAGATCCCCGGGCCGGCCGACTTCCACGTCTGCGACGCGGCGCTCGACCTCGGCTCACCGGAAGGCATCGCAACCCTCGAGCGCCTGGTATCAGACACCGGGGCCCGTATGGTGGTGATCGACGTCCTGGCGCGGTACATGCGAGGCGTCGACGAGAACGCAGCCGGCGAGGTGGCTCCCGTCCTGACCGGCCTCAGAGCCTTCGCCAACCGCCACGGCGTCACCCTGGTCCTGTTGCACCACCTCAACAAGTCGAAGGGGTTCATTGGGGCCGTCCTCGAGCGGATCCGGGGCTCAATCGAGTTCGCCGGCGCCGTCGATACCGTCCTAATCCTGACCGTCCAGGGTGACGACCTCGACGCTGTACGCACGCTGCGCCAGAAGAAGAACCGGGACGGTGAGGAAGCCAAGGCCATGTCGTTCGAGATCCGCCCGGGCGAACATGACGGCCTGTGCCTGGCCTTCACGAGCGCAGCCGAAGCCCTCCAAGGGCGCCTTGAGCAGCGCATCCTGGACGCCGTAAGCGCCGAGCCCGGCCTATCCAAGAACGACGTGGCCGAGCGCGTGGAAGGCAAGCGGGCGGACGTGTTCCGGTCGATGGACCGCATGCGGACGGCCGGTACCCTACGCTTCGAGGTCGGCACACACCGGAGGACTGCATGGTACACGACCGTTTGAGTGCGGCCCCAGTGGTTCCCCGCTTAAGAGATATGCGGGAACCACCGGACTGGGCAGTGGTTCCGGGAACCACCGGGAACCACCGGGAACCAAGGAACCACCGGGGGCAAGGAAGGCCATGAAAGCCGCGCCAGGCGTCGCGGCCGCGTATGCTTCCCAGAGCGTATCCCTGGGTTGTCTGACAAGGTTCGGAGTGTTTCGGGTTGATTCGCAAACGGATTGTTTCCGGTTCACGCCAGAGCGTAGACGTGGCAGATCAGGGCGGCCGGGGCCGACGCCGGCAGATGTAGGGGCAGCATGGTAAGTACCGAGACGCTAGTTGAACGTCGCTGCCAGGGCGAGACGTTGGACGGGGAGCCGTGCCTGGCGCAGCCAACGGCTTCCGGCTGGTGCTGGTTCCATGATCCAGCGCGCGAGGAGAGCCGCCAGGAGGCACGCCGGAAGGGCGGGCGCACGTCCAGGTACGAGGACATCCTGCACAAGCCGGGCGGCGTTGCTACGCTGGCGGACGTGCTGGTGGGCATCAACGCTGCGCTGGAGTCGACGTGGAAGTGGAGCAATAGCCCGGCCCGATCGGCTGCCTTGAGGGGGCTGTACAAGGTAGCTTCCGAGGTGATCGAGGGCGGGGATATCGAGCGCAGGCTCGAGGAACTGGAGGCGAGCGTCCATGCCTAATCGGAAGGGAATGGCCGGGCGCATGGCTGGCCTGGCGCGGCGCATGGGCACCGCTGCCCGGCGTGTCGTCGTGTGGTACGAGGGCCAGCCTCAGCCCGTACCCGAGCCCGGCGTGGTGGTGATCCATGTATCCGAGCGCGTCGGCGCGGCACTGGACAAGCTGAGTGGGGTGGCCAGTCCGGATCGATCCGCACCTGCCGCGCGGCGGACGGTGCAGCAGGTGATGGACGCCGAAGGCGACGACATCTACCGCACGGTGCTGACGAAGCGGCTCTATGCGGCCACAACGGACGAGGAGAGGGCTGCGTTGCGGGCCGCCCTGGACGAGCTACTGCCGGAGGCGCTGGCGGAGGCGTCGGAAGACGCGCCAGCGCGGCAGGAAGCCGCTCAGAAGGCTTCAGGACAAGAATTGGTGCGTCCTGCCACCAAAGATGAACCGCGCCCCACGCTGTTCGAGAGGGGCATTCAGGCGGTGTCCAGCGTGCTGGCCCGGGACACGTTCACCGGCCGGCTGCCTGACATCAGCCTGGCGACGGGGCGGCCCGTCCGGCGCGGGCTGATGGCTGAGGTCGAGCGGTTCCGACATGCCGAGGGGCCGGAGAGTGACGCGCTGCGCGACGCGCTTCAAGGGCTGGACGACAATGCCGCCGCCGGCCGGAGTGGGCCGGTTCTTTGGGGAGAGGAGTACGACGATGGGTGAGAAGTGGGGAACAAGCGTACCGCCCGGGCCGCCGGCGCACGACGGCTCGGTGCTGGTCGAGAGCGATCCGGGCCCGGAGACGTGGACCGGCAAAGAGCCGCATCCGGGGCAGCGGGACACCGACCAGGACTGGCCGGAGATCCCCGGCATGCCGAAAGAAGGTGATGAATGAAGTCGACAATGGATTTGGTCAGGGAGAACCGCGCCATGAAGCGAAAGTTTGTTGCGACGCGCTACCCGGCGCCGGACATGCGGCCGCCGCCGCTGCTGGGTGAGGCGAAGAAATTCACGCCGAAGGGAGAGACTGGGCGGGACGGGAGCAAGCGGGACGTTCCCAGGCCGCTGACGAAAGCGGTCGCACTTTCGCCTGAGGCGAAGGCGATCGTTGAGGTAGTCGACGCGCTGCAGGACAGCTTGGACGAATATCGAACCCAGGTGGGGGCGCAGCTGATGGTGTTGAAGACTCAGGCCGGGAATGAGCTCGAGCGGCTGAAGGCGCGGGTCGACGCGCTGGAGTCGCAGAAGGTGTTGAGGCGGACGACGGTGACGAAGTTCAAGCGCAATAGCCGCGGTGCGGCCGAAGGGGCCACAGCGGTATCCGATTACGAATACTCGAAGGGAGAATCATGATGAAGACGTTGACAGCAGAAAGTGTGGACTTGAGGGCAGCGATCGCCGAGAAGCCGAAGGGCCGCGGGTTGTTCAGGGCCTGGCAACAGGCGCGTTCGCGCAAAGCAGCGGCTGATGAGTTGATCCTCGCCCGGAAGGAGCAGTCCGAGCTGGGCATCGAGTTCAATGCGGTCCTGGCCGAGGCCAAATCTCTGCGCGCCGAGAAACTGGCCGCGTCGCCGAAGGACTTCAAGGACGGTTGGCGCGGTTGGGGCCGGCATGCGGCGGAGCTTGAGATGGCCGCGGTGGCGCTGGATGTGAAAGCCGGCGAGATCCACAACTACTTCGCGGCGAGCTGCGACAGGGTCAACAGCCTGGCGGTGAAAGCCGGCGAGTCGTCCGCGGCGCATGAGAGCGAGCTGCGGCGCCGAAAGCAAGCGGCGCTCGAGGCCACCGCGGCGCTGGCCGCGTACGAGGCGCAGGCGAAAGCCGGCGAGGACCAGCAGAAGTCGCTCGAGGTCCTTGACGCGCCGCCGGTGTGAACCGCGCCAAGGCGCGTTTCGCTGGGCCTGGCCCGCGGGGAAGTCTGCCTAGAACAGCACGCGGGCCGGGCCCTCTGAGGTGAGCATGGGACTCATAACGAATCTCGCGCCGCCGGCGTACCAGCGTTGCGCGAAGGCGATCGCCAAACGGACGCTAGTTGTCATTCTCACGGATGACATGCCCAGGGAGATCGCCGGGTACTGCTGGGGCGGCACCAAGACATTCAAGGTGCCGTGGGTGTTCGTGCGCCCCAATGTGGATCCGTGGAGGATGGTCCAGATCACGGTGCACGAGGCGCTGCATTGGCTCTGGTCCCCGTCGCCAGTCCATGACAACGTGGAGCAGATCAAGGAGGCCTTGAGCTACATCGCAACCGCGCCAGTCGAGGATACTTCTGCTGAGCATCAGCGGGAGGAAAGCGGCGTTCGAGCCGTCGAAATAGAGCTGATGACGAACGCACGGCGCGACTTCGCGCACCTGGATTCGGCTGAGGCCATCCTGGATGGCATCGCCGACCAGATCGAGTCAGGCAAGATCCGACTAGAGAGGACGTGAGCAGTGGCTGAGACACTAGAGATCATCATCAAGGCGCGTGACGATGCGTCGAAGGTACTGAAGGGCGTCAAGGGCGACACGGTTGGCCTGAAGGACGCCACGAAACTGCTGGGCGGCGCGTTCGCTGCGACTGCGGCGGTCGGCGCTGTCATGGCCAAGGTCCTCAAGGATGGCGAGCAGCTCATCATGAAGCAGGCCAAGGCCGAGCGCGACCTGGCCCGCACCATCGGCTCGACGGTGACACAGGCCGGCATGCTGATCGAGGCCGCCGACGACATGATGGTGTCGCAGGAGACCTTGACCACGGCGATGGAGACGGCCATCCGCAAGGGATACTCGCCAACCATCTCCGGGCTGGGAACCATCGCCGACGCATACAACGCGATCCAGGACCCAATCGCCAAGGCCAAGTACCTGATGGACACCTTCGGCCGGTCGGGGGCCGACATGGCACCGATGATGGCGGTTGGCCGAGCGGCTCTCGAGGAGATGGGCCAATCGGCGCTGCTCAACGGGCAGGTCATCTCGGAGTCTCAGGCGCGGATGGCCCGTGCATCGGAGATAGCCTCCGACGGGCTGGGGGACTCCTGGGACACACTGCGCAAGAGAATGGCAAGCCCCTTCTTGCCGATCAAGATCTACATCGAGGAGCACATCACCAAGGTCATCGAGGACGCCAACCGGCTGGACTACGGGATACGGGAGCTCGGTCTCACCCAGGCGCGGGTTGGGCCCAACATGGTCTATTGGCAGGACCAGTTCGGGAAGGTCATTGCCCACACACGCCTAGAACTTGAGGCCTACATCGCCAAGCAGATGCTGAGGGTGCAGTGGGACGAGAATGCGCTGGGTGCGGTCGAGCGTCTGCGCGCGGGAATGTCGCTGAAGCCGGCCGACTGGCTGCAGAACACGACGACGATCCACACGACGGTGGAGCGTGCCGTCTACGAAGACTGGCTCGCAGAGACCAGGGGGGAATATCAACCTAGAGTTGACCCGTCCACAGGAACGTACGCACGCGTAGCAGAAGACTACTCCCCTGGCAGCTACGGCATAGCCCGCGGTGGCCCGCTGACCGGGTTCAACATCGTCGGCGAGGAAGGCCCCGAGATCATCATCAACGGGGTGGTGATCCCCGCGGACGAAACCCGCGACCTACTCAGGCGCGGCGTCAAGCCCAGCGGGCGCTTTGGCACTGGTGGGTCTCTCTGGGAAGGCGGGATAACCGAGAAGCCCGCGACCTGGAACCCCTACGCGGGAGAGGCGCGTTTGTCTCAGATGGCGAATGCCCGCGATTGGGGCATGTACCAGGGTGTGTCGCCGCTGCTCGGGACCGGCGCGGGCGCAATCGGGAATGCCCCGTCATGGGTGACCGGCGGAGGTGGCCCCGCTGCTGCAGTCGAGGCGGCCATCGCGGCGGCGAGCGCCAGTGCGGCCGCCACGGTTGGCCCCACGGTTGTGGCTGCCGTTGGCGCGTCCGTGCCCGGTGCTACCGTCGCAATGGCCGAGAAGCAGACGCAGATGATCGCGGCCGGGATGCACGACCTGGCCACGACGTTCACACGCGAGATGCGAAGCCTCAAGCAGGAGCTGTCCCGCTCGGTTGCAAGCGCGGTGCAGAAGGTGATATGACATGGAGCCCAATGTTGACGTTGAACTGAAGACGGTGCGCTACATGCTGGACAATGCCGAGATCGCGCAGAAGGCCGTCGAGAGCCTGACCAAGGGGTACGAGGTGCTACTCTCCCTCGGGCTGCCGATCGATCCGAGCGGGGCGAAACACGCCAAGGCCATCTCCAAGGGGCTGGGGGAGGTGGCGTCTACCCTGCGCGCGGCCCTCGACGAGATCAACCGGAAGAAGGGCGCGGGTCGGATCAACTGAGCCTACCGCCGGAGTCTGGCCGAGGTCCGACTGACGCGAAGCCTCCCGGCTCATCACCGGGAGGCATGCCGAACCCACGACCTGACGTTTACGAAACGCCCGCTCTGCCAGCTGAGCTATGGTGGCAACGGGCGGCATTATACCAGCCGCCGATGCGGCTGAACAGGTGCAGTGGCTCAACCGACCCCGCTGAGCGCCGCGAGAGGCGATAGGCCTCCGGCCCATACCTTGGCAAGGATCGCGTCTCGAAGGATAATCGCCGCGTGCGCATTGCGATGATCTCCTACCACACGTGCCCGCTGGCGACGCTGGGCGGCAAAGACACCGGCGGGATGAACGTGTACGTGCGCGACCTGGCGCGTGAGCTCGGGCGTCGAGGCGTCGGCGTCGATGTGTTCACGCGATCACAGGATGAGCACGTGCCGCATGTGCTGCACGACCTGGGCTATGGCAATCGCGTGGTCCACGTGCCGGCCGGCCCGGAGACCCCGGTAGAGAAAGAGAAGCTGGCGGACCACCTGGGTCAGTTCGTGGCCGGGGTGGAGGGCTTTGCCCAGAGCAAGGGTGCACGCTACGACCTGATTCACAGCCACTACTGGCTCTCCGGGCTGGCGGCGCTAGACCTGCGGGCCAGCTGGGGCGTCCCGGTGGTGCAGATGTTCCACACGCTGGCGGCGATGAAGAACCGCGTCGCCCGAAGCCCGGACGAGACCGCCTCGGCCTTCCGGCTGGACACGGAGAACCGGCTGCTGCGCGACACCGACTGTGTCGTGGCGGCGACGCAGGCGGAGCTGGCTCAGTTCCAGTGGCTGTACCACGCGGACACCCGGCGCGTGGTGGTAATCCCGCCCGGGGTCGATACCAGCCGGTTCTACCCGATCCCTTCCGATGAGGCCAAAGAGTTCGTCGGCGTGCCGCGCGACAGGAACATGCTGTTGTTCGTCGGCCGCGTCGAACCCCTGAAGGGAATCGACACCTTGCTGGAGGCGATGGCGCTGCTCAAACAGCAGGGCGCCCTCGACCGACACCCGATGTGCGTGGCGGTCATCGGCGGAGATCCGGATGCTGGACCCGACCGGATCACGGACGAGATGGGCCGGTTGAAGACGATGAGCGCCTCACTGGACATCGAGGATGTGGTGACCTTCCTGGGCAAGCGCGACCAGGACACCCTGCAGTACTACTACTCCGCGGCGGTTGCTGTGGTTGTCCCATCCCACTACGAATCATTCGGGCTTGTGGCGCTGGAGGCGATGGCGTGCGGGCGGCCGGTCGTGGCATCCGAAACGGGTGGGCTGGCGTTCCTCGTCCGAGACAACGAGACGGGCTTCCATGTGCCTGCCGGGGATGCGCAGGCCATGGCGGATCGCCTGCGCCGGCTGGTCGAGGACGAAGTGCTGCGCACACGCCTCGGGCGCCAGGCGGCCGAGTACGCGCGCAACTACGCGTGGCCGCTGATCGCCGACCAGATCCTCAGCCTGTACGGCACGCTGCTCAAGAAACACGCTTGACGCACCCGGCGCCCTGGATGACCGACCCGCCTATCCCTGCCGGCCGCCTCCGCGCTCAGCCGGCACTTCCGTGATCCCCGGAGAAAACGCGTGGACCTGACCGACGTCGTCAAGGCAATGCTGGTGCCGGGCTCAACCGGTCTGCTGATGCTCGGCCTGACGCTGGGGCTGGCTCTCATGCTGGCGGGCGAACGGGCGCGGCGGTGGGGGGTCGGCTGTCTGGCCGGCTTGGTCATGGTCTACTGGCTGCTTGCGCTTCCGATGACCGCGTCGGCCCTTGAGCGAATTCTCTCGACCCGGCTTGCGCCAGTCGCGGTAGCGGAAGAACTACAGGGCGAGACCGCAATCATCGTGCTCGGCGGCGGCACGGACACCTTTCGCGCCGACGGGATCGGCCTGAGTGTCCCCGGCGAAGCGACGGCTCTGCGCGCGCTGGAAGGTGCCCGCGTGTACCGGTTGCTGGGTGCGGCGCTTGTCATCCCCTCCGGGGGCCCTGGAGGAGAGGCAGGCAAGTGCGAGCCGGAGAGCAGGGTGTTGCGGCGCGTGCTGGAGGCGAATGGCGTTCCCGCGGATCGGATCCTCGAAGAGTCGTCGGCCTCGAGCACGCGCGAAGAAGCTCTGGCGCTGGCGAGGATGCTGTCGGAGGGCGACCTTCGCCGGGTGATCGTGGTCACGTCGCCAACCCACATGCGGCGTGCCCTGGGATCGATGGCGGCCGTGGGTGTGGACGCCATTGGATCGCCGAGCCGGGAGCACACGGAGACGCGGCGAGCGGCGAGCCCGATGCTGCCGAACGAGAGGGCGCTGGGCGACAGTCGGCAAGCTCTGCGCGAGATGATGGCCCTAGTCTACTATGCGGCGCGAGGCTGGTTGGCGCCGATCCCGACCCCGTGAGCGTCTTCCCTGCATAAACTCGCGCGCGGGCGCCGAGATCGGCTCGGCGCCCGCGCGCGCAGAAGCCCTGGCGATCAGGATGCGGGTGCCGGGCAGAGCGGCAGCGTCACACTGAAGGTCGTCCCCTCGCCGACGCGACTGTGCACGCTGATCATCCCCCCGTAGGCCTCGACGCGGCGTTTGACGATGCTCAGCCCGAGGCCAGTGCCGACGATGCCGGACTTCTTGGCATTGCTGGCGCGGAAGAACTCCTGCCAGAGCCTGGGGAGCTCATCCTCGGGGATGCCGATGCCCGTGTCGGCGATGGTGGTCACGACACTGGTGCCACGGACCTCAATCCCAACCGTGACACGGCCTCCGTTCGGCGTGTACTTGACCGCGTTGCCGATCAGGTTCCCGAAGATGTGCGCCAGGCCTTCATGGCTGGACCGGACCCATACGTCCTTCGGAGGGGGCGAGAAGATGAACCCGATGTCCTTCTCCTGCGCCTCCGTCACGAGCTGGTCGAACGCGTTGCGGACATCCGCGATCATCGCAATCGGCTCCGGCTTCTCCTGGAAGCCGCTCGTCGTGGTCGCGGCCAGCGCCAACAGGTCGTTGATCAGGGACATGAGCGCATCGAGCCGGGTCTCGACCCGCCGGATGATGTCCTGCTGCGGGGGACTGAGCTCGCCGGACATCTGCTGGAGCAGGACGCGCAGCAGGCTCTGGGCGCCGCCGACGGGCGAGCGGAGTTCATGCGTGACGGTACGGACGAACTGGGCCCTCTCGGTCTCCGCGCGCTGAAGCGCCTCGTGGGCCATGGCGTTCTCAATCGCCACCGCGCCCTGGCGGGCGATGGTCATCACGAACTGCGCATCGGCGTCGGTGAAACGGCGGGGCTGGTCGGCATACACGCGCAGAACGCCCAACGGGCCAGAGCGGCCGACGATCGGCACCACGACCAGGCTATGGATGCCTTCGTCCAACACCTGGCGGGCATACTGCAGCCGCGGATCGTCGGCCGCCTCGTCGACGATGGCCGGCCTCCCGGAGAGGGCCTCCTGGGCCAATGGATTGTGTGACAGCTCGACCGGCCCCTTGTCTCGATACGCCTGAGTCAGCCCGTAAGCCGCTGCCAATTCGAGCCTCTCCCCGGTCTCGTCGAGAAGGCGGATTGACGAATGCGCAGTCGACAAGGCCAGCGCCGCGTTGCGCGTGAGGTGGTCGAGAACCTCGGTGAGGCTTAGGCTAGACGTGACGGCGCGCGTCGTCTGGAACAGGGCCGAGATCTGGCGTTCGCGCCGCTGCAACTGAGTCATGATGCCAGTGGCGAGCGTGACCGTGGCGAACGCCGCGGCGGCGAAAAACGCAACCTGCGAGGCCACAAACAGAGGGTCGCGGTAAAGCGCGAATGGGAGTGCGGACAGGACGCTGTAGTGGGCGATCACTCCACCGGCTTCCAACAGCGCCAGGACCAGCAGGCCTCCCACGCCCAGGGCGACATACAGGTAGGATGACACGCCGGGCAGCAGGATGGTCACCATCAGCATGTGGATGAGCAGGAAGATGATTCCAGGGCTGGTGATGCCGCCGGTCAGGTGAAGAAACACCGCCATACAAAGCCAGTCGAGGCCCACCTGCAGAACAACGAGCCGCCGCAAGCGGGCGAGGTAGGTGGTCGGGTCAGGGGAGGGGGCGCGGCGGGCCAGCAGGGAGAGCGCCGTGTTGTAGAGCAGGATGATCAGCCCGACGACGTACAGCCCGGTAGCGGGCAGGATGACGCCCAATAGCCGCTGGCTGGCGGCGGTCGCCAGGACGACGATCACCCCGGCGGCCCAGCGGGTGAGGATCAGGCGCGTGCTGGCAGCCGCCAGGTCGCGCGGCAGGAGCACATCGAGCTGGCTCGGTTCGCCGTGGATCTCCGCCACGCCATCGTCTCCTGAAGGAGCGGGCCGGCGTCCCTTGCGCCGCCCCGGCGGCCTCACTTCTTCAGCAGAGCGTTGACCTTCTTGATGAGCGTCTCGGGCTCGAAGGGCTTGTCAACGAAATCGTCGACCGGGAGATACTGGTCGTCGGGGCCGAATCGAAGAGGCGTGGTGGAGTGGATCGCCGTCAGCATGAGGATAGGGATCTTGGCCAGGTGCGCCATGGCGGGATCCGGGTCCGGACCCCGCAGCCGAAGCGCGAACTGGAACCCAGCCGTAGCCGAGTCCATCATCACGTCCAGGACGATGAGGTCCGGCCGCTTGGCCTTGATCTTCTTCAGGCCTTCCGCCGGGTCGCCGGCGGAGTCCACCGTGTGCCCGCCGCTTTCCAGGCACAGGCGTGTCGCCAGAACCATGTCGGGGTCGTCGTCGATGATCAGGATGTTCGCCATCGTGGGGTTCCTTCGTCTCCTGGCGGCGGACCGCCGGCGCGCAGTTCGGACTCAACGGCCCGGCAGACCGGGTCGATGCAGGCGCTGACGTCTTCGCTCAATCCCGGGACCCAGTCGGTCTGCCGCGGCTGGATCAGGTACACAGCGACCTCGGGCGGAAGGATTCCCAGCGCCTCGCCC
>Ga0315294_10002150_pt1 | contig 21524 bp, 41 predicted proteins | sample YL17G13_40_MG_FD_203626 | JGI IMG/M metagenome (GOLD analysis project Ga0315294, IMG submission 203626) | Sediment microbial communities from Yellowstone Lake, YNP, Wyoming, USA - YL17G13_40 | ecosystem: Environmental > Aquatic > Freshwater > Lake > Sediment | place: USA: Wyoming | collected...
CGCTTCAGGCCATAGGAGAGATCTTTGATGGTCTCCCATACCTGCCGCCTGCCGCTGGCAGCACTCTCCAGGAGCGGCAGGCCGTCAATAAGGACTACGCTCGCGCGATGCCTCTGAGTTAGCGCTGCGATGGAGGACAGACCGAATCCGCCTTCAGCCGTCGAGTCATAGGTGAACCATCTGCCGCTCTTCGCAGTCTCCTTGCCTACGGCCTGAACCTTCTCGTCTGGCTTGAAGCCACGGTAGAGCTGAGTGGTGTCAAGGCCCATGTCGTGCTTCGCCAGGATGAGAGCGTCAAAGCGAGCCTCCGCTTCCTCTAGAGGCATCTCTGGCGACAGGAGAAGCACCCTCTCGCCAGCCTGCCAAGCAATTATGCCAAAATACATCAGCATCCAGGACTTGCCGACGTAAAGGCGTCCTACTATGCCTACTAGCTCGCCAGGAAGCCAGCCTAGGCCAATCATGTCGTCGAAGTACATTATGCCTGTCGGCACTCCTCGTATGGTGCCGTAGGTATCGGAGACAGTAGCATATCCTGCAAGGCGGTCTGGCATAGAGCCATCCGTGACAGACATATGCGTAGCAGCACCTCGTTGCAAGGCTGAGGAGCGAGTTATCAAGGCGTCCAGGAGAGCGTCAGGATCTTCGCCATGCTCCTGCGCTGTCTTGTCTATAATCTCCTGTAGGTTCTTCGCCACGACTGTTCGGCGATACTCCTCCAGCAGGTAGTTGAACTCCGTCGGGTCACGCTTCACGCTCGCCGGCAGGTTGAAAGTGTCCCGCAGGTCTACTAGGCGTGGCACCTTGCCGTATTGCTCTATCATCTGTCGTATATAGTGATAGAGTGGCTTGCTGTTAGGAAAGTCAGCCTCGCTTATGCCTAGTTGCGCCATACGCTCGAAGTCTGTAGGAGAGCGGACGGCGGCCAGGAGGCGAGCTTCTAGTTCTATGCTCATGTCAGTGCTCTCCTCAGACGCTGCTCCAGTAATGCTAGGCGTTCCTTATCTCCCTCATCTGGGAACCAGGCTCCTCGTAGTGTTTCTAGGTCATCTGCCATTGCCACCAGCGAGGGATCCCCGTCCAGATATGCGCTGCACACGATATCGTCAGGCAGGGTTTCCTTGACTTTGCCTGCCCAGTCCAGAAAGTCCAGCACGTTCGGAAAGGCGCTCTCCGCTAGATATTCTCTTAGAGCATAAGCAGCTACCTGCTGGCCCAGGGACATAGATAACTCTTCCAAATTCTTGGCTTGACTGCGAGTAAGGCCAGGAGGCTGAGAGTTACGCCATCGATCAGAGAGCAACATCTATAGTGTCCTTAGAAAGAATTTGGTAAACACGTAAGAAAGTCTTGGAGGTATCTTTAAAGACCTCTACCATGTCCAAATCAAAAAAGCACCCTCTCGATATAAGCCTTGCTGAAATACAACGGACTGAAAGAGGCCAATCGTTAGGGTGGAAACCGCCAGCAACCACGACTCCCTCTTTAGGCCCTACAACAAACTCACTGGTAAATATACACCCTATTCCTAATTCATATCGTTCTTGTACCCTTACCCGCTCCTTCTCCTGTTCCCTAGCCTCTATTTCTCTTCTATACCGATCCTCTTCCTCCTTACGCCTATCTTCTCGCTCCCCATTAAGTTTTTCCACTCTTAGCCACAACTCCGGATCGCAAGTACCGAATTCTGGATTATGCGAGACTGCTGCAACTTCCCAACAGATAGCTGCGCATCTCCAAAAGGTTTCCCTTCTTGTTTGAGAACGCCAGGTTGTCATGGCTATGGCGTCAGTCAGGAATTGTAGTCCGCTGAAACAATTGGCGTTTTCATTTATGTAAGCTATGCCTTCTTCTCGTGTTCCGCATACAGGTTGTCTGTCATGACAACTAGGACATAGTGGAACCAGATTAGAAACATCGTCGTTACCACGACAGCATCTCTCTTGAAGATGGCATTTTTCTAGCCAACCTGACGCTTTGTCCCATTGGTTGTTTTCAGGGGGCGGAGCCAACCAACCACAACGGAAACAGAAAGGTTCTCCCCAACCTATGATTCGAGCTTTCAAGTCTGGAAACATATGAGAATAGTTATCTTGCCAGTAATCAACTATCTTGTCTAAAGATGGTAGGTTTGACATCACTCCTTCTCTCCTAACAAGGCCATCAGGTCTGATCTGTCCAAACTTCTAGGCTCCTCGTCTGACTCTCCTTGGAAGACAGATTTCGTCAAGTCTCTCTTGCGATGCAAAATCCGCCTTACGTGCTCATCTATTGTCCTCCTTGCTAGAAGGTTTACCACCTGCACACATGCCTTCTGACCTATGCGATGGAGCCTATCTTCTCTTTGGCGTAATCTGGCTGGGTTGTAAGGTTGTGTGATATTTACTATGATGTCTGCTGCCGTGAGGTTGATGCCATACGCTCCTGCCTCCGTAGACAGGAGGAGAGGAATGCTGTCGCTCTGGAAACGCTCGATAATCTTCACTCGTTCCTTGGTCGGCACGTCACCTGCGATTACTGGAGCATTGAGTTCTTGTCCCAGGAGATGTGCTAGTTGGCTGAACTGCGTGAATGCTACTACTTTGTGCCCTTCTGCGGCCTCCAGGAGTTCCCTCAAGGCTGCCAACTTGCTGCTAGCAATATTCTCTCCGAGGAGGCGTGGGTCGGCAGCGCACTGGATAAGTCGGAGCATCTCAGTCAGCACGTTGGCGGTCTGGAGCTTAGGGTTGTCCAGGATGATGGCGAGAATCTGCTCTCGGATAGCGTCGTAGAGCCTCCACTCCTCTTTGCTCATTTCGATCCAGACGTCGTTGTAGACTTTCGCAGGCAACTCCTGCAGCACATCCTCCTTCAGACGGCGCAGGTAATGTGGCTCTATGCGCTGGCGGATGAGGTCGATGCCCTTGTATCCTACGACGCTGCCCCAGTAGTTCTTCACACAGTGCTGCTTCACAAACAGCCATCCTGGCCCCAGCAATCCTGGCATTACAAAATCCATTATGCTGTGGAGTTCCTCCAGGCGATTTTCCACAGGCGCTCCGCTCAGGCCTAGGCTATAGCGACGCTCCAGGAGCTTCAGTAGCTTGGCGGTCTGTGTCTGATAATTTTTGACTCTAGTTATCTCATCTCCTATGATCATATCCCAGGAGACGAGGCGAGGATAGCGATCATGCAGGAGGAGTTCGTAATTCGCCACCTTGATGCGAGCGTCGGACTTCCAGAGAGCGTTGCGCTCCTTCTTGTCACCATCGATGACGACGTAGGTAAGTTGTGGATAGTGCTTCTGTATCTCGTCAGCCCACACGTATTTGATGGAGGCAGGACAGAGGACAAGGACGTTCTGCATCTTGGAGATGGCGACTATGCTCAAGGCTTGCAGAGTCTTGCCGAGGCCCATTTCATCTGCCAGGAGAGCGCCGTGGAAGGACTTCAGCGCATTGGCCAGGAAGGTCACGCCAGCCTTCTGATAGGGACGCAGGCAGGTCTTTGTAGGCAACTCGATGGTGGAGTCTTCCTGTGCCTTGGCCGCCAGCAGCACCCGCCTGCGCTTGGCACCCTCAGCGGTCGCAGCCTCCAGTTTCTCGGAGAGTACGACATGGCTGCCAAGGCGAGCTGCGTTGATTTGGAGCTGGCGTAGGGAGAAGGCAGGCATGCTCCAGTAGTGACCTTCCACATGATACTGCCTTCCTGGGATGGCCTTTACCAGCGAGACCAACAGCTCATTGTAGGGGAAGGACACTAGGATGCTGTTAGCATCTAGGAGGTCTGCTTTTATGTCAGGAAGAGATTTTCTGCTTGGCATAACGACTTGACTCCGACTTCACCAACGGCCTTCATTATAACCTACGCCTGCTGGGAAGTAAAGGCTTTCTCTCAGGTAAAAAGTGCTGAGGTCGCATTTGCAGGCGAACAGCTAGGAGGTTGAGACGACCAGCCTCCTTCTCCAGCAGTTGGATGAATTCCCAACGCTCAGCATGGCGCATCACCAGAGGACGGAGCTTACTGGGAGAGACTAACCTGGTAAGACGACGATGCAGGGGAACGAGAGAACGATCTGGACTCAACGATTTGATGTCAAGGCTTAGATCTTCTAGTTTATAAGCTAACTCTTGAAAGAATCCTACTCTGTTCAGGTTTGAAGTTTCTTCTCTTCCTGCTAGGGTTAGATACACGGTTCGAAGAACCGTTTTTTTCGCGCGGTGGATTTTAGGAACGAGCGCGTACGCTATATTTTGTAGTACGAGGTCAGGCTTCCTCACGTACCAGGCGTTGCCTCGTTGGAAGGCACCTTCGGAGTCCTTGGCGGCTCTCTCATAGACAGGCGTGGTCTTGATGTATCCCATCTCTCGCAGAGTGTTGCGATAGCAGGTGACTGCTCGCCTGCCTCGTCCCAGGCACTTGGCAGTGTAGGCTGCTGCCGTAGGCTGGGTCAAGGATCTGCTGGCGACAGGGAAGGACATGAGCGCACGGATGACACCGAGATGTCCTTTGTAGGCCTCCAGTGGCACCAGCATGTAGGAGCGTTTGTAAACTCCTGCCATGCGGTAGGACAGGCGGCGAAGACTGTTCTCGCTGCGCAGGTCTATGAACTCGCCGGTAGGCCACCAGAGGAGTCCCATTCCTTCGCGCTGGACGATCTGCCAAGCTCTTTGCTCCGTAAGGCCTGTCAAGGCACAGATTTGCTGCATGGCCTCAGAGCGCAGGAGATGGCGAATGCCGAGGGTCTTCCAATAAGACCACATCATGGCAGCTCTAGGCGCTCGGCGGTTAAGGACGTACAGGTGAGCGGGCCAGAGCGCGTAGTTGTCGCGCTCCGAGATCTTCGCGTTCTTTCGCTGCATCGCCATTTACCACCCTTATCAACAACCCGTAGTTTTTAGGGTGCTTGCACCACTTCGTATAGTTGCAGATGGTAGTGCAGGCAAGGCAAACTCCCTCCTTGAGTGTGCCTGCTCCAAAGGCGGGGTCTAGGTGATAGGATTTATCCAAGGCGCAGTCTCCTTCCGTATTCTGCAAGCAGAAGTGCTTCAGCCTCGCCGTCTGACATCTTTGGTTTTCTAGCCTCCTCTAATGTGTATAGGTTGGGCCAAAGGCGGGATGCTAGGAGCTTGCTGGCGTTCTTGTCTTTAGGCATATCTCGCAGCATTACAGCTTTCCAGGTCTGCGGAGCAACGAGTTGGTATGGTATGCCAAGGGCTGCTAGAATGCCTTCCCACACTCCGAATCCTCGGCCAAAGGTGAAGGAGCTGGCGACGCCTTGACCTGGCATGCTGTGGACAGCTTCCAGGATAGCGGAGGATTCAGCACCTGCTCTATGGACGATAGCAGCCATTTCTCTTACCAGATATTGGCGGCGAGTTCCGACTTTGATGGTTGGAGTGCGCCATACTTCGACGCTCGAGGACACAGGGCCTAGGATGGCTACAGCACCATCGAGTCCAGGATCTATACCGATGAAGATGTCGTAGGAGCTCAAAACGGACACAACCTCGATGCGTCAAGCGGCAGAGTGAAAGTCTTACCGTTAGTCTCTCCAGTAGGCTCCGGAGACGAGAGTTCTAGTGGCTGTATGTAACGGAGTAGACCTTCGCGCAACTCTGGTACATTACCATAGATTATTTCCATTACCTGCTCGAAGGCACAAGTGTGATCTATCCAGACTGCCTGTTCTCCTCCTTGGACGGCTATCTGGTAGGTTGATCTGGCGTCATCCCATTTGCTTTTAGTGTTCTCGAACTTCACAGGCTTTCCGCCGTTCCTCTCCATGATGCGTTGAGTGCAGAGGTCTAGCGGAGTGTCAAGGAAAGCGAAGATAACTCCGCCGATCTTCTGGAACCTCCAGTAGCTGCCGCTAATAATGAGACCTTCGAAGATGACATGGCCGATGGCTGCCCAGGAGCGAACGCGAGCCTCTACCAATCCTACTGTGCCGCCAGCCTCTTTTCCTTTCTCCAGACGGCTCAGCATCTTCTCTTTATCAGGTTCGCTGATGTGGAGAGCGTCGAGCTCGGCGAGGAGTTCCTCTCTGCTCTTAGGCCATCGTTTCAGGATCGCTTTCGTGTGCTTGCTGAAGTTCACAGCATCGCAGCCTCCGCACACGTTCTCGTAGGAGCCGACGAGTCTGATGTTGCCTTGCAGGAGGTAACCGTCAGGCTTCTCGCCTTCAGCAGAGATAATAGGTTCTGGAGGGCCTAGTTCCTCCATGATGCGACGGATGAGCCAAGTCTTGCCTGACCCAGAAGTTCCACGGATATTCAAAATCACGATAGTGCCTTACGCATTCGCTCGAGGAAGGAGTCTCCGAACAAGTATCGAAGTTCAGGTTCCAAAGCCTTCCAGATAGGCGTGATATTCTCTCTCTTGGCAAGAGGGCAGTGAAGCCATGCATATCTCAACAGATACAGAGTTCCTGTTTTGGATATCTTCAAGGGAAACAACCAGCAGCCGATGGGTTTGTATTCAGGATGCTCCATGCAGTCCTGCATTTGGGAGCAGGCTCCTCCTTCAGATGGTACTAGGTACAAACCCTCTTCCTCTCGCAATCTGTTTAGTAGATGGAGAGGAAGCCTGTTCACCTCTGAGGCATAGTACCTACCATGGCCTATGCCTCCTGTGCAGCACTTCGCCTGGCAGATAGATCTGTGCTCTTTGTCGCAGTCCAGGAGTCTGTTGAGAGAGGGACTGAAGTGTTCAACCTTAAGGAACTCGGCCAGTTCAGGATGGGCTTCCCGCAGAGACATCAACTATTCCTTTCTCGACAAACAGATTTAGGAGGTCTTCGTAAGGATGTTGCCAGTTGAGCAGGTGGGTTTCTTCTCCCATCTCTTTCAGTTTTGTCATCTGATTGCGAACCCTGTTCCAATACAACATTAACCCATCTATGTCTAGAGGTTTCTTTCTGCGAGAGTTTCTGTTTCGGACACGATCCAAGCATTCCTCCATGGGAGTATCTAGGAGAAGCCAGACATACTCTCCCTTTCCCAATTCTCTGGAGAGGTTCAGGAAGCGGGTATACAACCCGCTCATTATAGCGCCTTCTATTAGCACATGTCCCAGTTTGTAGTACTCTCGTATTAATCTCTCTGAGATTACCATGCTCCTGATGTAGTCTGCTCCTGTTACTGTGGTGGAACCTTCGTAACTTCCTATTACAAACAGGTTACTTTTTAGTGGAATTCCATAGGCTTCAAGTTTTCCGTCTATAGGATTTGACATAGGAATGTTAGGGTGACGAGAGAGAAGTTCTCTAACTAAGTAACTCTTCCCAGCGCCGAAACTTCCTCTGATGTTGAAGATCATACTGCTGCCTTCACCTTGTCGTTGTAGTCATTGCGGAAGCACGGCCATTCCTCACCCATCATAATTACCTGGCCTGTGTTGCGAAAGTGATTCTGTTTCTCAGGCTTCAGGCCTACGTCTCCCGGATTGTCCTCCAGTCGAAGGTGTGCTGGCAAGGCGTCTCTCCGAGCGTCCCAGAAAAGGCTGAAGTCTTCCTCAGGCCAAGCCTCCTCGGTGTCCTTCAGGCGCTTCCACATCATGTCATTGTAGCAGTTCGGATATCGTCGGTTAGGTCGGTACCAGGACTTGTAGCAGCAGAGTGTGCTCTCCAAGGTGAAGTAGGAGACATCATAGTTGAATCTTCGTGTGAAGAAGCGACCTTTAGCTTCCTCAAGGAGAGTGTGAGCCTCCTCTGTCAACCAGGATATCTGCTTTTTGGTGTAGCGGCCATCGAAGTCAGGGTTGCTGCTATGCCAGTCCAGGTCATCTCTACCTAGCACCTTGCAGAGTCCGTTGCGATGCGATCGGCTGCCGTCCTTGTCCTCCAGCAGGAGGTCGTCACAGTCTATCGGAATGCCTAGGATGCGTAGATACTCCAGGTAGGAGAAAGTAGAGAGACGTCCGAAGGAGTAGAAGTCTCCTCGCACCTTGTCCCAGAGGCGATGGTAGTTTTCGTACTCCATATTCTTGTTGTAGGGAGGAGGTGCTAACTCTCCGAAGTATTCCACTTGGCTGCGTCCTGCGAGATTTAAGGTATAGTTCTTTACGCAGTCAGGAAAGAGATACTTGTGGTGCCTCCTGTCGGTATCCCATCCCAGTCGCTGCTTGTTCTCATAGAACCAATCCGAGAGTCTCTCTTTGCTAGTATCCTGGATACTCGGGAAGCTCTTCCATATGATATAGGAAGTCGGCGGGTGCTGGGTGTTACCATTGATGTAGGCGAACCACAGTGCCTGCTCTTTGTCCATGCCAAGGTGGTCACGTAGGTAGGGTAGTAGGTAATAGACACCGCCAGGGTATGAGAGATATTTTAGCGAGAATTCATAGAATCGCAAAAAGACCTCTCTGCGATATTGGGGAAGACGGAAGTCCTGTCCGTACCCCAGGTCTTGCTCTTCTTTCAGGCCTTGGAGTTCGCAGTAGCGTCCTATCTCTTGGTTCATAGCACAGAAACCTCTTCTGGTACATAGTTGAACTCAGGAATCCTGTTTAACATAGCTTTCATTGTCGGTTTGGAACCTACCACCCATATGCAGGTTTTGGGGTTCAGGAGTTGAGGGAGGTTCTCGGAGACGTAGCGCATCACCTTGCCTTCGTAGGTAGGATGGAAGGCTAAGCCGCCGTGCGTCCATTTCATCTCGTCACCATAGGAGGTGTACTTAGTAGCGTGCAAGTCATAATGGTGGAGATAGTAGTAGGGATAAGAGATACGACTGTTCCTATTCTGCTCTTCTCCCTTCTCTAGATGGTGAACGTAGTTGCGGAGGAACAGCGAGCGTATCGGTTTGCCTGTCACACTCTCTATCAAGGACAAACGATGGTCTATGAAGTCCAATTTCTCAGGGCCTACGCCTATGAGGTAGACGTCAAGCAGGTTCTCAGGAGTATGCAAGGCTATGCCGTAGAGAATGGAGACGGCGGTGTTGCAACTGCCTGCTGGGATGATGAGGGTTGTCACCTCTGGCGGCATATTGGCGACCTGCTGTGCTCCAAGGCGGTGGAAGGCTTCTATCTCCTCCGCCGTGTGCTGTTCGCTGCTAATAGAGATCCCGTACTCCAGATGGTAGAAGTCTTGGTAGGCAGGCTCTTTCATCATCGAGCGCACCTTGCTCTGGAGAACAGGATTATACCCTACTTTTAGGATGAGGAACTTAGCTCCCATAGCGGCTGCGATGGCGACGTTCTCGTGCTTCATGGCGGATTTAGGATTAGTAGCGCCTATTACGAGAGTGGAGGACAGGCCGTAGTGCCTGCCTACGACGGAACAGGCTGCCAACTGTGGAGACTTGACGCTGGCACCCGACAAAAGGCCTATAGGCTGCTCAGTCTTGTTGACGTAATTGTTGATGAGATAGATGCACTGGCGCAACTTGGAGCCGTTGATGCCACCATAACCCAGAGGTGCGAACTTGTCGTCTCTCTTGAACCATAGACCTTCGATGTGCTCCACAGGCGTCAGGACGTCGAGATAATCGGACCATCGCACAAGGGAGCGATCTAGACTCAAGATGGGGAATATGCTGTCTTCTATCATTCTACTGCCAGATAGTTCTCTCCCCAGGCTATCCAGTCTGGGAACTTGTCTGCCCAGGCGCATTGTCCTTCTAGGCTTTCTTCGTCTCGATAGCAACGTAGGAAATCCATTGCGAATTCCAAAAAGGGAATCTGAACAGGTCGAAAGTTCGGGTCCTCAGATCGGTGAGGGTTGAAGCCGTCTAAGGCTTCGCTAGCATATTCTACGAACTCCTTATGAGAGGTCAATATCCAAGGAAAGAGCGGGCCTGGGTCTGGAAGCACAGGCAGCGGTTCTTCCATGGCCGCTAGCATCCGCTTTGTCGGCCTAGCGCCAGGGCCGTCTAGGTAGATATGTAGACTGTTGGATATGTGAGTCTGGGTTCCCATCTCTACGTGCAGGCGAGCGGCCAGGTATTCTTGGAGGATGCTGAACTGCGGCAGGTTCACGGCATACAGACCCCAGTGGAGGTCGTTAGAGCGACAGAAGACTGTCATGTGGAGCCTGCCGTCTCGCAACTTGAAGGATACCACGTCATTGCATGGTGGCGACTTAGTCTCGGCAGTCAGATCCTTCCCTTGCCAGATCGTTAGCACTGCACGGCGATCATTAGGATCTTTCCGGAGGCGCTCAATGAGGTCAGGGATTTGGTCTCGCATGCGATAGCCATAGGCATCGTAGAGGGTCTCACCGTCATCACTGTAATCTGAGATGTGCTTGTTGTAGGGAAGGAGAGCGGCGACATCATTACGGCCAGCCAGGAGCCAGAGCGCCTCGCTCAGCGCCAGGAAGGGGCTAGCATGGCGACCAGGCACGCAATGGACGCGGCGGCGAGGTTCCTCAATGACTGTGACAGCGTTCAATATCTCTCGCGTCCTAAGGCCTCGAACCTTCAGGTCTTGGCCGTTGTCCAGAATGAACTGGAGTTGCTTTCTATACAGAAAGTGCGGGCTGCGTGCTCGGAATATTTCCGCCATGGTGATAGAGTCTCCTCCTGCCTCTATTTTGACTATACCTGACATATTTGCCGAACTCGCACATGGAATGTTCTATATCGTTCAGACTAGGTGGATCGCCGCGCAGGAGAGGTGTTCCTCGCTCCCTGAGAGCTTCCTCAGCCCTGTCCGCTAGCATATGCACGGCGGGTCTCCAGGAGGAAGGCCGCTGCTGTCCGAAGACCTCCTTGAGCGTCCAGGCGCAGCCAGGGCCAATCTCCGTCCAGTCGTTGTCATTAAAAGGTATTGCTCGCGCGAGAATGAGATCGCGAAATATCTGCAGCGCGAGGAAGGGGCCGATGCCGAACTGGCCTTTCAGCACCAGGCTCACATATTCCAGGCTCTCAGCTGTCTCAATAGCCTCCGTCAACTTAGAGAAGGACGTCTCCAGATACCCCAGCACTTTTGTGCAGCGTTCTAGGCGACTAATAGGGTCTCCAGGCCATCCGAATGTAACATAAGCTGGAGAATATAGCTTTATACCTTTTTCCTTGAATCTATCTATCATGAGTCGCCAGTCTGCTTGACTATATACTCCTCCTATGGCCTCGAACTGTCGCCAGTTGTTCACCAGGCGATACACGATGGTGCGCCAGAGAAGGTCAGGAAATCCTACGGCGTCATTAACCACGAACTTCATGTACCACTGCGTGCCTGTGTCCAGTTCTCTGTAACAGTTACAAAAATGATATTTCTGCAGGATAAGATCCTCTGTCCATGGTGGAGGCCATCCTTCCTGTCGTCGTTGCCAGATGCGCTGGCGGCTGTCTATGAAGTCCCAGAAGGCTCGCTCGGCATCGTAAGGATTTCCAAAGCGCTCAGTACATGTGCCATAGCCGAGCTTGGCTGCATCCATCGTCCCTCACCTTTCATATTGGCTGCCAGGAGATTGAAGACTGCGTCTACTAGTTCCTCGCGAGCATTCTGGAGGCAGTCGCGCACCAGGCAGGCGTTCACCACTCTGTTACCTTGTTTGGCGGTAGTAGCATACTCCCAACCATGCTCGTCATAGCGCTCTCGCAGGTCTTTCTGGACGTGTTCAGGAACTTCCGTATGCGTGTAAGCCTCAAGAAGTTCCCGCAGGCTCGGATACATGGCCACTGATGCTGGTTCCATTCTGTCGCTCCTCCAAAATCTTTAGCCAATACTCTTGATAGCGCTTATAGAGGGCTGGAGATTCCTTCCTAGTAGTGCCGATGCGATTCAGTTGGCGCGAGGCTAGGCTGCCAGCAATAGCGAGGAGGCCAGGTTTGACGCCATGCTTTCGCAGAGTCAGACTAGCCTTCCTGCGTCCCTCCCAGAAGCGAGGGTTGTTTTCTCGTTCGTACACCCCAATAGCCATACCCTAATGATAGCGCCTGCGGATGGCTAAAGTAAAGGGTTTTTCGGCCTGCTGTAAAAATAAGTGGAAAAATAACTTCGAAACCCCTTTACTTTTGCGCGGCTCGGGGTGTATAATGAGGTTAGGTGGTAAAAGGAGGAGCCGAGATGACTACTGAGAAGCAATCGCTGAGTCACAAGGTAGCCAACTTCCCAGAGTACATGACAGCAGGAGAAATAGAGCGCTACCTAGCGCTCAGCAAGGAGGAGCAAGTGTCCGGTCAATTTGATGTTCGCTGCGACCGTTGCGGAGAGAGCGGATCAGCCAAGAGAATGGGTCTCGAGGACGGCGTCTGCATCTACTGCAGGTCAGAGCAGGAGGTTCAGGCGGGTCACGAGCGACTGGCAGCAGCAGTGCCAAAGACTGGCGACGAGCTTCTGGCGCAAGCGCTCAGCCTTCTGGAGGACATACGTCGCGACAGTCCTGCGCCGTACTACAAAGGGTTGCGTGAGCAACTAACGCTCGTCATAGACACTCTCAACTTGGTGCGAGGAGTCAAGGAGGAACAGTCATGAAAACACGAGAGTTTCGCATCACTTTCCAAGGTGAAGACTATCTAGTGTACGCTCCTACCAAAGTCTTGGCAATCAAGAAGGTCAAGGATGCTCTGGGTGGCGATCCTAACGCCTACGCGATTCGGGTTGGAGCGCTCACTGGAGACGAATGGATAAAGGAGCAGTCATGACGCACGAGAAGGTCAAGGTGAAACTCATCGGCGAGGATGGCAACGCGTTCGCCATCATGGGTCGTGTCAGCAAGGCCCTGCGGCGGAGCGGCCAGCCGGAAGCGGCGAAAGAGTATCTGGAGCGTGCTACAGAGGGTGATTACGACCACTTGCTCCAGGTCACCATGGATTACGTTGACGAGTCAAGCGATGAGGAGGAATCGCAATGAGCAACTACCCACCAGGCGTTACAGGCAGTGAGTACCAGATCGCTGGGCCAGACTATGAGAGGGAGGTTGACGAGAAGTGCCAGGTCTGTGGCTCACCTCAGATGGAGCAGGGATACAGGCACGAGCGGTGGCTGGTCTGCAGTGACGGGCACGTGACTGACTTGGAGCCACTGGAGCCTGATCCGGACAGGAAGCGAGACCTCTCGAGAGAAGAGCAATCCTGATGGCAACGCTCATCTTCATTACCCTAGTAGGTTTCTGGTTCACCATGGCCTACCTCTCTCGTAAGGCCAGGTATTAGGAGGAGTCATGGCCAACGAAGGTATCGACGGCGTTCAAGAATTAGTCCAGAAGCGTGGCCACCCCGTTCACATGCACAACGATTTCTGCAAAGCATGGAAGACAGAACACGAGAACTGTGCAGGCTGCGAGTCCGAACTAGGTTGTAGGATGGTTGTGCATGTGATGGCCGTTATGATGATTCCAATGCGGCATCAAGCAGCCAACTTTGAGGACTTCCAGCGCATGCAGAATCGTATCCAGGAGTTGATGCAGATGTGCTTGGATGCGAAGACCGCCGACGAGTTGCGGGAAGTTCCAACGGTGTAATGAGGCTTTACCTTTTCCACCGCAGGCGTTATAATTAGGCAGCAGGAGGAATGAACATGAAAAAGCCTTTAGGACGAGAAGTCAATATCTGCGAGCAATGCGGTGGACCGCTGCGAGCTGAAGCAGGCGGTCACTATCACAGCAAGAGAGACGGTAGAGGCTATCCTCAATACATATGCTGTGGTTGCGCAGGCCATGTCTTGATTTCCTCTGTGCATCACGACACGACGCCTCCCAGCCTCGCCTTGACATCTCAGAAAGAGCCTGATTTGACACCTCAGGAGCAGGATATTCTAGGACAGGCTCGTAAACTCGGACAGTTCTCTATTACCAAACTCTGGGAGTCTGTGAGTCCTGAACGCAAGGACAAAGTCTATTATGCTGTCAAATCTTTCCTAGAGAGCAATCCGGAACTCTTTGAGCGAGTAAGCAGAAACCTGTGGAGGGTGAAGTAGAGGTGCCTAACGACCGATTCCGACAAGATGCGGCACGGCTCTCGCAGCCTGCCTGGACCAAGAAACAACCTCACCTTCGCGTCTGCCTACATTGCAAGAGGCCTGTGAAGAAGCCCTACTGGTTCCACCACGGGTGCCAGAAGCTAGAGCAGGAAGAGTTTCGCGCTCGCATCGAGGCCCTTCCTTCAAGGACAATGACTGAGGAGCAAGTGCGCAGGCTGTTCGAGCCAAGCCTGACGCCATTCGAGTTGCAGCGATAAGGAGGAGCAAAAATGCACAACATTTTCGGTGCTAGGTTCTTGAGCCACAAGGAGCCTGCCTGGCATGGCCTAGGCCAGGTAGTAGAGGAAGGTGTCGGTGCGGCGGCAGCCTTCGAGCGCCTCGGCTCCTACGAGGTAATGCTCGCCAGCCTCTCTCTCTCTAGCCACAAGTTGCCTAAGGTCACTATTCCCTACAAGGCGATCGTGCGGACACCTGTGGCCGACGATCCACAGTTGCGAGTCTTTGGCATCGTATCGCCTGAGTACAGCCTTATCACGCCTCAGGACTTCACTGCCATCTGGGATGAGCACGTGGCGGAGGATGTGGAGACTATCGGAATGCTTGGCAAAGGCGAGACGATGTTCATCTCCACACGCCTACCCTCCTTCAACGTGCGCGGCGACGAGGTAGGTAACTACCTCCTGGCAGTCTCTCCTATGACAGGCGGTAATGCGGCAGAGGTGCGAATCACGCCAGTGAGAGTAGTCTGCCAGAATACCTTGAGCCTCTCAGAGAACATGTCCACGGAAATCTACAGGATAGTCCATGACGCCAGTGGCAAGGAGCGGCTAGCCAGTTGGCTAACGGATGCCTATCAGCGAGCAGAGGCTAGGACGGAGGCTATAAAGGAAGCCTTCGACGTGCTGGCTGGCCATCGTGTAGGCAATGAAGAGCGCGAGCTAGTGCTAGCGCAAGCATACCCGAACAGCTCTGCGAGCCTGCTTGACAATGCTCCACCAGAAGTGATGGCGAGGCGCAGGGCTGATGCGGATTGGTACGAGAAGCAGCTCGAGAAGCGCCGAGGGGCTGTGCGGGAGCTTTTCGCGGGCGCTGGCACTGGTATGGAGCATCCAGCCTGCTCAGGGACGGCCTGGGGGCTGTTTAACTCGGTCTGTGAATGCGAAGACTATCGCCGAGGACGGGGTAATGAGAGCATCTGCAAGGATGCCTTGTTTGGCGGCAGAGCAGAGACCAAAGAGCGAGCCTTCGACGCCTGCCTATACTTGGTGAGGAACTAAGGAGGAGCAGAAGCATGGTTGAGGAAAACGGCGAGATAGGAGCCATAATGCGCCGCCTCCTGGCGATCAAGGCGCAGCAGGACATACTGGCGGCTGAGGAGACAGTGCTCTGGGATACCTTCTATGCTAGGGCAGATGTGGAGGCAGGCGCTGGCAAGGCATATCGCTATCTTGACCGCTCCAACGGCCTTGTCATTGCCAGGCAGGTGGCGGCGACCGAGACGGTGAACGAGAAGGCTCTGGAGGATAATCTCTCTAGGCAGCAATGGCTAGCAGTAACTGTGGCTGCTAGGCGGCTAGATCCTACGCTCCTGGAGGCTGAGATGAAGAGAGGTCACATATCCTCTGCTGTAGTGGAAGGAGTTACCAGCAGAAAGCAGACGGTGCGGCGATATGGGCCACGCCGTGCTAGCAAGGAAGAGTTGGCGGAACTGGCGGCTGAAGAGGAAAGGAATGATCAAGAGGCCGTATCAACTGCCTAAACCTGTGGAGTGCCTGAAGTCTGCTAACGGACAGCACAGATTTACAGGCTATCCCAAAGAGCACGCAGCCTGTGCGTTCTGTGGAGAGAAGAGATGACGTTGACCCGAATCATGGCGCGATGGGGGTTGGGGACGGGGATAGGGATTTCCTGACACCCAAGCTCAGCCCCCAGCGCCTCCAAAGGAGCGAGTGATGACTACCTGCCCGACATGCGGTGGGCCATGCACCTGGAGAGTTGTCATGGTGGGTGGCGACCCTGCCTCGGCTGAGTACGAATCGCTCGTCAAGGGCGAGGTGGTGGCGGCGGGATGGGCAACACCTGAACGAATCTATTTCGGGCGTGGCATGGTTCGCGCTGTGGGCCACAGGGAAATTCGGGTGTTTACGCAGGAGCAACCCAAGGGTTCGTTCCCCGTTCTTGTGATCAAAGAGAAGGAGGACAGCAAGTGAACAGCGAAGAGTTACACCTCAGGGCGGATCGTCTCTTAGAGTTGGCCGCAGAAGTAACCTCCGTTCTACGGGAAGTTCGCCAGGTCTTGCTCGATGAGGCCAGCTACGTCCATTTCAACGCTAAGCTACGGGGCGAGATTGAGAGAAAGAAGGAGGACAGCGTGACAGGAGGGAAGGAATGAAGATTGAGGCAATACCAGCCGGGGTGCTTCTCACTCTGGACAGGGGCGAGGCTGAGGAACTCGCCAAACAGATCAAGAACGTCTATCCGCGATACGTTAACAGGCTCCTTGACAACCTACGGATACAACTAGAAGAACTGACGAAGGAGGACAGCATGATTCAGGGAGGTTCCTGCTGAAATGGACAGGGCGCTTCCTATCAGCGGTGGTGGTGGGGTTGGTGGTAATAGGGGGCGTCCTCAACCTGCGGCCAGGGATTCAGGAGGAAGTTTATGAACAAACTAGAAAGCAAGATGCCGGAAGCCAAAGGGCTTCTGAGGGTCATTCAGGAACACAACGCTCAGATGATTGCCGAGTGGGAACAAGACGGGACATTCCAGAGACGTGCCAGAAGGTTTGCCCCTCCCTGGTGGCTCGCTTTGTGGCGACGCTTGGCGAGGAGGCCCTAGATGAGCCAGATACTTTTCTGGATGATAGCCCTCAGTGGCGGCTCCGCGTTGACCTGGCTCTTTCACTGGCTCTACGAGTGGCAGGAGCGCCGGAGCGAACGCAAGGCGATGGAGAGACGGTTCGCAGCCTTGGGGTGGAGGAGGGTGCGGTAGATGACGAGTTTCTACAGGTGGGAGAACTTCCGTGCGAGTTCCGGCCAGCATCGCGCTACTTCTGCATCGGTGACAGCACTGGCCGATATTGTCCTGTCTCAGAAGGCGGTAACGCCACGAGTTCAGGCACCAGCGTCCACATCGGCACCGTCGCCTGCCGACGAGTGGAAACGAACCTACATAGATGCTTCACCATCGACGGGTTCAATCGCCTTTGGTGCTGCGAAGACACAGGGGGACCGAACATCGAAGCGGGGTATCTGGACTTCTGGGCCTATGATTTGGCTCAGGCTTTGTCTGAGCTTCCTCAAGGCGAGACGGTTTGTGTGAGATGGGTAAGAGGGTGATGGAGTGACCGATGGCCTGGATTCGAGTTGACCAATCGCTACGAGACCACCGCAAACTCATCGCCCTAGCCAATGAGCTAGGAATTGGGGCCGCCGCTGCGACGGGCCACCTCGTACTTCTCTGGTTGTGGTGCTTGGACAATGCACCTGATGGGAAACTGACCAGGATTGACCCTGCCATTATGGGGGAAGCAGCACAATATCACGTATGCGCCGACGGGACAAATCGGGGATCGGCCACGTTCCTTGAAGCCCTGGTAGCCTGTGGGTGGGTGGACAAAAGGGGACATGGAACGGACAGGCCGCCAGACTTCCAGATACACAACTGGGAAGAATATGGGGGGAAGTTGTTACAGTCACGTGACCGTCACAGGGAAGTTGTGAGACAGTCACGTGACCGCCTAGATCAGAGTAGATCAGATCAGAGTAGAAGAGAGAAGATCAGAGTAGAGAAGAAGCCTCCCCCTACCCCCTCCGACGATCCTGCTGCTTTAACCATGGACCATGAGGGCGAAATCCGCATGGAAGATGACGAGTACGATCCTGAGACGTTACAGCAAGATCTCAATGCGCTGTTCCCTGAAGGCTGGAAGGTGAAGGCCCATGCCTGATCTACCTGACTTGAAAGACCTACCACCCGACAGGTGGATATACCTAGAGAGGCCACGCTACTGCACCAACTGTAGCGTCGAAATCGAGGCGGGCAAGAAGGCTTTGTTCTTTCCGTCACCCAGTCCGTCTACTGCTACCGATGCGCTCGGTTGTTCACTGGCAAGCTAGAAGAGAAGCGGAGGTACAAGCGTGGAGAATACATGCCGCCAGTGGGGGGGTGAATGATGACATGGAACTATCGGGCCATCAAGGAAACCGACCACGGCGAGGACATCTACCGCGTCTACGAGGTCTATTACGACAAGGCCGGGGAGCTGAACGGCTGGACGGAGGAGCCGATCTGTCCGCAAGGTGACACCCTAGAGGAACTACGGGCCGAGTTAACAACGATCCTAGTTGACGTTACTCCTGCAGTTTCCTCCTCGCCGGAGACAGGCGCATCAAAAGAGGTGCCATTCCAACAGGAGACACTAGGCGCGAGTCAGTAGGGAGGGAGGAGTCAAGATGGACGAAAAGCGTTTCTTCTTCGGCTGGCTGCCAGTAATGGTAGTCTTCTGGTTTGTCGTCATCGGTCTGCTGTGCTTTGCCGGCGGAGCAGGATATGTGGTCTACGTCAAGGTGATTCGTACTGAGCAGATCGCGGCAGAGACCACGGCAGTCCGGGCCAGCCTGCCATACGTCGACGGCAAGAATCAGCACCTGTTGTCGTTGATACATGAGTTCGATGTCCTAGAGGTCGAGGAAGCGAAGGCGACTGACCAGGGTGTGAAGGACGCGGTCGCTGTGCAGCAGGTGGGCGATCTACATCGAATCTGTGAGGAGGCTGGTTTGCTGAGGGATAGTCAACTGGTCGTAGCCGTCCAGGAGTTCCTGGACAAGCACCCGTGCTCTGCACGGTAAGGAGGTTCTAGTGAGGCGAGCATTTAGACTGGCAGCAGCAGTAGTGGTATTGGGAGCAGTGTGTTTACTGCTTACCGCTTCGTCATGTAGCCATGCGGGGAAAGGTGAGCAGAAGCAGGCTAACGCTGTAGCAGACCAGCAGGCCCTCTACTACAGGAGCCAACCCATCCCGATGTATGACTACAGCCAGCCGCGTGACACGCTAATCCAGATATACAACGCCATCATCCCTGGCGGCGTTAACACGTACAGCGTCTTCTACGCGTTCGACAAGCCAGTCTTCGTCTGTCCGAGTTACGGCTTCCCAATCCCAGCGGACACCCAACTAACCAACCCACTGCAGAAGCAGGACGTGGGCGAGCAGACGGGGATCATCGAGCAGGCAGACCCAATGGGCCTGTTCGTGTCGAAGTCGACGAATGGCACTTGGGTGCTGTGCGTGAGAGGGGAAAGCGGGGAGCTGGCGCCGATGTATTGGGAGGGCTACGTGTTGGCCTCGTCCTTCCCGATCAAGATGGTCGACGGGGTGGTGGTTGACGCCGGAGGTGGGTCTACAATGGCAATCACACCAGGCGGCAGCAAGGCTCAGTAGGGGGCTCCAATTGCGTTCGCCGCATTTACGGCATGTCCCCCCTGGCTCCTGTTACCAGGGCGTCGTCTGTGCTGGGATCGGCCAGAACACAATAGTGCTGGATTGCGACCCTGAAGGGCTGAAGGACGATCAGCCGCTAAGAATCCTGGGCGACGTGGCGCGGGAGTACGGGGTATCGTGCGCCGAGCTTACCAACGGCAGACGGTTCGCTGAGCTCGTCGAGGCCCGCAAAGAGGCGGCGCGTCGGCTGTTCAGGGATGGGCTAAGCGTGACGGACATCGGACGAGTGCTGAAAAGGCACCATTCAACGGTTATCCACTATCTGGATGATGTTGTCGGGAGGAAGGCATGAGGCGGGTTCTTTATCCCCTGTCCTTGCCTCCCATGCCGGAGTGCGATGGTTGCGGGAGATGTTGCGGGCCGGTAGGTGTTGGCTACGAGGAACAGGAGGCCATTGGCGACTACTGCGCGGCCAATGGCATCGAATGGGTAGACGGTAGGATGCTGAAATGCGGCTACTTGGGCGAGGACAACCGCTGCCGCATCTACGAAGTCCGGCCTCTTATCTGTCGTATGTACGGCGTCACGGTAGATTTGCCGTGTCCACTCCATCCGTCAGCAGCGCGGGTTCCATTCTCACCAAGGGAAATACACCAGCTAATAGGCGGGAGCGGTTACTACTTGTTAGGCGACAAGGCGGTCGCCTGCTACCTGCGGGGGAAGGCATGTTGATCATTATATCGAAGGCTCAGGGGCGGGCGCTGGCAAAGCTCATGGCGCGCTATGAGAGTGAACCTGTTCACCCTGCTGCGACAGCGCGCCAACTCAAAGAGAGTCTGCCGACGCTGCGCGCCCTATACGGCCTAAGTTTCGCTAATCCGACGTATGGTCCCTTCTGGGACGAAAGTCCTCGTGATGACATCTACTGGCGGATCACCAAGGCGGGACGTGAGGCGCTTCCGAGTGTAGAAGTCTTGCTATGACCTGCACCCATCATTTCTTACTCGAGCCCCCTAACGGGACGCCCTCAATCGAGGGGACATGTAAATTATGCGGCGCAACGAGGGTATTCACAAACAAGCCCTGGACGAAGAAGACACAGGAGAACGGCGCTGGAATTATGTACCCGATTGTGCTCAGGAGGCCGAAGGAATGACCTACTGGGAGGAAGGAGCGGGGACATGCCGAATCCGTTTGAGGGCCACCCACATTTCGTTTGTTGGTGGGAAGAGGCCGAATCCTCTGCCAGAGCACGTAACCGTTGCGCCCACGCTGAGTACGGCGACTCATATGCTGCCCTCGGCCTGGAAGGCATCGCCTATCGCATCTTGGAAAAGGGTTTCCGTCTGCGGGAACTGTGCAAGAAGGATGCCCCTCTCGCCGACATCCTCGATACGGTACTCGACCTGCATGTTCTGGGGCAACTGGCCCACGCTTGGATTATTGGCGAGGAAGCAAAGGATGACAGTATACCATGTCCGAAGCAGATATCACAAGGCAAATCATGGACTATCTGAAATTGAGGGGTGCCTTTGTAGCGAAACTCTTAGGCCACCTGGGGCAACGAAGGGGCCTACCTGACATCAGCGCAGTATATCGTGGGCGGGCTGTATGGATCGAAGTCAAAACCCCAAAGGGCAAGCCAACCCCTCGGCAAGAGGAGGAGATAGCGGCCATCATTCGGGCTGGGGGCAGGGCGATCATAGCTCGGTGCATAGAGGACGTGGCGGCAATTCTGGATGAGATAGACAAGGAGGTGAGCGAATGACACGCGAGGAACTGCTTGAGGCGTTGAAAAGTCTTCGTGAGCGTCTGCCCTATCACGATACAGCAAGCAGGCTTGTAATAGGCGAGGCTATCGCTGCCCTCTTAGCCCGTGTTTCCTGCACCTTCTGCTTCGCGGAGGACAAGTCCCTGATGACCTGCTGCAAGGACTGTTTCAAGAAGCTCGGAAGGCAAGCCCCCTGTGCTTGTGGGGAACTACTAGATGCCCTGATATGGTGCAGTGGGAGTCAGGACTTTGGCCCTGGCGGGGTTGCCCGTAAGGGATGGCTGAAGAAATGCAAACCGCTCCTAGATCGTCTCTTGCCTGCTGAGGAGGTGACATGAGCGATCTCTGGTGCCCATACGCCATAAGGCTCGACGGCCCCGCTGGGAAATGCGGTTATCAGGACGACGCGGGCAACCGCATCCTTGAGACCCACGAGAAGGTTGGCATCGACTACCACACG
>Ga0315294_10002151_pt1 | contig 21523 bp, 13 predicted proteins | sample YL17G13_40_MG_FD_203626 | JGI IMG/M metagenome (GOLD analysis project Ga0315294, IMG submission 203626) | Sediment microbial communities from Yellowstone Lake, YNP, Wyoming, USA - YL17G13_40 | ecosystem: Environmental > Aquatic > Freshwater > Lake > Sediment | place: USA: Wyoming | collected...
GGGTGGCTGAAGGGGCGGACGGTGCTGGCGATGGCCGCGATCGCGGACCCGTGGCCGTTCGAAGCCCGGCTCCAGCGTTGCGGCGGGCGGCTGGCCGCGTCGTGTGTCCGGCCCGATCACCACCGGTGGACCCCGCGCGAAGTGGAGCTGGTGATGGACGAGGCGGTTCGCGTCGGCGCCGACGCGATCGTGACGACGGCGAAGGATGCCGTGCGCCTGCCCCTCCCCGCGCGACCGCCGGTGCCCGTCCTCGTGGCCCGGATGGAGCTCCGGTTCGTTACCGACCGGGAGCGCGCGCGGTTCGCGGAGCTGATCCAGGAGCACGTCCGCCCGCATGCCGGCGCGCCGGATTCCGGCGGGGAATCCGGCGAGTGGACGGGCCGGGGACGCCGCCGGAGGCGGAGGCGGTGATGGGTCCCGCCTTCGTTCTCGCCTGGACTGCGTGCGTGTTCGCCTGCTACTGGCCCGCCTTTCGCATCGATCCGGCGGCGGCCGTATCGGCTTTCTCGGCACGGGGTCTTCCCCTCAACGCTCCGGATGTCGCGGCGGCGTGGGGATCTGCCGGGCGGGCGGCGGTCACGGCGGCGTTCATCCTGCTCGCGATCCGGGGCGCGGGGAGACAGGTCGCGCGGGTCGCGGGAGCCCGGGCCCCGGCCTGGCTCGCCGCGATCCCGCTCGGCGTGGGCGCCTTCGGAGCCATCGGTCTCGGGCTCGGCCTGGCCGGACTGCTTCAACCGCCCCTCCTCGTCTGCGCCGTCCTGATCCTCGCGGTTTCCGGCGGCGTGCCTCGCGACCTCGCGCTCCTTCCGGCGGGGACGCCGCGGTGGGCGGCCGGGCTGGTGGTCCTCGTGGCGCTGGCCGCCCTGCCGGGCGCGCTCGTCCCCGAGGTGACCTACGACGCCCTCGCGTATCACCTGGGCGCCCCCGAGCTCTTCCTTCGCCTTCACCGTATCGTGCGGCTCGATCACATGATGTTCACGGACTTCCCGCTGGCGGTGCAGATGAGCTACCTCGCCGTGCTTGCCTGCGGCGGCGCGGATGTCGGCGCCAAGCTCCTGTCTTTCGCGTTCGGCCTGGGTACCATCGGGGTGGCCGCCCATCTGGGAGCGCGGCTGGCGGGCCGCGCCGGAGGAGGCTGGGCGGCCGTCTGCATGGCGGCGTGCCCCATGCTCGCGACCCAGATGACCAAGGCCAACGTCGATCTCGGGGCCGCCCTGCCCGCGGCAGCCGCGGCGTGGTGGTTGCTGGGCCGCCGCGGTTCCGGGGCGGCCGTGACGGCGGGCCTCCTGGCCGGGTGCGCGTCCGCCGCGAAGCTCACGGGCGGATACGCGGTCGTGGCCGGAGCGGCCGTCTTGCTGCTCGCGGACAGGTCGGCCCGAATGAGCCGGCCGTCACGAGCCGCCTCCATGTGTCTCTTCCTGGCCGCCGGGGCGATCCCGCTCGTTCCCTGGCTCGTCAAGGGATGGCTCCTGACCGGCAACCCGGTCTACCCGCTCGCCCATGCCATGTTGGGCGGACTGGGGTGGACTGCGGTCAACGCTGCCGCGTACGCGAAGGACATGACCGAGGCTAACAGCTTCAACATCCAATACCCGGATCTCGTGTCCCGGGTCGCGGCCCCCTGGCGCATGATCATGCACGACCGCGGCTCGGGGGCGGCGTTCGGACCGTTCGCGCTGGCACTGCTGCCCGCGTTCGTCTGGCTTCGGGCGCCCGCGCACTCGCGCCGTGGATGGCGCGCCGGCGAAGGTGACGGTCTGGTCGGGGGGATTTCGCCGGAGGCTGCCGCGCGGCTCGGAATCTTCGCCGCCGCCGGCTGGTTGTGCTGGTTCGTGACGGCGCGCGATCCCCGGTTCTTCCTGCCGGAATGGCCGGCCGTCTGCGCGCTCGCGGGCGCCGCCGCCGGGGGGATCGAGACCCGGGCGGGAACCGCGATCCGGTGGGCGGTCGCGGCCGGGGCTCTTGCCACGGTCCCGTTCGTCGCCTCCGAGACCGGCCGCACGCTCGCCCCCGGGGCGGTGGTCTGGGGTGCCGTGCCGCGCGATGCCTACGCCGAGTTCCTGCTGGCGCCGCCCCGCGTCTACGTGCCCGTTCTCCGGGCGGCGGGGGCGACGTCGGGCGAACGAGCGCTCCTCGTCGTCGGGGACGTCAAGGCGCCGTTCGTCCGGGTACGCACCTGGTACGCCTCCATGTTCGACACCCCTCCGCTCGAGGCATGGGTGACCGAGTCGCGGTCCGTGACGCGACTGGCGATCAAGTTCCGCCAGCACCGGATCGGAGCCGTCTTCTTTCACCAGGGCGGGGCGGCATACCTGAAGGAGAAGTTCGGGCCGTACGTCTGGACGCTCCGTGACCGGGCCGTTCTCAGGGGATGGTGGGAGCGCCGGCTTCTGCCCGTGCGCGAGGTCAAGGCCGGTGGCGCCCTCCTCGGTGTCTACCGGGTCGTCGGGCCCGGAACCCGTCCCCGCTTCCTCCCCCTGCCCGGAGAGGCGCCCTGACCGGTCCCGCGATCCTGCTAGCGGCAGCAGCACTGGCGGCGTCTGCGCCATCCTCGACGACGGTCATGCTCTCCGCCGGGGTGTCGTCCACGGTCTCGCTCGCGGAGTCGCTCTCGCGCATGCAGGTCCGCGGGATCGCGCTCAAGGGCACTCAGGAGATGGACCTCGTCGTGCCCGACGGCGCCAGCCGGCTCGTGGCCGAGAACAGGATCGGGCGATCGCTCGTGCGCATGGGGCTCTACTACAACTTCGTGAACGGCCGCATCGAGACCTGGCTGACCTACGCGCTGGTCGTGCGCGAGGGAACCCAGGTCCAGGTGGCGGCCTCGGATGTCATCGGGCTCGGGCGGATCTACCGCAGCCAGCGGTACCTCGAGCGATCCCAGACGATCCCGCTCGGGATCGGACGGTCCCTCCCGTTCGGTTCCCTGCTCGTCAACGTTCAGCGCACGCTCTACCGCCTTGCGCCGCTGGACAACCCGGTCACCGCCGGGCTGGAGCGGATCGACTCGGTCGGAACGGAGTTCACGGCGGGCGGGATCATTCCGGACCTCATCGAGGCCATCCGGCTCGAGCCGTCGCGCCGGGACCAGACCCGGATCCGGTTCCGGCACGCGTTCCGGGGGCTGGGGGGGAGCTTCCACTTCGACCGGGCCGACGCCGACATCCGGGCCTGGGTGCGGGGCGCGCGCCGGAACGACGCGGTCCTGGTTCGCACCGCCTACGGCCAGGCCTGGAACATCACGCCGTCCCTGCCCATGCGCGAGACCTTCGGTCTCGGCGGGATCGACGCGCTCAAGGGCTACCGGTTCGAGGAGTTCCGCGGGCCCGGGATCGCCATGGTCGGGTCCGAGTACGCGTTCCGTCTGCCCTGGACCCTGGCTGTCCGGGCCATCCGGCTCAACGTCGAGCAGGCCGATCTGCTGGGTTTCGCCGAGGCCGGCCGCATCCAGGACGCCTGGACGAGGTCGACGATGCGGTTCCGGTGGAGCGGGGGATTGGGGATCCGGTTGCGCGGCACCGCGTTCAGGAGTTCGCGGTCCACGTTGCGGATCTACGCCGCGCAGGGCGAGCGGTATCCCGAGCGCAAGCCGGTCTTCTACGCGGTCCTGGACATAGGGTGAGAGTCCTCGCGATCGATTACGGAACGCGCCGCGTCGGCGTCGCCGTTTCGGACGAGACGGCCACGCTCGCCCGGCCGCTCACGGTGCTGGCGGCCGTGCCCCGGGACCGTCTCCTGCGCGAGATCGGGCGGCTTGTGGAAGAGAACGCGGCCGGCGAGATCGTCGTCGGCCGTCCCCGGGGCAAGGCCGGCCCGGGCACGCTGGAGGGAGAGGTCCGGGCGTTCGCCGCGGAGGTCGGGGATTCCTGCAGGTTGCCCGTGATCCTGCGCGACGAGTCGCTGACGACGGCGGAGGCGCACGAGAGAATGCTCGAGGCCGGCGCGCGCAAGCGCCGGCGGCGGGCTCTCCTCGATGCTGCGGCGGCCGCGGTCCTGCTTCAGGCCTGGCTCGACGACCGGAGGCGGGGACGATGAGGCCGCATCCGCTCCCGCGGCGGCGCCGGCCGGAGCCGACCGCGGCCCTGGCAATCGGCGCGCTGGCCCTCCTCTACGCGGTATGGGTGCTCCTGATCCCGGCCGGCGGGAGCTCGGTCACGCTGGTCGAGTTCGCGCCGGGCACTCCCGCGGCCTCCATCGCCGCGGACCTCGAGGCCCGGGGGATCATCCGGAGTGCGTTCTGGTTCCGCGCCCTGGCACGGCTTTCGGGCCGTCCGCTCCAGGCGGGGGAATACGGGTTCCGCCGGGCGAGCCTGATCCGGGTCCTGCATTCGCTTCAGACCGGACGGATCTGGCTTCACCGCGTCCTCGTGCGCGAGGGGGATGCCCTGCCCCAGATCGCCGACGCGCTCGCCCGGGAAGGGCTTGCGGCCGCCGCGATGCGCAAGGCGTCCGTCCGCCGGTCCCTGCTCCGCAAACTCGGGATCCCGGGGCCGTCCGCCGAGGGCTTCCTGTTTCCCGACACGTACCTTATCCCGAAGTCGTTCACGGGGGAGCAGATCGTGGCCATGATGGCGCGGCGGTTCGCCGACCGCGTGCCGCCCGGCCTCCTCGCCCGGGCCAAGGCGCGGGGGTTCGATCCGCTCCGTCTGGTGACGCTGGCTTCGATCGTGGAGAAGGAGGCGCGGGATCCCGCGGAGCGTCCGGTCATCGCGGGAGTGTTCCGGAACCGGTTGAAGCGGGGGATGGCGCTCCAGGCGGACCCCACGGTGCTCTACGGGCTCAACCGCTGGGATGCGCGCCTCACGCTCAAGGACCTCCAGGCCGACCATCCGTACAACACGTACCTTCGCCACGGGCTGCCGCTGGGCCCGATCTGCTCGCCGGGCCTCGCCTGTCTCGAGGCCGCGGCTTCGCCCGCCGAGGTACCGTACCTCTACTTCGTGACGCGCAAGGACGGGACGGGGAGGCACCAGTTCTCGAAGACGCTCGCCGAGCACAACCGCGCGGTCAAGGCCTCGAGAGACCGGAGCCGTTCCGCGGCCGCGCAGTGACGCCCGGGGAAACGGTCGAGCTCGAAGCGGAGTCGCTCGTCTACGGCGGCGGCGGCACGGCAGGGCACGCGCCCGACGGCCGCGTGGTCTTCACGCCCCTGCTGGCACCCGGCGACCGGGCGAGGGTCAGGATCACGCAGGTGAGGCCGAAGTTCGCGCGCGCGCGACCGGTTGAGCTGCTCGCGCCGGGGCCGGACCGCGTGGACCCTCCGTGCGAGGTCTTCGGGCTCTGCGGAGGATGCCAGTGGCAGCACGTGTCGCTCGCGGCTCAGCGGGACGCCAAGGCGCGCATCGTCCGGCACCTGCTCGAGCCTTTGGGGGCCGCCGGGGCAATCGCGCCGTTGCGCGGCTCCGGGGACGGCTACGCCTATCGGAACCGGCTGGTCCTTCCGGTGCGGGCCGGCCGGGACGGACTCCGGGCCGGGTTCTTCCGGGCGGACTCGCATGACCTCGTGGACGTCCGGACCTGCCGGGTACAGTCGCCGCCGCTCTGGGACGCCGCGGTCACCGCCCTCGCGCTGGCGGTGCAGGCGGGCGTGTCCGGCTACAACGAACGGCGGGACCAGGGGTGCCTTCGGCACCTGCTCGTGCGCGCGACCGATGCGGGGGAACTCGGCGTCGTCTACGTTACCGCGACCGCGGAACTTCCGGCGGCCGATACCATAGCGCGCGCCCTCGTGCGCGCCGACGGGCGGATCGCGGGCGTGGCTCACAACTTTAACCCGGGCCGGACGAACGTCGTGCTGGGATCCGCGACGCGGGTGCTCGCGGGCCGTGGCTGGCTACGCGACCACGCCGGGCCGCTCGAGATGCGCGCGTCGCTGACGGGGTTCTTCCAGGCGAACCATGCGGTTGCCGGGATTCTGACCGGGCTGGTCGCGGAATGGACGAGAGAGGTGAGCGGCGGCATTCTGGACCTCTACGCCGGAGTGGGCGTGCTCGGGCTGACTGCGGCGGCGGCGGGCCAGCCGGCGTGGCTCGCCGGGATCGAGGAATCGGCCGAGGCGGTGGATGATGCCCGCGTCAACGCGGCGTCGGTCCCCGGGGTGCCTTCCGAATGGCACGCGGGAGCCGTGGAAGCGGTCCTGCCGGCGCTGGCGGCGCGGCTGGGAACCCCGGGATGTGTGATTGCGGACCCTCCCCGCAAGGGACTCTCGCCGGCGGCTTTGGCGGCCGTGGTTGCGCTCCGGGCGCCGCTTTTCATATACATCTCCTGCGATCCGGCCACGTTCGCCCGGGATCTCGCGTCCCTCAAGGCCGGCGGCTACCGGCTCGAGGTTGCGGTGCCCCTGGACATGTTCCCGCAGACATGGCACATCGAACTGGCCGCTCGGCTTACAATGCAATCATGAACTTCCTAGTCAAACTCGGGGTCTTCCTTCTTGCGGTGGTCATGGTCGGGCTGGCCTTCGGCGGCTGGCTGACGGTCGGCTGCACCATGACTTCCCCCGCCATGCTGCCCTCCATCAAGGACGGTCAGGTCGTGTTCGTGAACCGCACCTCCTTCAAGCTCACGGATCTCAAACGGGGCGAGGTCGTGCTCGTCAAGGCGCCGGGCCAGGAACTCCAGGTGATCCGGCGGATCGTGGGCTTGCCCGGCGAGACCGTCGGCCTCCAGGAGGGGCACGTCCTGATCAACGGGACCAAGCTCGACGAGCCCTGGCTCGCGCCGCTGGGGGCGGATGAGCCCAAGGTCGACTACCCCCTGTCGGATTTCTTCCCCCCGGTCGTGCTGGGGGAAGGCCAGTACTTCATCCTGAGCGACTTCCGCAAGGCGGGCAACGACAGCCGCACGTTCGGGCTCATCAAGAAGGACGACATCCTCGGAACGGCCTGGACGATCTTCGGGAGGGTGATCTAACGCCGGCAGGAGCCGGCGTTCACGGGTTCCGGCGGACGCCGGAACGCCGTCGGGTCGCTCGATGAGCTATGGGGCCTGGCGTTCATCCCGGATCGGAGGGGGCGGATGCTGTCACGGGGTCGTTATCTGCGTGTCCGACCGCCGGCGCGTCTACGCGTGGTCGGACAGCGGCGGGATTCACCGGAGCGACGACGGCGGATTCAGCTGGCGGATGATCCATGGCGGATTCCCGCCCGTTGCGGGCGTGCGCGAGGTGCGCGGGGTCCTGGCCGATCCGCGCAATGCCGACATCCTCCTGGCTGCGGCAGGCAGCGAGTGGGGGCCCGAAGTCGGGGTCCTGCGAAGCGAGAACGGCGGCGGGGCGTGGCGGCTCGTCGCGCCGATGCGGTTCATGGGGAACGGGCCGCGACGGTGGGACGGAGCGGTGCTGGCCCGGAATCCCCACAACCCGGACGAGGTGTTCGCCGCGAGCGCGGGCACGGGAGTGTGGCGGAGCGGCGACGGGGGGAAGGCGTGGATCCTCCTCGGGCTCGAGGGCCTCTTCCCCTCCGATCTCAAGATGGACCGGCGCCAGCCCAGGCGGATGTGGCTCTGCGCGCACCCGGAACGGACGACGGCCGGAGCATTCGAAGGAGGGTTCCTTCGGAGCGAGGACGGAGGGGCATCGTGGCGCCGGATCCCGGGAGAGACCCCGGACCAGGTGCTCCAGGATCCCGTGGACGCGGCCGCGCTCGTCGGGGTCTTCGGGTGGTCGCGTCTGAAGCGCAGTCGCGACGGGGGGGAGACGTGGGAGGAGTTCTCGCAGGGCCTGCCGGACCCGGGTGACGCGCGGGTCAACTTCACGAGCGAGGGCCGGTTCCACGCTCTCGCGGCGGGCCCCGACTTCCTGCTGGCGGCGTCCGCGCGGGGCAGGGTCTGGAGGCGCGACTACCGGGCGGCGGGGTGGGAGGCGGTGCGGGGCGCGGCCGTGGACGAGGGATCCTGGTGGGGGGCGTTTCACGGACGTGCGGGGGAGTGGCGCCGGTTCGGCGCGGGGACTTCGTGCATCGTGGTGGATGCCGAGGATCCCCGGCACTGGATCTTCACCGACTGGTTCGCGCTCTGGCACTCACGCGATGCGGGAGCGCGGTGGCGGATCGCGGTCGAGGGCATGGAAGGCCTTGCCGTGCATTGCCTCGCCCAGACGCCCGGGGTCGTGCATCTGGGCGTGGCCGACAGCGGGTACTTCCGGAGCGAGGACGGCGGGGAATCGTTCCACCATGTGGCGTTCCCCGGCGGCGGCAGTCACGTCCGGAACCTGGCTGTCACGGCCGCCGATGCGAGGAGAATCTACGCGGTCGGGTCGCGCGGTTACGAGTGGGAATCGTCCCAGCCCTGGCGGAGCGACGACGCGGGGCGGAACTGGGCGCGCGTCGAGGGGTTCGGGCTTCCGGGCATGGAGGATGCGGGGGCCTGCTCGATCGCGGCCGCTCCCGACGCGCCCGACGACGTCCTCCTCGCGGTATCCGGTCCGGTCGAGTCCGGCCTCGGCGGCGTCTATCACAGCGCGGACGGGGGCGGACACTGGGTTTGGGCGTCCGACGGTCTGCCGGCGGGGGAGGAGTTCTTCCGGCGCCAGGTCTACGACATGGGGGGGAGCGAGATCGCGGTCGGGCCGGGAGGGCGCGCCGTGGCCGCGAGTCTGCGGTTCCGGCGCATCTTCCGCCGGCCGGGAGCCGGCCGGGCCTGGGAACCCGTGGACGGCGGATGGCCGGAGGGCGCGTTTCCCGTGAGCGTCGCCGCGGACGCGGCGGGGGCGTTCTTCGCGGCCGTCTTCAACGACGGGGTGTGGCGGAGTGCGGATGGCGGCGCGACCTGGGTGCGCGTGCGCGCCGGGAACCCGTCTTCGGTCGCCACGGATCTGGGGCCCACGGGGCGAGTGGCGGCCGGGATGGAGGACGGGATCGTCGTGAGCCAGGACGGGGGGACGACCTGGCGGGTCATGGACGAATCCATGCCGAACCGGTACCGGCCCGTGCCGGGATTCGCGCCCGCCCGTCTTCTCGCGGGCACGCACGGTAACGGCGTCTTCTGGATGCCCTTGGGGTGAGAACCCGTAAGCGGGAACGCGCGCGATCTGACACCGCGTTTGACAGCAGCGGGTTCCTGCCCGTCCCTGCGCGGCGGAGGCCGGACTCCCGGTCACTCACCGGCCATGGGCATCCGTGGTAAATATTGAGCGATGCAGACGCTGACAGTCGTCACCAAGGCGCGCATCGTGGCGGTTGACATCACCCACGACGTCGAGCAGATCGTCCGCAAGAGCGGGATCGCGGATGGGCTGTGCCGGCTTTCGATCCCGCATACGACCGCGGGGTTGTTCGTCAACGAGAAGGACGATCCCGCCGTCGCCACGGACATCATGGAAGCGCTTTCCCGTATCGTCCCGCACCAGGGGCCGTACAAGCACGCCGAGGGCAACTCGGATTCCCACATCAAGTCCGTCCTCACGGGCACCTCGGTCACTATTCCGGTGGCGGGCGGCTGGCTCAGCCTGGGCCGCTGGCAGGGCGTGTTCTTCGCCGAGTTCGACGGGCCGCGCACCAGGTCCGTCAACGTGGTGGTGACCAAGACTTAGGGTTTCAGCGGACGCTGAATCTCCTGCCTGCGGTACGATGGGCCCGTGAACACCTTCGCCGCCTACCGGCGTCTCTTCACCGTCAACCTGGGGCTCCGCGCGCGCGATCGTGTCCTGGTCCTGGCCGAACCCGATTCGGCCCCGTTCGCGGCCGAGATCGCGGCGGCGGGACGCACGGCGGCCCGCGTCCGGTTCGCGGTTCACGCGGCCACCGGCGGCAACGGGATCGAGCCGGGCGAGACCGCGTGGCGGGCCGCGTTCGGCGGGGCGGTGGTGGAGTCGCTGCGGGCCGCCGGAGTCCTGGCCCCCCTGCTCGCGAAACGCGCGACTCCCGCCCAACTGCGGCGCGCGGCCGCGATCGTGCGCCGCGGACGGCGGGATGGCCCCGCGGGAGCCCTCTTCGTCAACCGGTTCTCGCTGTCGCATACGAAGTTCCGGTGGCTCCTCACGGATGCCGCACGGGCCCGGGTCGGGAGCTGTCCGGGCCTGCGGCCGGAGATGTTCCGGACCGCGATGCGGGCGGCGGCGCGGCCCATGGCGGAGCGGACGGAGCGGTTGGCGAGGCTCCTCTCCCGCGCCTCGAGGGCGGAAGTCCGGGCGCCCGGCGGGACCCGGTTCTCGTGCTCCCTGCGCGGCCGTGCCGGCCATGCCGACACGGGACTGATCCGGCCGGGCACGTTCAGCAATCTCCCCGCGGGCGAGGCGTATATCGCCCCGGTCGAGGGGACGGCGGAGGGCGCGGTCTCGGCAGGGTACGGGCGCGGCGGTCCGTTCCCCGGGGGGCTGCGGTTCGTCCTCCGCCGCGGGAGGGCGGCAGCGGTCGCCGGAGGCGGCCGCCGGGGACGCGAGCTGGCCGCGCTCTTCCGGCGCCATCCGGAGTGCGCGGTGCTTGCGGAGTTCGCCCTGGGGACGAACGGGAAGGCGACAACGCGGACGAGCACGCTCGAGGCGGAGAAGATCCTGGGCACCGTGCATGTCGCGTTCGGGGACAACGCCACGTTCGGGGGCCGCAACCGGGCGGAGTTCCATTCGGACTTCGTCGTCTTCCGGCCGACGGTCATGCTCGCGGATGCCCGCGGCCGGAAGCGCGTCATCCTCGAGGGGGGGAGGCTGCAGATCTAGTGCGGGCCATGGTGCTCGACGCACCCGGCCGGCCGCTCCGGCTCGTGGGACTTCCCGAGCCCGTGCCGGGAGCCGGAGACCTTCTGGTCCGGGTCGCGGCGTGCGGTGTCTGCCGCACGGACCTGCACATCGTGGACGGCGAGCTCCCGAACCCGAAGCTCCCGCTCATTCCCGGCCACCAGATCGTGGGGGTGGTGGCTACTGCAGGATCCGGGGCTCTCCGATTCCGGCCCGGGGACCGGGTCGGAATCCCGTGGCTCGGGGGTTCCTGCGGCCGGTGCCGGTTTTGCACGGCGGGCCACGAGAACCTGTGCGATGAGGCCCGGTATACGGGGTACCAGCTCGACGGCGGGTTCGCCGAGCTCTGCGTGGCCGACGCACGGTTCTGTTTCCCGCTGCCCGCGGGGTATCCGGACCTGGAGGCGGCGCCCCTGCTCTGCGCCGGGCTGATCGGGTTTCGCGCGTACCGGATGGCCGTGACTCCCGGGGGTGCCGGCGAGGTCCGCCGGATCGGGCTGTTCGGGTTCGGGGCGTCGGCCCACCTGGTCGCCCAGCTCGCCCGCCACGAGGGACGCGAGGTCTTCGCCTTCACCCGGCCCGGCGACGAGGCGGCCATGGGATTCGCCCGCAGGCTCGGCTGCGCGTGGGCGGGGGGCACGGACGAGGCCCCGCCCGCGGAGCTGGACGCCGCCATCCTGTTCGCGCCAGCCGGCGAGCTCGTTCCGGCGGCGCTGGCGCGGGTGGGGAAGGGCGGCGTCGTCGTGTGCGCGGGCATCCACATGAGCGACCTGCCGTCTTTTCCGTACCGGCTCCTGTGGGGGGAGCGGATCGTCCGTTCGGTCGCGAACCTGACCCGGCAGGACGGCGAGGATTTCCTGGCGGTCGCGCCGAGGGTTCCGATCCGGACGACGGTGACTGCCTGGCCGCTCGAGGGCGCCAACGACGCGCTCGCCTCCCTGCGCGCCGGCGCGTTCACGGGCGCGGCCGTGGTCCGCGTCGCCGGGAGCTAGAAGCGGGAACGGCCCGCCGGAAGGGCTATCATGGACGTGAAGGCGGCGCAGTGACGAGAGGGAAGCGGTACCGGACGATCGGGACGGAAGCGGCGTGGATCGCCGCGGCCTGCCTCTGGCTGTCCGGGCCGGCGCGGGCGGCCATCACGACGCTGGATCTCTCGATACTGACGCCCACCCAGCTCGTGAACACGTTCCTCGGGAGCGGGATATTCGTCAGCAACGTCACCTACCAGGGAGCAACCTGGGCGGCCGGCGCCTTCGGAGGCGGCGGACCGAGCATCCTGTTCGACAGCGGCATCGTCCTGAGCACGGGCAACGTCGTCAGCGTGACCGGCCCGAACGTGAACAACGAGATCTCGGCCAATAGCGGGATGCCCGGCTACGCCCCGCTCGGGTCGCTGGCGGGTGCGGCCACGTACGACGCCGCCGTGCTCGAGTTCGACTTCGTGCCCACCTCGAGCATGGTGGTCTTCGACTACGTCTTCGCCTCGGACGAGTACAACGAGTACGTCGGGGCCTGGAACGACGTCTTCGCGTTCTTCCTCGACGGCGTGAACGTGGCGACGGTGCCCGGGACCTCCCAGCCGGTCTCGATCAACAACGTCAACCTGGGCAACAACAGCGTCTACTTCCGCAACAACGACGTCCAGACGTACGGACCCGGGATGACGCCGTACGACACCGAGATGGACGGGCTCACGGTCGTGTTCACGGTTTCCGCGACGCTGACGCCCTACACGACGCACCACATCGTGCTCGCGATCGCGGACACGGGCGATGGCAACGTCGACTCCGACGTGTTCCTGCGGGCGGCCAGCTTCCGCACCCCCGTGCCCCAGCTCCTGCTGGCCAAGCAGGGTCCCGCCACGGCCGTGGTGGGCGGGCTGTGCGTGTTCTCGCTCACGGTCTCGATCACGGGAACGGGCGTCCTGGACAACGTCACGGTCTGGGACAGCCTGCCGGCGGGCACGAGCCTGGTCTCGGTATCGGCCGGGGGCGCCCTGTCCGGATCCGTCCTGACCTGGAGCCTCGGGACGGTGTCCGCCGGCACGACCGCGTCGCTGTCGTTCACGGTCCGGCTCGGCGGCTCGCTGGCTTCCGTCGCGAACAGCGCCCTGGGGAGCAGCGATTCCGGCGGCACGCCCGCCCCGCGGGTGGCGAGCAACACGGTCATGGTCGCGGTACTGCGCGGCGTCACGGCCCTTGACCTCGAAGCCGCGCCCGCCGGTCCCCTGTGCGCGGGGTACGACCTCAACTACACGCTCGGCTGGCGGAACACGGGGGCCGGCACGCTCTTCGGGGTCACGATCACGGACACCGTTCCGGCTGGGACGGCCTGGGCGAGCCTGGCCGGGACGTGGGCGAAGCCCGACTGGCTGGGCACCCCCACGGTCGGGGGGCCCGCGTGGGCATCCGACGCCTCCGGCCCGTGGACGGAAGGAGTTCCCCCGGTCGGAACCGCCCCCGCCGTGCTCCGGTGGGTCGTGGACCGCGTCGCCCCTGGCGCATCGGGATTCGTCCGGTTCCGGGTATCGGTGTCTCCGTCACCCCCGCCCGGGGGATACATCTCCAACACGGCCTCGGCAACGCAGATGTGGGACGCCGCCGTCGCGGAGAGCTGCGAGGTGACGACGTCGCTGGGTTCCGCGCTCACGGCGGTCGCCTGGGCGGGGCCCCCGATCGTGAATGTCGGCCAGACGTTCCTGGTGACGCTCACGGTCGACAACGCGGGATGCTCGACGGCTTCCGCTCCGTCGCTGTGGGGCCCGGTGGCGACGGGGACGGGAGCGGCCGCCGTCTCCGCCGGCCCCTACCCGGCGGTCCCGGGATCGATTCCGGCGGGCGGCTCGCTGACGTTCACGTGGACGATGACGGGGACGCTGGCAGGCGACGTCACGTGCGCGGCGTCCGTCGATGCCACGGACGGGTTCACTGGGCTTCCCGTGGGCGCGGGTCCCGCGTCGTCGGGCTCCGTGCATCTGGCCCGTCCGGCGGCGCTCGTCTCGCGCCTCACGGCGTCCCCTCCCGTCACGTGCGTGACCGAGCCGGTGACGCTGAGCCTTACGGTCACGAACACGGGCGAGACGGCCGCCCTGGGCGTGACCCCGGGGCCCCTCGGCGTCACCGGTCCCGGCAGCGTGGTCTCGGGTCCGACGCCCGCGCCCCCCGTCATTCTTTCCGGGGGCGCCGCCGTCACGTTCGTCTGGTCCGCGCAGGGGACCTCGACGGGCGGGATCACGTGGTCCGCGACCGTGGCCGGTACCGATGCCAGGACCGGAGGCGTGGTCCAGCCCGCGGCCGCCGTGGCGTCATCGTCCGTGTTGGCGCCCGGCGCCCTCGTCGCCGCGCTCAGCGCGCCGGCCGCGGCCTCGGTCGGCCAGTGGGTCACGATCGCGCTCACGGTCACGCATGCGGGCGGCACCGCCGTTACGGGCGTGAGCCCGGTATCTCTCGCCTGGCCGGCCGGGCTCGGCGCCATCGTCGCGGGGCCGTCCCCCGGCGCGACGACGCTCGCTTCCGGTTCGTCCCGGACGTTCACGTGGACGTTCTCGGTCTCGGGAGCCGGCGACGTCACCTTCACCTCCTCGGGAGCGGGGACGACGTGCACGGGCCGGACCTCGTCGCCGCAGGCGGCCGCTACGCTCACGGCGGTCGCGCCCGCGGCGCTGGCTGCGGCCGTCTCGCTCTCCTCGTCGGTCGTCATCGCGGGCCAGTGGGTGACGGTCACGGTCACGCTGACGAACACGGGCGGGAACGGCACCCAGACGGTCACGCCGTCGCTCGTCGCCGCGGGAGCGGCGGGAACCATGACCGGCGGCCCCGTCCCGGCCTCGGTTCCTTCCCTCGCGCCGGCCGCGGCGGCCTCGTTCGTCTGGACGTTCTCGACTTCGGGCGCCGGGACCGTGACGTTCACGGGCGGGGGCACGTCGGCCGACCTCTTGAGCGGCCGGACGGTAGCCGCCCCGGCCGCGCTCGCGTCGGTGACCGTCCTCGCTCCCGCCCGGCTCGTCGTGACCTCGTTCGCGCTGTCGCCGGCTTCGCTCGCGACGGGCGACGGCTACAGCCTGACGCTGACGGTCCGGAACGACGGCGGCGTGGCTGCCAGCGCGACCTCGCTCACGGCGTTGGTCGGGTCGCCGGCGGTGCTCGGGGGGCTGACGGGCCCGTCGCCCGGGCTGCCGGTCGCGCTGGGCCCCGGGGCCGCGACCACGTTCGTATGGACGGGCACGGCGCCGGCCTGCGGGTCCTCGGGCGCGTCGGCATCCGTCTCGGGCGTCGAGCCCGCGACCGGCCGGCCGCTGGGTCCCGTCGCGGCCGCCGCTTCCGCCGTCACCGTCCACGGGGTTCCCGCCTCGCTCGGGCTGGTCGCGTCCCCGAACGCGTCTCCCGTGCTCACGACGGTCGCCCTGGTCGCGACCCTCCGGGACGTCTGCGGGCTGGCCGTACCTGGCGCGTCGATAACCTTCACGGTCACGATCGCGGGGGCGACCGTGAGCCCGGCGACGGCGGGGACGGACAGCAACGGCGAGGCCAGGTCCACGCTCACGCTCGGCCCGGAGCCGGGCCCGTACCCGGTCATCGCCGCCCTGGCTTCGCCGGCGCTCTCGGCGACGGTGGTCGTGACGGCCGGCCCCTCCGCGCTGATGCTGGCTACGCCCGGCACCGCGCTCTCGACGAACGCGTTCTCGCCCGCCGCGGGCGATTCCGTCCTCGTCCGGCTCCTGCCGCTGAGCGGCGAGCCGATCAGGGTCAAGATCTACACGGCATCGGGCCGGCTCGTGCGGACGCTGACGACCACCCAGCCGCTCGGGGGCGGGCAGGTCTCGATCACGTGGGACGGCAGGACCGAGGACGAGCGCCCGGTGGCCCGGGGCGTGTACATCATCCTCGTGGCTGGCGGCGGGTTGAACGCGAGACTGAAAGTAGTTGTGAGATAGCGCGTACAGCACCTGGAAGTCCATGGGCGTCACGATCCATGACTTCTTGACTTAGCAGGCGGCGGTGGCTACCATCGAGTCGGCATGGAACTTGTAGGCAGGCAGGCAGGCAGGCTCTAACCCTCTCAACGCTCGTTGCCTTCGGCTATTCCCTTTCCAGTCGCGTGTTCCGCGCATTTCCCCAATTGGGTCGCCTTCATGGAAGTTCATGGGGGAGGTTGAAAGGCATGTCGTGTTCGGAACAAGAGGAGGTACTGCAATGAAGAAGCTCGCGGTCTTGGCACTTGGACTTGCCGCTATCCTGGTTGGCGCCGTGGGTCCGGCGCGGGCGGAAGGGCAACGGGATCTGCACTCCCTGCTCACGCCGCCGATCATGGCGCGAATCATGAGCGTCCTGACAGCGAATGGTACGGCCCCGCAGGCCCAGTTCGAGGCGCGTGCGCTCGCGTTCGGGTACTGGCTGGCAGGGCACGCGGATCAACTGGAGTCCCAGCCGATGCAGACTGTGGAACAGGGGTTGGCTGATCCGTCGGTCTCGTCCGCCGGTCAAGGCCAGGTCGTGATCGAAGGAGGTTCGGGTGGAGGCGGGAATGTGCCTCCCTGCGTGGGCGCGTATCAGGAGACTCTGAAGGGCTGCAGTTCCCCGTGGGTGTGGCCCAAAGACGCCTGCGTACACACCGCGCTGATGACCTTCATCACCTGCTTGCGTTCCCATTGTTTTGTGGGATTGGATGGCGGCCAGTTCGCGAGGGAAGCTCCGCAATGTCTCTATGATCTGGGTCCATCCTGCAAGGAGTTGGTCGGGATGAAGGTGGCGGTGCCCCAATCCGGAGGCGAGTTTCACTTCTTCCTCAGGGCATGGAATGGGGAGCAGGGCGGAATCCCGGGCTGTGGCGGATTGATCCAGGTGACAGTCGGAGTACCCGGCAAGGTGTTGCTCGACGTGCCGCTCATTGATGGCCAAACCGTGGCGCAATGGTTCAGCGTGCCCGCCAACGGGTTCGGCGGCGACTTCCAGATCCTGCCGGTCTCGATCAAGGTGGATATGAATGCGGATCCCCCGCCGGACAACTGCGCGGACTACACCTGGGGGTGCTTTGTGCAGTGTTACTAGGAGTGTGAGGGTGGACTAGTCGAGGCTGCGGTCCGGGCCAGGTTCGGCGATCGGTGACCCGCGGAAATGGAGGGCTGACGCTGGGTTTGGCCCTGACTGCCCTCGCGTTCGGGCGCTGGGCTCCGTTCTGGTCGGGAGAACGGGCGCTCTACCTGCTCGATGTCCTGCACCAGGCCTATCCATGGCAGGCATCGGTCGACATCGCGTTGGCGGATGCGGCCGGGGAGCTTCCCCTCTGGAATCCGAATTCCTTCTGTGGGTCTCCGTTGCTGGGCGATCCGCAATACCAAGTGCTGTATCCTCCCTCGCTTGTGTTCCGGGTCCTTCCCTTCGCTCCCGCGTATGGGGTCTGGTTGGCCGTGCACGCGGCGTTGGCGGCAACGGGGATGGGGGCGTTCCTGGCGTGTCGGGGACTCGGGCGGGCGGCGGCCGGAATCGGGGCCGTGGGATATGCGTTCGGAGCGCATCCCAGCCTCCTGGCCTTCAACGCGCAGACGTTCGCGGGTTACGCATGGTTGCCGTGGGTGGCAGTCTGTGCGCTGTGGCTCGGCGATGCATGGCCCGGTACTCGGCACGGGGCGGGATTGCATCGCCCTCGGGTGTCAGGTTGTCGACGGCTCCTGGCCTTCGTGGCCACTTCGCTTGTTCTCGGGTGGGTGGTCCTTGCCGGCAGCCCTCAGCACGTGCTGATTGCACTTGTGCTCTTGTGCCTGATCGCGGTCACGGAGACTTCGGGAAGGGGGGCCATGCAGGTCATCCGTGCCGGCACCTCGGCGATGGCGGCATTCGTCATCGTCGCGGCCCTGGTCCTCCCGGCCAGCCGGTACATCAGATACGGAACTACCCGCGGAATGCCGTTGAGCGCAGAAGCGGTCAGACTGGGGGAGTTCCCTCCACGGAACCTGACAGCGTACATAGCCCCGCTCACCCTATGGGACCGCCAAGGCGCGGACTCGTCGCTGCCAAGCCACTGGCTGGACATCCATTGCGTGGGCAGTCTACTCGCCGCGCTCGCCGTATATGCAGTGTTCTCAAGATGGAAGGCCTTGGTTGGGCCGATCTGGCCGGTACTGATCGGCGTCGGGATCGGCGGTGGCGGCCACCTGCCGGCGCTAGGAGAGTTGCTCAGGAAGGTGCCCCCGTTGTGTTACACCAGGAACCCGGCGATGTGGCTGGGCCTGACGGACTTCGGTCTGGCTTGGATGGGAGCGGTGGGATTGCAGGCGATGGTGGATCGACTGGATCGCGGCCGCAGCAGGCACGCCTCCATGCTGTCATCGGCGATCGTCGGGCTGACCGTTGCCCAACTGGCATGGATCGGAATCCGGCTGACGCCTTCCGCTCCCTCGGATGCGGTAATGTCGCCCACGGAGGAGGAGCTCTTCCTGGCCGATCGCGCGCGAAACGCCTTGATGCCTGGACGGGTCCTGCACTGGCCTCCGCCTCCGGAACCCGGGACGAGGCTGACGGAGCCGGTGAAGGGGTCGAACAGGGCGGATTTGGTGCGCAATCTTCGGGCAAGGCTCATGCCCAACCTGGCCGCCGCGGCCGGATGCCGGGCGGCAGACGGCGACAATCCCCTCGTGCCGACGGGAGTGGCCGCGTTGCTGAGACGGTTGGGGTCGTCGGCGTGGAGCGGGCCGGATGGTTGCAGACCGATGTTGAAAGCGTTGGGCGTCCGGTGGCTGATCTGCACCTATCCGCTGCCCGGCACCAGCCGGCCGGTGTTCAGGAATCGCTCATTGGTCTACGAACTGCCGGGACCGTTGCCGGTGGCGTGGTTGGAGCCGCAGGAGGCAGGGAAGGTTCTTCACGCGGAGACATCTCCGGGAAGGTGGGACGTGGGCGTGTTGGCCGGCAAGGATTGTGTCCTCGTGATCGGGGAAAGCGCTGCGCCCGGGTGGAGGTTGGTCGCGCCTCGAGGGGAAGTACGCATGGTGACCGCCCACGAAGCGTTCGTCAGCATCCGTGTACCACCTGGGACATGGCGGGTCCGCGCGGCATACGACCCCATCGAGGCACGGCTGGGGATGCTCTTGAGCTGTCTCATCCTGGCCGCTATCGTGGGAAGTGGAAGGCGGTACCGCCGATGAGGATGGGGCGCGTAGGGTTGTGCGTGGTCTCGCTCGCCATGGTTTCCGGCATCACTTCCGGAACGATCCAATGGGATTACCTGCCGGTGGGTCTGCCGGGGTTAGCCTATGGCGCGGTCGCCTACAACGGCTCGGTGTTCGTCTTCGCCGATTACACCTGGCAGTACGATATCGCTGCCGGGACGTGGACCGAGCGAACACCGCCTCCAGGCAGCATCGAGGCAGTGGCGGTCGCGTTGGTGGGGAACAAGGTCTATGTCGTCGGGGGTGTTTTGCCCATTCCGCTTGGTTATTGGATCGGGAATGTCCTCGTGTACGACATCCCCACCGACACATGGGCGGTCGGCGCAGGAATCCCGGTGGACGAGTGCTACGAGACCGCCAGAGCCGTTGGCGGGGTGATCTATGCCTCCGGCCGGGTGATTTCGACGAGTATGCCCATCCCGGGGCTCGCGGTCTTCACCCCGGCAACCGGATCGTGGACCCACACTCCGCCGATGCCGACGCCGCGATATCAAGTTGGGTTGGCCGCCGTCGATGGCAAGATCTACGCCATTGGGGGGATGTCTGGTCCTCTGCCGTCCGGTACGGTGTACCAGACGGTTGAGATATACGATCCCGCCGCGAGCACCTGGACGACAGGAGCCCCGATGCCGACGGCGCGGAGCCTCATGGCCACGACGGAAGTGAACGGACGCATCCTGGTTGCGGGCGGACACGGCGCAGGATATGGCCTCGTCGATGTCGTCGAAGTCTACAACCCGGGTACCGATAGCTGGAAGACCGAGACAAATCTGCCGTGTCTGCTCGGCACGGTGGTTCCCGCTGCTTCGGTCGGATGCAAGGTATACCTGCCGGTGGCCCTCAGCTTCGTCTTCCCCCCCTACTGCTACACCGGCCCGGTAGGCACCCTCCTGATGGCAGGGCCGCTCGATGTCTCGTGGGCCATTCCTTCGGCTCTGACCGCGGGGCAATGGTTCACGGTCACGGCGACGGTGCTGAACGAGGGATGTGGGCCGGCGGAGGAGGTCACGGCTCGGCTGGAGGCGTCGCCGCCGGGGCTGGTATCACTGGTCAGCGGTCCGGTGCCATCCGGAACCGTCACGGTGGATGCCGGGGCCGGCCGGCTCTTCGTCTGGACCGTTAGCGCGGCGGGCGCGGGAACGGTACAGCTCACGGTGTCGGCGACGGGGTGGGATCCGGACGAAGGGGTGGTCTTGACCGTGACGATGACGGGGACGGTGGAGGTCCAGGTGCCCGCGGCGCTGGCGGGGAGTCTCGGGGCAACGGGATCGGGGTGCGTCGGCGAGCAAGTGACGCTGAGTGCGCTGGTCACGAACACGGGGGGCGCGATCGCCCGCAACGTGATGCCGTCGGCGACGCTGGTGGTGTCGGGGACGGGCGGGGCGATCCGGGTGTCTTCGTCGCCCGCGGTGTCCACGATCGTTAGCGGGGGGAGCTGGGTCTTCACGTGGGATTACCTGCTGGCTTCACCCGGGAGCGTGGTCTTCACGGCCACGCTGACGGGGACGGACGGGAATGCGGGGTGGGTGATCACGACGGGGCCGATGGTATCGGGAACCGTCGTGATCGTGGCCCCGGCCATGCTCGAGGCGGCGGCGTCGGCATCCACCGGGCCGCCTCTGCCGGTGGGGTCGTGGCTGACGGTAGCTCTGAGCGTCACGAACACGGGTGGGAGTGATGCCGAGAACCTGATTCCCGCGGCTGAAGTCAGGCCGGCCGGGGCGCCCATAGTGCTGATGGGAGGACCGGATCCCTCGGGCCCGCTGACGCTGGTCCCTGCCACGGGGACGACGTTCACGTGGACGTACTCGGTATCCGGGTGGGGACGCGCCACGTTCACGCTCTCGGTGACGGGATCGGATGTCTGCCACGCGCTGGAGACGGGCCGGTCGGTCACCGTGGACCTGGGCACGCCGGCGGTGCTGGAGGCGAGCGGGCTGACCGTGTGGCCGGACCCCGTGTGCGAGGGGACGCTGGTGAGTGTGCGACTCACGGTCACGAACACGGGACAGGTGCCGGCAACGGGGGTGACGGGCGTGCCGGTGGTGGTGGCGGGGTCGGCATTGGCGTGTCCGGGTCCGGTCGTGATCGGGAGCCTTGCCGGTGGTAGCGCGACCACGCTGACGTGGACGTTCACGGCGACGGCGGTGGGGAACCTGGCGTTCGCGGTGACGGTGACGGGACAGGATGCCCGGAGCGGCGGATCGGTCAGCGCCCCGCCCGTGGGGTCGAACGTAGTTGCGGTGACGCCGCAGGCGTTCCTGGCGGCATCGGCATGCGCCGGGCTTTCGGGAACGCTCCTGAGCGGGACGTGGGTACCCGTGATGCTCACGATCACGAACACGGGAGCCAATGGAGCCACGGGTGTAGTCCCGCGGTGGGTGCAGACCGGAGGGACCGGATTGGCTGTGCTGGCGACCGGACCAGCTCCGGCAGGGCCTGTGAGCCTGATACCCGGGGCGGAGACGACGTTCACGTGGACGTTATCGGTATCGGGCTCCGGCGTGGTGAATCTCCTACTCTCGGCTACGGGTTACAGTTGCGCTGCCCAGGTTGCAGGAAGCGCGCCGGTGACGCTCCTCGTCCGGCGGCCCGCCGTGCTGGCCATCGACTCCCTCACGCTGTCACCGGGTTCCGTGGTCGCGGGCTCGACGGTCTACGCCTCGCTCGTGGTCCGGAATGCCGGGGAT
>Ga0315294_10002152_pt1 | contig 21521 bp, 21 predicted proteins | sample YL17G13_40_MG_FD_203626 | JGI IMG/M metagenome (GOLD analysis project Ga0315294, IMG submission 203626) | Sediment microbial communities from Yellowstone Lake, YNP, Wyoming, USA - YL17G13_40 | ecosystem: Environmental > Aquatic > Freshwater > Lake > Sediment | place: USA: Wyoming | collected...
CTTTTTCCGAAAATAAGCCCGCAAACGTCCCATTTTCCAAAAAACGAGCGCGGGCAGTCCGCAATTTGTAGTGCCTAACCGAGGGACGTCGTCCGAAGGGGTCCCTTGGACCCCTTTCGAAACCCCACGCTCCTCGTGCCCCTCGACCCCTCTCTTTCCCAGCGGTTTGTTTAAATATTGTCGAAAGCACAAATTGCTTGACGAAAAGACAATCAGGTGGGAATATGCAAGAGACCTTCGAATCGCTTCTGGGTTCCGAAACCCGCGCCAAACTGCTGGCCGCACTTTTCGCGGGCCACGCACAGGAGTGGACGCTCACCGCACTGGCTCAAAAAGCGAATGTGGATGCAGGAGGCGCCCACCGCGAGCTCGCCAAATTCAGCGAGTGGGGTTTGGTGCAGACCGATGAAATAGGAGGGCAGGTGCGCTACCACCTGAACGTGGAACACCCCTTCTATCCGGGCTTGCACGAGCTGCTCCACGCGCTGCACGCAACGGGCAAGCGCCTTTACTTGATGGAGGACATGCCGGTAGCCTACCCTCAGTTGATGGACTACATGGACCTCCGCTTTTCCAGCCCGCACCTGCGCAAGCGGGGTCTGCGCTCGACTATCACGCGCTCGCTCAGCGTTTTCAAGAACGGCGGCGCGCTCCTCTATTTTGATTCCGACGAGTTCGACAATCTCTCCAAGGAAGTGGTGGACCGGATTTTCGAGGACCCGAAGTTCGGGCTCGAGGACACGGAAGAGGTGCTGGAGCTAACAGAGGAGCTCTTCGAAACTGGAGAGGAAATGGAGCGCGTGAACTATGCCGCCGCCACCAACCGCCAGCTGGCCGCCTATTTCCGAAAGTACTTCGACGTGTTCCAGCGCAGCCACGTGACCGGCTGGGTGCACAACATGAGCGATTTGCGCCACATGTTCTTCAGCAAGCGGCTGATCGAGCTGCTCAAAGGAAAAATCGACGCAACCGGCAGCAAGTTCAAGCCCGGTGACGCGTTCAGCAAGCTCACCACTCCGCTCGAGGCCAGCTACATGCAAAGGGAGCATGACGATTTGCTGCGCCTGCTTGCCCGCATTAACGGGGACAAGAAGCTCACGGAACTTTTCCACACTTTCGAAACCCGCCATATAATCGATAAAATCCAAGGAACTCCTTTCGGCGATGCGCTGGAGAAGCACACGCACGAGTACCAATGGCTCGGCTACGGTTTCATCGGCCCCAACTGGGGGGTGGAGTATTTTGCGGACACGCTCGCGAGCCTCGTTCGGCAGGGAGCCGACGGCGAGCAGCTGCTGCGGGAGGCGCATGTGAAGCGCGAGCGCCTGGCTGAGGAGCAGAAGAGGATCAGCACCGAGCTCGGCTTGAGCGAGAAGGAGCGGCAGCTCTTCGAAGTGGCCAAGGGTTTCGTATACGCGAAGGGCTACCGCAAGGAGGCCCTCTTCAAGTACTGCTCGCGCATCGAGCCCCTCCTGGTCGAAATCGCCAGGCGCTTCCACATTTCACTGGCGGATGTGCGCTTTTGCTACTGGGACGACATGGAGCAGCTGCTCGCAGGCAAAATGGACCTAGCGCTCCTCCGTGCGCGGAGGGAGTTCAGCCTCTTCGAGTCGAAGGAGAACGGAAGCCTTTTCATCGAGGGAGAAGCGGCGAGAAAGCACCTGGCCAAGCTACGCTTCGAGGAGGAGGAAGTCAAGGAGGTTTCAATTCTCAACGGCACGTGCGCGTGCGCGGGAATGGTGCGGGGCCTGGTGCGAATAATCAACAAGCCCGAGGAGATGGCGAAGATGGCCAAGGGAGACATACTCGTCTCCATCGCCACCTACCCCGAGCTGGTCCCAGCCATGCGCAAGGCCGGCGCCATAGTTACTGACATGGGCGGCATCACCTGTCACGCGGCTATAGTCTCGCGCGAGTTCAACATCCCCTGCGTGGTTGGCACGGGCAAGGCCACCAAGGCCCTGCACGATGGCGACCTGGTAGAAGCGGACGCCACGCACGGGCTGGTGCGCGTGGTCGAGCGGGCAAAGCGTAATTAGCTCTGTTGCGGGGGCTGGGCCGGAGTTGCGGGCTTAGGCTGCTGTTGGGCCCTGAGCTCGCGCTCTTTTGCCTCGAGCTTCACTCGCTCGAGCTCGATGTCGCCGGTGAGGCGGGCAAAAGTCTTGTCGTCAATCTCGCGTTTCATGAAGCGGATTTTGGCCACGTTCATCGTGTCCTGCAGCCGACTGCGCTCCTTGGCAATGTCCTCGAGAGTAATTGCTTTGGGCGCCTCCTCGCGCACCTTGTGTAAATAGGAAAGCAAGAGAAAGCCGGCAGCAAACACCAGTGAAAACACGAGACCCGAATACACGCTAAGGCTAGGAGTGAACGCGAGCATTGCTCCCGCCCCCGCCAGCAAGTTGGCGAGAACTGAAAGGAGGAGGAAGTTTTCCTTCACCAGCGAAATTCCAGACTTGAACAGAACAAGAGCGAAGAATATCAGTCCCAGAAGGAAGAGGGCGAAACCGACCAGCGTGAGTTGAGTTACTGTGAGCGCGCCAGGCTCGGCAGAGTTGGAGAGGAACATGCGCACCCCATTGCTCGCGTTCTGCGCTGGCACCGAGTAGAACACGTCAATGCTCTCGCGGTCGAAGTAGCCCTTCAGGCCCACGCGCACTTTCACCTCCTGCTGTCCTGCCACGTCAACGGGCAGCGTGCAAATCCGCGGGGTTTGCTCATTGCACTGGGCATTTGCTTGGCGCATCTCGAGCAGTTCTGGATTGTAGGCGAGCGAGAGCGTGCCTGCGCGCTCGGAGAAGGGGTTGGAAAGGAGGAAGGAGAGTTCCACCTCGTTTGAGGAAATCTGCTTGGGGGCGGTGACCACCAAGCCCACATTGGCGGCTTGCGCGAACAGGAGCGGCGCGAGCACAAGCAGGAACAACAGAAGTGTTTTGCGCATGCTTGTTTGCAGGTGGTCAGCTGATTTAAACACGTGGATTCCGGTCGTTATTTATAGTGGGAAAAGCACAGTAGTTGTGTGGAGGTGCCGTAACATGGAAAAAAGTGATCTAGTTCACCTCTCGAAGAATCGCGTGCCGGCTTGATTGCAAGGCGCGCCTAGTTCTACCTCTCGCGGTTCGGAACCTTTTGGAGCTCCGGCCTGGAGGCCTGGCCGTATTCGACGTGCTGGGCTCTGATTCTGGCAGTGTCATGCTGCGGGTCAGCCGGGGCTCGGTCCAGGGGTTCGTGCGCGTGAGCAGGAACGGGTGGGAACAATGAGCGTAACTATAGACGGGCAGTCCTTGCGCGTGGAGAGCGTGGTGCGCGTGGCGCGGGAGCGCGAGCAAACCCAGCTGAACCCCCAAGCGAGAGAGCGCGTGGAGGCCAACTGGAGTGCCTTGCAAAAGATGCTGGCGCGCGGGGATGTGCTGTATGGCGTGAACACTGGCATTGGCGCATTCGGAAATGAAATCCTCTCTGCAAAAGAGGGAGCCGAACTCTCCAGGAGAATGATCCGGTCCCACGCTGCAGGCTGCGGCAATCCTCTTCCGGAGGAGGAATCGCGCGGAAGCCTGCTGTTGAGGGCGAACACGCTCGCCAAGGGCTATTCAGGAATCCGGCCCGGAACATTGGAAGCGATGCTGGCGCTGCTCAACGCTGAAGTTACTCCGGTGATTTACGAAAAGGGGAGCGTGGGAACCAGCGGGGACCTGGCGCCTCTGGCGCAGATGGCCCTTGTAATCCTGGGCGAGGGTGAGGCGTTCTTCCAGGGACAGCGCATGAGCGGAAGCGAGGCGCTTGAAAAGGCAAAACTGGAACCAATACTGCTGGAAGCGCGCGAGGGGCTTGCGCTGTTCAATGGCGCGCAGACCATGACCGCCATTGGCACGCTTGCAGTTTATGATGCAGAGCGATTGGCCAAAAGCGCCCAGATTGCGGCAGCGATGACCATTGACGCGCTCAATGCCGTTACCAAAGCACTGGATGCGAGGCTGCACAGCTTGAGGCCCTTTGAGGGGCAAAACAAGTGCGCGGAGAACCTCCGCAGATTGATAGAGGGGAGCGAAGTGCTCAAGCAGCCCAAGCGGGATACGCAGAGCGCGTACAGTCTGAGGTGCGCTCCCCAGGTGATTGGCGCCTCGCTGGATGCAATAGCCTACGCGAGGAAGCAGGTGGAGATTGAGATGAACTCAGCTGCGGACAACCCGCTCTTCCTTACTGAGGAGTGCGAGTGCCTGACTGGCGGCAACTTCCACGGACAACCCGTAGCCTACGCCATGGACTTTCTGGGAATCGCAGTAGCTGAACTGGGTGACATGGCCGAGCGGCGCGTGAACCGCCTCCTCAACCCGGCGTTGAATGCGGGACTGCCCGCTTTCCTGGTTGGCGAGGAGAAGGGACTCAACTCCGGCCTCATGATCACCCAGTACACGGCAGCTGCATTGGTCAGTGAGAACAAGATTTTGGCCTCGCCTGCAAGCGTGGACTCCATTCCGTGCAGCGCGGACCAGGAGGACCACGTGAGCATGGGCACCATTGGAGCGCGCAAAGCGCGGGAAATCCTCCGCAATACGGAGCGGGTGATTGCAATAGAACTGATCTGTGCAGCGCAGGCCCTCGAGTTCTCCAAGCCATTGAAGCCGGGCAAGGGAGTGCAGGCGGCCTTCGAGGCGGTTCGGAAGGTGAGCCCCAAAGTCACTGTGGACCGGCCGTTCTACAAGGACATTGAAAATGTGACCGAGCTCGTGAAGGGAGGAGCGGTTGTGGCCGCAGTTGAGCGGGCAATTGGAAAGCTGAGGTAAATTGAAGAGGGGAAGGAAAAATGGATTGGCGCTTTTTCGTTGTAGCATACGCAGTTTCCATTGCAGGCTACACGCTGTTCCTCAGAATAGCCGCGCCTGCGGCAAACCCGTTCGTGTCGGCATTTGTGCTCGAAGGCACTGCAGCACTAGTCCTCCTTCCCTTCTTTCTTTTCAATTCAGGCTCCGCGGCCAATGGAGTTCCGTGGCAAACGTTGGTTGCAGCAGGCGTGTTGCTGGGCGGAGCGAGGGCAGCCTACTCTTTCCTTTTTGCCACAGACACGGCGAAGCTAGCAATTGCCGGCACTGCTTCCAACATTTTAATCACGCTCCTCCTCTTGGTGCTGGGAGTTTTCCTGCTGCAGGAGAAAGTGTCACAGGAGCGGATTGCCGGAGTGCTCATGGGCTGCACTGGCGTGTACCTGTTGCTAAAATGAACGGCACTTTCCGTCAACGCTTTCGAGCGAGCGGGGAAGGGGGATGCTTCCGAGGTTAGCGGGGGAAACCAGGGGTTTCCCCCAAGAAGCTCAGTGCAGGGGGAGGGATTTGAACCCTCGAACCCTCTACGGGACAAGGCCCTGAACCTTGCGCCTTTGACCAGGCTTGGCAACCCCTGCAAAAATAGAACCGCGAATGTTTTGGCCGTGAGAGTGTAGAAAAGCGTTGCGGCGCAGGGTTTTAAAGAACCTGAATACTCTAAATTGAACTCCTATTATTGGGTGGGAGAATAAACGATTAGCGAGTGGCACTCTATATGCACCTTCCAAACCCGTATGCGAAAGGCAACCCGATGCGGTATGCGGTCATTCCCGCAATACTCATCGTGCTGGCGCTGGGGCTCATCTTTCTCAAGGGAGTTCCCACTGGAATCGACTTCCGGGGGGGCTTGCTCCTCAAAATCCAAACCACCGGAGACGTGAGCCTTGATGCCGTTCGCGCGGAGCTCGCGCCCCTGGCGCAGGATGTGAATGTGCGCTCGTTCGAGGGGCCGGGCGGGAAGGGAATTGAAATCGAACTCACAGCAGGCCCGGCGCTCGAGGAGGCGCAGAATAAGCTTCGGGAGGCCCGGGAGTTGGAAAAGGACCTCATCACTGCCGAGGGGCACTTAAGTTCCCTCGAGGGAAGCACCGAGCCCGATGCCCCGCAAAAGCTGGCCGAAGCGCAAAAGGCGCTGGCGGAAAAGCAGCAGATTTTGATTGACAAGGTCAAGGAAACACTGGCCAAAGCCGGCAGCAACGCGCAAGTGCCTTCGGATGGGCACGCGGCCTTGAAGCTCGCGGAAGACGAGGTGGACAAAAGCCGCTCCGGCTACCGCGACAAGATTCTGGCTGCAGTAGGCAAGGTCACGCCGGTCAAGGACTACACCTTCAAGGAAATCGGCTCCTCACTCTCCAAATTCTTCTTCAGCGAGACGCAGAAAATAGTCCTGTACGCGTTCATTCTGGCGGCCATATTCGTCTTCATCCTCTTCCGCTCGAGGGCCCCGAGCTTTGCAGTCATGTTCGGAGCAGCATCGGACATCGTAATCACGCTGGGCGCGATGTCCCTCCTGGGGATTCCGCTCACGCTGGCGAGCGTGGCTGCTCTGCTCATGCTCATCGGCCTCAGTTTGGATACGGACGTCATGCTTACTATGAGGATACTCAAGCGGACCGAGGGAACGGCGCGCGAGCGCGCCTACGAGGCCATGAAAACCGGTATTCTCATGAACTGTTCCGCCATCGCCGCTTTCGGCATGCTGGCGCTCGTGGCGGCGTGGAGCGGCATCAGCACCTACTGGGAGATCGGCTCAGTTGTGGTGCTGGGCTGTTTTGCCGACTTCGTGGCCACGTGGATGGTGAACGCACCTTTGGTGCTGGATGCGACTGAGAAGAAGGAGCGGAGAGGCGCTTGAACATGGCAAACATCAGCCGGGTACTGGCGGACCGGAAAGTCCAGTTCGCAATCGCAACCCTGCTCATTGCCGTCTGCCTGCTGTTCCTGCGGGACGGGAACCCTACCACGCTCGATGTCAACTATGGCATTGAGTTCATCGGAGGAGTCCGCATTCCAGTTACTCTCGAGCAGAAAGTGGACGCAGCAACCATGGGCACCATTGTGGACACCATCAAGCAGCGCATCAACAAGTACGGACTTTCACAGAGCGTGGTAAAGCCGCTGGGAGACCGCGAAGTGATTGTGGAAATCCCGCGGGCCAAGCCCGAAGTCATCGCGAGCATCGAGTCGATTCTCAAAGAGCAGGGGCACTTCGAAGCTATTATTGACGGAAAGGTGGGCTTGCGCGGGGAGGATGTGCTCACGCAAGCTGTTGGAGGCGCACAGGGAGAGCAAGTAATAGCCGGAGACAAGGGCGCACAGTGGGAGCTTGACTTTGCCGTCACCAGGGAGGGCGGCGAGCGGTTCTCGCAAGCTGCACTGGGCAAGGGCGAGTATCCAGTTTACATGTTCCTGGACCGACCGGCCAATGCAATTGTGCTTATTTCCAGAGCGAAGAACCTGCCCTCGGCAGTCGGAGTGGAAAGCGCGCTGGAGGATTCGCTGAGGAAGGAGGGAGACGCCCTTCTCCTTTTCTACGAGGAGGACTTTGCACAGGACAAGGCGGCAATCAAGAACGCCAGCAGGACTATTGCGGTCATTTCGGACAAGTTGAAGGAGCGCGACCCGACGGCTTACAAGGAGCTTAATGCGAGCTTCGTGCTTCGCGAGCGGACCGATGAGGAGCTCACGCCCAAAGTGCAGAGCGTGGGAGGCGAGCTTATACTCATCCAGTGGAGGGGCATCGGCCTGCTCTCAGGACCTACCTTGAGCCAGGGGCTCGCCAATGGTTATGTTTCGCAATTCTACAGCGTGACCGGAAGTGCAAGCGGGGCCACGCCCGATGAACAGAAGCAGAACGCCATTCGGGAGATCAAGGAGCTCAAGAGCGTAATTTCCGGAGGAAGGCTGCCAGTAGCAACGAGCATCGGCTCGGCGTACACTGTTGCTGCCGCACTCGGCGACCAGTTCCTGGTGTACAGCGCAATTGGTTTCGTGCTGGCCGCAATCAGCGTGAGCATCCTCATCGTCATCCGCTACAGGCAGCCGAAGCTGGTAATTCCTATTATCATCACCAACCTCAGCGAAGTGGTGATTCTCACCAGCGTGGTGGGAACAATAGGAACCATTGATTTGGCGGCCATGGCCGGAATCATCACCTTGATTGGCCAGGGAGTGAACGACCAAATCGTCATTACTGACGAGGTACTGCGCAGGCGCGCTACTGGCGAGGTTCAACAGCAGAACAAGGAAAGGGAGACAAAAGACAGGATTGGACGGGCGTTCCAGATTGTGGTGAACGTCGCACTCGTGTCCATAATCACCATGGTACCCCTGCTGCTCTCGGGAATAGTCGAAATCACGGGCTTCGCGCTTGCGGCAATAATCGGCGTGATCATCGGAGTGGTCATCACGAGGCCGGCCTTCGGAGTGTTCATTGAGGAGATGTTCGGCCGCTCCGGCCCCTCGAATCCCCAGCAGCCCCAGTAACTAATTCTTCTTTTTGTACCGCGTGTAAGCACGCGCAGTCCTGGGCGAGGAAAGCTTCAGGTAACGGATGACCTTGTTCTTGATGAGCGCAGTAGGCACTAGCTGCTGGGAGAAGTGCTCCAAGTCGTCTTGCAGGTCTTTGGCCACACACTCCGCTACCAGCTTCGCTAGAGCGGCGCCGGCTCCCGCTGCTTTAACAGTGTGCGCGATTTTCCTGGCTTGGAAAGACTGTTTCTTTCCCGAGCTTTTCAGAACAGTTATCCGCATCTTCAACCCTCCACGTAAACCGAATCCTTCTCCCGTACCGGTTGGGCCACTTTTAGCCCGATGCTCTGCCCCGCCTTCGCCGCAGGCACTATCTTGTGCTCGATCTGCATCGAGTCAACGGCCTGCGAGAACGCGGTGCTTCCCTCGAATGAAATCACGTCCCCGTTCTTGAGGTCGGCGCTCAGCTCGAGCACGGCAACTCCGACTTTGGGGAAATAGTGCAAAACTCTTCCCACGAGCTTCTTGGCCACAGGCGCCACCTCCAAAGGGAGTTAGGCAGAGGTTGGTTTTAAGGGCTTTGGCCGGAGGGCTTTTCCGAGCCCTTCTCAATCATTTTCCCGGCAAACTCGGCCCTGCGTTTGAGGTGCTCCTGGAACTTGGCCTTATCCTCGGGGCTCAGCGTTTTTTCCATAATGAAAGCGGAAAAGCGTTGCGTGGACGAGCTCGCGTCCAACAGCACGTGCTGCGCCTGGTCCGCATCCAAAACCACCTTGTGCGGGCCGCGCAGTTCTATTGCAATGGGACCATACTTGAGCGCCAGCTGGTGGAGCACGCTGAAGTTCTCCGCCAGAATCTGCACTTCCGCAGCGGTGCTGAACGTGCCCGCGAGGTCTATGGCCTCCTCTACCACTCCCTTGCAGTAGAGCACGCCCTTCTCGCGCGTGAGCGCATAAACATAGTCCACTAGCAGAGCACGCACCTTCTCCTTGTCAGGACCGTGCGCGTCCAGGTGGAAGAGCGCGTGTACTGCGCCGTACTTCGTAGTCTCGTTAATGAGGCGGGCGAGGTCGGCTTCGCTGTACTCGCGGCCTTCCTTGTCCTTTGATTCTCCTAGAACTTCTGCAGCCATGGGAAAAACCGTTTATACTACCCGCTCCAGCATCCCGCAGCTCACCTTGTACATCGAACCGCAGTGCGGGCATGAGAGCAGGCCCGCGCGGTTATTGAGGCGGATGCTGAAGCTTCGCTTTGAGTAGCATTGTTGGCAGTTTTCAACTAGCGCATCTCCTACTACGGTCAAAACAAAACACCTCGATGGTTGTGAGACTCGTTCACCCGCCAGTTAATAAAAAGTAGCCCCGGGCGGATTCGAACCGCCGTCACAGGCTCCAGAGGCCCGTTTAAGCGCACGCCACCGACAAATGCCTGCAGCGCACTATACTTGACCACTATACGACGGGGCTGTAATGAAGACAGAATAGTGAAGTGTGGGGTTAAATAAGTTTCACGCCAGCAGCCCGACCCCACGCGAGCAGCACTACCGCTGAATCCACGAACCACAGGAGCACGTGCGCTCCCTCGAGAGCTGTGGGGCCGAACCACGCGCCCGTGAGCAAGGTTACTGCCAAACGAGCCAGGTTGAAGGCTAAAAGGAGGGGAGTGAAAACGAGAAGCCCGCGCAAGCGCCTGTTGGAATCGAGCGGAGTGGAGTAGAGGAGCGCAAAGAGGAGGATAACCATCACCAGGCCAGTGCAGTCGGGAACTATTTCGTAAACAGATTCTCCGACGAAGAGGAGGGAGCCGCTGCTGGAAGCGGGAAAGCCTGCTGCGGAAAGCGCACTGGATTCAACTCCTGCAATTGCGGAGGAGAGCGGGGAAACGTCCGCCACGTGGAGCAAAATATAAGGAATGAAGAAGAGCAGGAAAAAACGGCCCAGAAATTCGAGCTCGGACTTTTTCAAAAGACTCACCACGGCACCCGCTTGAGCCTGAAGAAGAATGCGAGCCGGTTTGCTGCGGGGTGCAGGAGAAGGGTGGCAACAGCAAGGAAAACGATCTCCTCCGGAGAGGGCACGTAAATAAGGGCTGCAAAACTCAGGGCGAGGAAGAGGAAGAATAGTTGGTCTGCGAAGAGTGCAGGGCCGCTGGGCGGAATGCCGAACCTGCGCTTGAGGAAACTGCCGAACAAGTCACCGGCCTGCGCTCCGAAGGAAAGCAGAACTCCGGCGAGCGCCCACTGGCTGCTCGAGAGACCGAGGGAAAGAGAAGGTGGGACCAGCAGTGCCAGCACGCCCGCAGTAAGCGTGCCGAGCGCCAGGCCCGCGAGCAGGCCGCGCCAGGTCTTGCTCGAGCCCAGCAGCGGCTTTCCGTGGAGCGTGCGGCCGGCGTCAATGGCATCACGGCCGCCTCCAAACAGAACTGGCGCGCCGTTCGAAACGTAGGCAGGCAGAATGTAGAGCAGTGCAGCGAGCGCTCGGTCAATCATGAGCCTCAAACAACCCGGCACGCTTTATTAACCACACCGCGGTTAAGAGCGCATGGTCTGGCGCTACTTCCGGAACAGCAAACGCATCCTGGCGCACGAAATCTACCACAAAATCAGGTTCCTCGTGTACCTGATCGTGCTCGTGTTCCTGCTGGGAACCGTAGGCTTCGCAGTAGCGGACGGCGTGAACCTGGAACAGGGCTTCTCCATGACCGTGGAGACCCTTGCAACCGGCCACGCGCCAACGAGCGACACGTCGCACATCGTGCCGGTGCTGCTGCAGCTGTTTGGCGTGCTCGTGTTCTGGTTCGTGATCTGGACTTTCGGAGACCTGTTTCTGGAGGGTAAAATAAGCGATTGGATTCAGGAGGTGAGAATAATCATGGGAGAACAATCAATGAAAAACCATTACATCATCTGCGGCGCGGGAAGGGTGGGAATCCACACTGCAGAGCTGCTGGAAAAGGAGGGCAAGCCATTTGTGATCATAGAAAAGGGCGGCGATTTGAGCATCCGGCTCAAGAAAAGGCATTGGCTGGTGATTCACGGAGACGTGCTGGATGAGGAACTCTTGAAAGAAGCCGGCATCCAACGGGCACGGGCAATAGTGGGCGCCATTCCCGAAACCGAGAAGAACGTGATGCTCACGCTCCTAGCCAAGCAACTCAACCCCAAAATTCTAGTCTACGCGCGCGCGGAGAAGGAAGAGTTCATCAAGCAATTGAAGACTGCGGGCGCCACGCACGTAGTAATGCCGGAAATGGAAGGAGCGCGCCACATCTTCGCCGCAATACGGAAGGACGAACGCGAGCGGGGCTAACTGCTGCGCACGAGCAGCGGAAGGGCAATAGCCGAAGCGAAAGCGAGAAGAGCAGCAAAGCCAAAGGCAGCTGCCGCACCCCAGCCAGCATAGAGCGCTCCAGCCAACAAACTAGCAGGCAGGTAGAGCGCGCCAATTGCAGTATTGTACGCGCCAAGCGCCATGCCCCTCCTGTTGCCCGGGAACAGGTCGGTGATGAACGCCTTGTTTACTGACTCGTCTGCTGCAACGAAAATTCCGTAGAGTCCAAAGAGGAGCAAGGCGTGCCAGGGCGCGCTTGCAAAAGCAAAGCCCACGCAAACTATTCCATAGAGCGCAAAGGCTCCGGCAATCACCGGCAGCCTTCCAATCTTATCCGAGAGCGAGCCTGCGGGAATGGACGCGGCTGCATAGAGAATGTTGTAGAAAACGTAGTAGAGCAAAACCTCCTCGGGCTTCACACCCAACTCGGCAGCGCGCACGATGAAGAAGGCGAAGCTGAAGTAAGCCAGCGAGAAGAGAGCGGAAATGAGCAAGTATTTTCTGTAGGCGGGAATGGCCGAGGCCTGGCGGAGGGAAAGCCAGAAGCCAATCTTTGCTTTGGACTTGGCAACAGCGCGCGCAGCGGGCTCGCGCACAAAAAGCGCCAGAACCAGCACTGCAAGGAAGGCGGGAATGAGTGCTGCAAAGAACACCTCGCGGTAGACGCCTGCGGATTCTCCGAGGAATTGGAGCAGGAAGTAAGCGAGCAAAGGACCGACTACTGCACCAAGCGTGTCCATAGCGCGGTGGAGGCCGAAGGATTTTCCGCGCACTTCCTTTCCAGTGGAGGCGGCAATGATCGCATCGCGCGGAGCAGTTCGGAGCCCCTTTCCAATCCGCTCGAGCCCGCGGAACAGGAGCACTTGGGGCCAGGCAGTGGAGAGTGCGATTCCGGCTTTCATAAGGGAGGAAAGACCGTAACCGGCCACCACGAACTGCTTGCGCTTGCCGGAAACATCGGAAAAGTAGCCGGAGAATATTTCCACCAGGCTCGCAACGCTGTCTGCCACTCCCTCAATTAAGCCGAGCAATTCCTTGCCCGCGCCCAGAACAGTTGTGATGAAGAGGGGCAGGAGCGGGAAGATCATCTCGCTCGAAACGTCAGAGAGGAAACTCACCACTCCAAGCGAGTAGACATTGGCGGAAATCTTCTTTCCATTTTTCCCAGGCATGCGCAGAGTATTCCGTGGGGGTTTAATAGTTCCTGCGGCTATTTGTGTTTGTGATGACAAGAGGTATTGGGGACGGCCGCAAGGCCGAGTGACCGAAAGAGAGTCATCTGAATTCGAGTTCCAGCAGCGAGCGAAAAGCCTCTGCTCGCGGTTTTAATTGAGACAGTGGTGCGAGGGCACGGGGCAATTCAAGGAGGCAATCCAGAATTCGAAGATTGCCCCGGCGCCTCTCGCCCACCACTCCTTTTCCCAGAATTCGCCTTAAGGTAATAGTAACTCGTCGAAAACTCATATATAAATGTTTCGCTCTAAACGTCTGAAAACCTGTCAATATGCCGTAAATGTTCACGATTTTCCGAAAAATTGTCCCGTAACTGCTAATCCAACAACAAGAGAACAATGGGTTATTAGCCGCACAACTCTAGACTCGCAGGGGATTTTCGCATGCTCTCGGAACAACTCCAGAAGGACTTGGGCCAGCTAGGGTACGAAAACCTGAACCCCATGCAGGTAGAGGCAGTTGCCGGAGGCCTGCTCGAGTCTCCGCGTGCACTGGTGAGCGCGCCAACTGCCAGCGGAAAAACGCTCCTGGCCCTGCTCGCGCTCATTGAGAACCACCGCAAAACCAAGCAACGCGCAGTTTATGTGGTGCCCCTGCGGGCATTGGCAAGCGAAAAGCACCATGAGTTCAGCCACGTGCTGGAGCCTTTTGGAATCAAAGTGGGCGTGAGCATGGGCGATTACGATTCGTCAAGCGAGGAGCTAGCGAGTTATGATTTGGTCATTGTGACCAGTGAGAAAATGGACTCGCTCCTCAGGCACAATGCTCCTTGGACAAAGGAGCTGGGCTTTGCAATAATAGACGAGGTGCACCTGCTGGGAGACGGGGAGCGGGGAGCCACTCTTGAAATCGTGCTCACGAAACTCCTCCAGCGGAACGTGCGCCTACTCGCGCTCTCGGCAACAGTGCCCAATGCCCGGCAGCTTTCGGAGTGGCTTGGCGCAAAACTGTTCACTAGCAACTACAGGCCCACGAAGCTCACGCTCGCCCTTGCTCCGGGCCACAAGCTCCTCTACATTGACGGAAGGAGTGAAAAGCTGGAACAAAAGAGGGAGCTCGCGTGCCTGCTCGAAAAAGCATTGCAGGCTGCTGGCGGGAACGGACAGGCGTTAGTGTTTGTGGCAACCCGGCGGGGTGCCGAGGCAACTGCGCGCGAGCTCGCGCAGGTTGTGGCCTCGCGCCTGAAGCCCCTGGAGCACGAGGCGCTGGCGGGAACTGCGGAGCGGGCGCTCAAGGCATTACCGGTTCCCACGCACCAGTGCCGGGCGCTCGCGGAGTGCCTCAGGCAGGGAGTGGCGTTCCACCACGCGGGCTTGGAGGGGAGACAAAGGGAGTTGATTGAAAAGGGGTTCAAGCACGAGCGCAACCTCAAGGTGATTGTGGCAACAACCACGCTTGCCATGGGAATCGACTACCCGGCCTCGTGGGTCATTGTGAAGGACTTGAAGAGGTTCACCGGGAACTTCAGCACCTGGATTCCAGCTCTTGAAGTAGCGCAAATGGTTGGAAGGGCGGGCCGGCCTCGGTATGACAAGGAAGGAATTGGGGTGCTCATGTGCAACCCCAAGGACACAGACGAGGCCAAGGACCGATATGTTTTCGGAGCGCTCGAGGACATCTATTCGCAACTGGCCAGCGAGCCCGAGCTCCGCGTGCATGCGCTGGGCCTGGTGGCTTCGGGCCACTCGCGGACTCCGGAAGAGCTCTACGCTTTCTTCGAGCGTACCCTGCACGCGTTCCAGTATGGAAATCTGGAGGCGCTGCTCTCAAAAGTCGAGCGGGTAGTGGGCGAGCTCAAGGACATGGACTTCGTGCGCGAGCGTGCTGGCGCGCTTGCGGCCACTCCAATTGGCCAGCGGGTGAGCGAGCTTTACATCGACCCGTTAACTGCCTGGAGTTTCCTCGAGTTCCTCCGCCGGTATTCCAAACAGGAGAAGACCCCGGAGGTTTTCGACTCCCTGCTTGCAATCTGCGCTGCTAGTGAAATGAGGCCGTATGTGAGTGTGAAGCAGGCGGAAGCACGCACCATGTGGGATGAAATGTACGCGCTGGTGAGCGACGAGGCGTGGAGCCGCGAGCTCGAGCAGGGGCACGAGGATGCGTTGGGCAAGTACAAGACCGCCAAACTCCTGAATGCATGGATCAACGAAGCGAGCGAGGAAGAAGTGCTCCAGTCACTTGACGTGCCGCCCGGAATCGTGCATGCGCGCGTGAGGATAGCCGAGTGGCTTGCCTATGGACTGACCGAACTTGCCTTCCTCGAGAACCAGCCGCTCCTGAGGAGGAGTGCGGGCATGCTGCGCAGGAGAATCAAGCACGGAATCAAGGACGAACTGTTGAGCCTGTGCAGAATCCGCGGTATTGGAAGGGTGCGCGCGCGCAGGCTTTACACTGCCGGAATCAAAACGTTGGAGGAGTACAAGCTCACGAGCAAGGATGTCATTCGGAGAATAATCCGCGTGGAAGCACCCGAAGCCCCGGCGGAAACAATAAAACAACAAGCCCCCAAGTGAAAAGCATGAAAGCCATTCGCACCAGCAACCCCGCACTCAAAGACGAAACGTTCAAGGGCTTCACGCCTGTGCCCGCGAGCCAGGCGATGACCATTGAGGGAACCGTACACCGGGCGGCGCTCCTAGTGGGGCTCGTGATAGTTTCAGCAGTTGCCGGCCTGTTCATGCTCCAAGCCCTGGGCGGAATTGCGATGTTAGCATTCCTAGGCGCCTTCATCCTCGGCTTTGTGGTTGCTATAGTGACTATTTTCAAGAAGGAGTGGTCGCCGTACACCGCACCCCTTTACGCCATTCTCGAGGGACTAGTGCTGGGCGTGATCTCCCTCATGTTCGAGGAGGAATTCCCAGGGATTGTGCTGCACGCGGTGCTGCTCACATTCGGCACGCTGCTCGCGCTCCTGCTGGCCTACCGCTCGGGAGTCATACAGCCCAGCCAGAACCTGCGGCTGGGGATTTTCGCAGCCACCGGCGCAATAGTGCTCGTGTACCTCATCGACATCCTGCTCCGCTTGTTCGGAATGGCTGTTCCCTTCATCAACGAGAGCGGGCCACTTGGAATCCTAATCAGCATGGTGATTGTCTGCATTGCCGCGCTGAACCTAGTGCTCGACTTCGACTTCATCGAACGAGGCGCGGCCGCGCGGGCGCCGCGCTACATGGAATGGTACGCGGCCTTCGGCCTGCTCGTCACGCTGGTCTGGCTGTACCTTGAAATCCTGCGGCTGCTCGCAAAGCTGAGGCAACGCCGCTAGCTCCGACCGGTTAGGCACTACACTTGCTCCGAGTCATTTGGGGGCTGCATGTTTGCGTTGAGCACTCGGCGGTGCTCGTCGGAGTAGAGCTTTACTACTTTGAACTTGCCAACGGTTTTCTCTTGCAGCGGGAGTAGGGTAAGTTCGGTTATGAGCGCCTCGCCCATATAGTCCCATTTTCCATTCTCGTTGCGGGCGAGGAACACGCGGACGGGTGGGAGACGGTAGAGCCGGCGTTTGTCCTTCTGGAAAGGATACTCCCGGTTGAGCTCGGGTTTTTCAGGAAAGCCTTGCTCTCGGGTGAGTTGGAGGGTGTCGTTGATAGTCATCGGGGTTCCCATGTGATCACCGGTTAGGCACTACACTATTTTTTCAGCGCGGCGAGAACTGTGGCCACCACTTCGGAGCCGCAGCAGGCATCAAACACCGTGAGCACGTTGTGCTCCTCGGGAATGGCCGCCACCAAATCGTAGTCATCATCGAACACGCGCAGGTGACGGGGGTCGGTGAAGAACCCGCGGCCAACAAGAACCGAGCGGCGGTCCTTCACGTCGTGCACGCGGAAGCCCTTCTTCTCCAGGTGCTTGTGGATTTCGCTGAGCTCCCGGCTGCTCAGCCTGCGTGCTAGCGAAATGGTGAAAGGAAGGTGCGGGTCGTAGCTCGTGCGGAGCCCGTGCAAAACCGCGATCTCCTTCACTTCGGAATGGGTGAACTTGGGGTTGGCGTAGGTGAGGCGCACCTCGCTGTCGCGCTCACCGGGAAATGCAAAACGTACGGCCACTTGCGGGTTGAGCTTGTTGACCTTCTGCAAATCAATAGAGGTTGCATCGAGAATGTAACCGTAGAGCGGGTCGCGCACGCCCCCGCGGGGGTTCACCTGTTGTTCCAGGTCCATGCGCGCCTTGTTCAACGACTTGAATGCCAGCTCGAGCTCGCTAGACAGTGCGGCCATTGCACGATCGCCTCCTACCAGAAAAAAACGGAGCGAGCTTTTTAATGCTTCTGCGGAAGCCAGGGTGGAAAAACCGGCTTAACGACCGAACCGAGGCGCCAAACGATGGTTTTTGAATAATGCCAGCGGTGCCGGGAGCGGAGGGGCCGCGAAAAGAACTTGTTTGTTGCTGGAAAAAGTCAGCCTATGCAAAAAGTCGAAATCCCACGGAGAATGCTCGAACAAGAATATTATTCCAAACAAATGAGCCTGCGGGAAATTGCCCGTGAATCCGGACATGACCTTAAGACGATTCTGAAACTTTTCAAGGATTACGACATTCCACGGCGAAATAGTCGAGAATCGTGGAAAGTTCGCATAGCCCGCAAATTCCCACCTGAAAAAATACGGCAAATCCGCCACGAATACGAGGCGGGCAAACGCAGCCTCACTGACTTGGAAAAAGAATTTGGAATACACCGGCACACACTGGCCACGCTCCTCCGCCGCGAAGGTGTTGCCACTCGAAAACCCGCAATTTACCTGCAGAATAGGCCCAAAACGCCAGAACATCGAAGACACATTTCAGAAGGGCGGAAAGCGATGCTTCATGCGCATCCCGAACGCATCGAGAACATCCGCGCGCATCGGCTCAAACAAATTCTCCCGAAGAAAGACACGAGCATCGAACGGCTCATCGGAGCAGAGCTGAAAAACCAACAAATGCCCGCACAAAAACATCTTGGCGTTGAAGGCATTTGCATTCCCGACTTTACATTCTCCGAGGAAAAAATCGCGGTTTTCTGTGACGGAGACTACTGGCACAGGCGACCGGATGTCAGCGAAAAAGACGAACGAGTGAACAAAAAACTCCGCGAACGAGGGTGGCTTGTTCTCCGCTTCTGGGAACGAGATATTAAAAACAACCCCGCACAGATAACACAACAAATTATTCTACCGTTTAATGAAAGGAGGAGAAAACATGGGAGCACGACCCCGCAAATGGAAAGAGTGAACTTGCACTGCAAGGACACTCCCAAACAAAACGGGGAAGGATGCGCTGGAAGTGGGTGAAGAAGCGCCGCAAGCGAGTCATGCGCCAGCGCAAGCGCCGCACCGGCGAACTGTAAGCGGAAAAAACTACCGCTTGGCCATCTGCCTTTCAACATAGCGGCCGCGCCGCTCGATGTCCTTGAGCTGGGTTAGCACGAGCTTGGAATTTTCCCACTCGTGGGAATAAGCTTGCCAGAAGTGCTTGAAGTCAGCGGGGGAGACGCTCTTCTTGAACAGGAGCACGTCCGTTGCATGCTCCTCCGGAGAGCTGGAGAATTCCGAGAGCCCGAAGTCGATGAGCACTGGAATGCCGGCAACCAGCATCACGTTGCTAGTAGTCGAGTCTCCATGCGCAATACCGGCCTTGTGCAAGCGGGCCAGCTGCTTTCCGCACTCTGCTAGCACGAAGGAGCGGTTGACTCCCGCAAGTGTAGAGAGTGCCTCGCGCAAAAGGGGTCCGCGGAAGCGCTCCAAGTATAAGCGGTGGCGCTCGGGCTCGGCGTACAGCATTCTAGGACAGCGCACGCCTCCCAGTTTGGCCGCATGGAGTAGTTTGGCCTCGTGCCTTGTGCGCTCAGTGCGCAGGCGCGTGTCGAGCTCGTGCACGCGGTAGCGCTTGCGCACGCGCTCCTTCACAACTGCCTCGGCCTCGAGGAATTGCGCGGAGTAGAGTTCGGCCTCGGCTCCCTTGCCAATCAGTTCTGCGTGCATAAGCTACCTCTGCTGGCAGTAGGGGAGTCTCAAATAAAAGCAGCCTAGGCTTTGCCCTGTAGCTCCTTGAGCTGCGCCTGAACTTCGCTGAAGGGAACAGGCCCCTCGCGCACCAGAACTGCGGGCTCCTTGCGCAGGTCCACCATGGTAGAGGGAGGTGTTGGAGGCAGGTTGCCTCCGTTAATGAGGGCCTCGCACTTGCCTTCGAAAGCCTGCTTCACTTCCTCGAACTTGTAGAGCGGGGGAGTGCCGGAAATGTTGGCGCTGGTTGCCACCAATGGCACCTCGCTCATTTGCGAGAGCATGCGGGTGCAGTCGCACGCGGAAATGCGGAAGGCCACGCCTCCGTCCTTGGAGAGGTTGTTGGCGAGCTTTCCGGGCTTCGGGTCCACGATCAATGTCAGGGGCCCGGGCATGAAGGCGTTCATCAGGTGCTTGGCCGCCTCGTTTAACTCGAGGAACTCCTCGGCCATCCACCGGTCGCTCACGATTATGGGCATGCCCATCTTTTCCTCGGTCCGGTTCTTGAGCTCGACAAGCTTGTCTATTACCTTGGGCTGGGTCGCGTCCCCACCTAGTCCATAACTGGTTTCAGTTGGGAAGGCCACGATTCCACCGGCCTTGATGAATGCAACTGCGGCTTCGAGCGATTTGATCGCTTTCTCGCGCTCGTGCTTGTCGCTCGTCCACACTAGTACCTTGGTTTTCATTTGCCCCCTTCTCCTTCCTCCCACTCAGTGGGAAGTTACGAGAATTCATCGGGAACCCGCGTATAAAAGGCTTCTGAACAGTCCGTTCTCCATTCGGATTTGAAGAAGTGCAAGTGCCGCGTGTGAGCGGCATCAATATATTGCATGGACTGCGCGAATCGTTTCATGCCACGCCAACGGACTGGAAAGCTGGAGGAGGAACGCCTCGCGAGGGGGCCTAAGCCCAGGGCGCGGCCCACGGGCCTGCGCGACTTCCACCTCTTCGCCATGTGCATGCTCGCGGAGAAGAAAGCAATTGGCCGCTGGCCGACTGCAAAGGATTTAGAGCACCCTGACCGAGCGGGATTGGACAACGCAGTCAAGTGGCACGGCCGGAATGCGGAGGCAGTACGGGCGCGGCTGAAGAAGTGGGCTGACGCGGTCAGGTTCCACCCGAACGGTGAAATGCTCGCGAGGGCGCGCGCGGGAGACCCCGAGGCAACTGAATGGATAGTCAAGAAACACGAGGGACTGGTCAGAATGGCCGCCAAAAAGGCGGTGGAAGGGCCGGGCTTTCCAGCCATGAGCGCCGAAGACCTCATACAGGAGGGAAACATCGGCCTGGTGAGGGCAGTACGCACATTTGACTTCGAGCGAGGGTTCCAATTTTCCACCTACGCCCACAAGGGAATCCGGAATGCCCTGATTCGGGCGCTTCAGTTGAGCAGCCACAACATACGGCTGCCGGCCCACCTGCATGGAAAACTGGGCAAGCTCCAGCGGGAGTACTACAAAGTGTTCACCGCAACAGGCCGGAAGGCGACGATGGAAGAGCTTGAGGAAGCCACCGGCTTCACCGAGGAGAAGATCAACGAGCTGTGGGCCGCGCCCAAGCAGATCATTTCGCTCGAGGCGCTCACTGGCGAAAAGGGGGAAAGGGCGCTGAAGAGCAACAAGCGTGTGAGTGTTTCCGAGGGAATGTACCAGCGGGAGGCGGCGGAACGGCTGCACAAGGCGCTTGCACAGCTGTCAGACCGGGACGAGAGGGTAATCCGCATGCACTTCAAAATGCCTCACGTGGAGCCCGCCACTCCGCTGCAGGAAAAGACGAACGAATTCATCGACTCCAATAGCCGGGAGATCCCCACGCTCAAGGAAATCGGAGACTACATAGGCTTAAGCCGCGAGCGGACGCGCCAGCTGATTCGGGACTCACTGACAGAACTCAATAGGAAACTGAGGGAAAAGTAGCGCGCTACCAGCGCACGTCCTCGGAGTCCAGTCGCATGCGCTGCCGGGGCTCGTTGTCCTCGAGCGGCATTTTCGCCAGGAACTTTTGCAGCCCCGCAATGCCGATCATTCCAGCAGCATCCCCGCTGTGCTCATCGGGAGTCACGCAAAAGCGCACCCCATGCTCCTCGCTCATTAGGCCGAGCATTTCCTGCAGCCGCTTGTTCCTCGCATTCCCGCCGCACAGGAGCACTTCGGGCTTGCGCGTGTGCGCGAGCGTCCGCTCAGTTGCCTCTACTAGCATGGAAAATGCTGTTTCCTGCGCGGAATAGCAAATGTCTTCCACATGCTCAGTTGGCCTGAAGCGGAGGCAGGCAGTCAAGAGGCCAGTGAAGGCGAAGCTCATTCCTTTCACAGTGTAAGGCAAACGGAGGAGCTTCTCCCCCTTTTGCGCGCGCTGCAACACACCAACCGCATCCGGAGGCTGGAGCTTGAGTTCCCGGCCCAGCACGTCGAAAAGATTTCCGAGCCCCATGTCCAGGGTTTCGCCCAGCACGTGGTAGCGCTTGAACTTCCCTCTCGGCTCGAGGCGGGCTATCTGCGTGTTCCCTCCGGAAACATAGACGGCCAGCGGGTCCCACGCATTATGGAACCACCGGCCCACTTCCACGTGCGCAATAGTATGATTCACGGGAATGAGCGGAACTTTTGCCAGTTCCGCCAGGCTCAGTGCAGCCACGTGCCCTATGTGGAGGCAGTGGCCGAGGCCAGGTCCTTGGGAATAGGCAACTG
>Ga0315294_10002156_pt1 | contig 21511 bp, 10 predicted proteins | sample YL17G13_40_MG_FD_203626 | JGI IMG/M metagenome (GOLD analysis project Ga0315294, IMG submission 203626) | Sediment microbial communities from Yellowstone Lake, YNP, Wyoming, USA - YL17G13_40 | ecosystem: Environmental > Aquatic > Freshwater > Lake > Sediment | place: USA: Wyoming | collected...
AAATATTGAATCTGAAATTAGAGAGTCCGTTGATGAGTATTTACCAAGTATTACAATAACGAATATTGAAATTAAAGACGCTTCAGCAGGATTAGAAAACAAAGGAACTTATGTTAATGATGACGATGAAAGAGTTTTCAAGGTTCCCGGAATATCTGAAATAGAACACACAGCTAAAATAAAAATTGATTATAGAGTTAATAATGATGCTTTCAATCAGAGTGATTTTGTGATTATTAATATTTAAGGATATATGGCAAACAAAAAGATATCTTATACAACACGAGATTTTCAACAAATAAGAAACGAATTAATCAATTTTACAAAAACGTATTATCCTGATTTAGTTGATAATTTTAATGATGCTTCTGTTTTTTCAGCACTTTTAGATTTAAACGCTGCTGTATCAGACAACTTACAGTTTAATATTGATAGAAGTATTCAGGAAACAGTTTTACAATACGCTCAACAAAAATCTTCAATTTACAATATTGCTAGAACTTACGGGTTAAAGATACCTGGACAAAGACCTTCAGTCGCTTTGGTTGATTTTTCAATCACAGTTCCGGCTTTTGGAGATAAAGAAGATATTAGATATTGTGGTATTTTAAGGAGAGGTTCTCAAGTATTAGGAGCTGGTCAAATTTTTGAAAATGTATATGATATTGATTTTGCTTCACCTGTAAACGCTGAAGGATTTCCGAACAGATTAAAAATACCAAATTTTGACGCTAATAATAAACTTTTAAATTATACTATTGTTAAAAGAGATACAGTAGTTAATGGTCAAACAAAAGTTTATAAAAAAGTTATTACATCAAATGATGTTAAACCATTTTATGAGTTATTCTTACCTGAAAAAAATGTTTTAGGTGTTACAAGTGTACTTTTAAAAGACGGTACTCAATATGCTAATGTACCAAGTTCTCAAGAGTTTATAGGTCTTGATAATAGATGGTATGAAGTTAAAGCTTTAGCTGAAAATAGAGTTTTTGTTGAAGACCCTACTAAAGTATCGGATAGTCCTGGTATTAAAGTTGGGAAATACATTGAAACAAGTACTAAATTTATGTCAGAATTCACACCTGAAGGATTTTGTAAAATGACTTTTGGTGGTGGTAGTCAATCTGCGGATGAACAATTAAGAGAGTTTGCTAGAAATGGATACAAATTGAATTTGTACAAATATTCAAATAATTTTGCTTTAGGGTCAACATTAAAAGCTAATACTACATTATTTGTTCAGTATAGAGTTGGTGGTGGAGTATCCTCAAACTTAGGTGTTAATGTTATTACTCAAATAGGTAATGTTTCATTTTATGTTAATGGACCATCGGCAAATATTAATAATGTAACAATTAATTCACTTCGTTGTACAAATGTTACAGCGGCAATAGGTGGAGCGAATAACCCAACAATAGAAGAAGTTAGAAATTTAGTATCATTTAATTTTGCTGCTCAAGACAGAGCGGTTACTGTAAATGATTATGATTCTATTATAAGAACAATGCCTTCACAGTTTGGGGCACCTGCGAAAGTTGCGATAACTGAAGATAATAATAAAATTAGAGTAAAAATGTTGTCATATGATAACAATGGTACTCTAACTGAAGTTATATCAAACACCTTAAAAAGTAATGTTGCAAATTACTTGTCTAACTATAGAATGATTAATGATTATATTTCAATTGAAAGTGCTAATGTTATTGATTTGGCGTTAAACATTGATGTCGTTTTAAATAATAGTCAAAATCAGGGAGCGGTAATATCACAATTAATTAGTATTGTTAGTACTTTCTTTGACTCTGGTGTAAGAGACATGGGTGAGAATGTATACATCTCTGATTTGAGACGTTTAGTACAAGATGAAAATGGTGTAATTTCCGTCTCAGATATTCAAGTGTTTAATAAAGTTGGTGGTCAATATTCATCATCTCAAACATCACAATCATACTCTGATAACACGACAAAACAAATCCAATTGGTTGATGATACAATTTTTGCTCAACCGACACAAATTTATCAAGTAAGATTCGCAACCAAAGATATTACAATTAGAGTTAAAAATCTTACTACAGTTAACTTTTCTTGATAATTTATTTTAGAAATTTTTATCTTATCTTTTTTAAAAATTTCAAATAAACTATTTATGAAAAAACGTTAAATGTCAGATTCATATAGAATAAGAACACAAGTAGGTGTTGACAAATCAGTTAGAGTACAATTAGACCAAGATTTTGAGTCTTTACAAATCTTATCTTTAAAGATTTTACAGAGTGACATTTATACCCGACAATGCTCTGATTATGGGGTAGTCGTTGGTAGGGTTACAGTTAACAATGGTTTAGGTATACCAAATGCAAAAATTTCGGTTTTCATACCTCTTGATGATACCGACTCAAATAATCCAATTATTTCCACATTATATCCGTATAAAACTTTGTCTGAATTAAATGAAGATGGTTTTAGATATAATTTACTACCATATCAGAAACAACATAGTGGACACAACCCAACGGGTACATTATTTACTCGTGAGGATGTATTAACTAACCCTTCGTTTATTGAAGTTTACGACAAGTATTACAAGTATAATTGTCAAACAAATGAGAGTGGCGACTATATGATTTTTGGAGTACCAATTGGTAGTCAAACTATTCATTTAGATATTGATTTATCTGATATTGGTGAATTTTCGTTGTCACCACAAGATTTAATTCGTACAAGTAATGCTACTGAAGGACAAGTAAATGGTGTACAATTTAAAAGTTCTAGTAATTTAAGTGAGTTACCTCAAATTTTAACAGTTAATAGAACTATTGAAGTTGAACCACTTTGGGGTCAACCTGAAATTTGTAATTTAGGTATTACACGAACAGATTTTGACGTTTTAGAAGAGTTTGGAATTAAAATAGAACCATGCGCAATTTTTATAGGGTCTATTTTTTCAAATAGTGATGAAGATGTTCAAAAACAAAATTGTAAAGTTGAGAAAAATTTGGGTGATAAATGTTCTTTAATAAACGGTCCTGGACAAATTTTGGCTATTAGACAAACTATTAATAATGACATAAATGGAAGACCAATATTAGAAACACATACATTAGAAGAAGGTGGTAATTGTATAGATGAAAATGGGGCTTGGTTGATAAATGTACCTATGAATTTGGAATACGTCTATACCAACGAATATGGTGAAAAAACTATTTCTAATGATTCTAAATTGGGATTACCAACAAAAGGAAAGTACAGGTTTAAAATAAAATGGTCACAACCACCAAACTTATCAGATTCAGTTAGAAGAGCTTATTTTTTAGTACCAAATATTAAAGAGTGGGGATGGGATGGACAAGAAGTTCCATTTTTAGATGGTTATACAGACCCAACATATCTTGGAAATTTTTTTGTTACAAGTTGTAATCCTCCAAATTCAAATGATTTTCAGAACGTTTATTATAAAAGAGCAAAGGCTTCATATGCGTTTAGTTTAGATTGGTTAGATTACGGGGATAGTGGTAATGGTATTTTATCAAGTGTTGGACTACAAATGGTCCAAGAAGCCGTAGAATGTGAAGATAGATTTTATGAAATGTCTTATAATAAAGTATATTCGGTATCACAACTTATATCTGAATATGGTAAAGGCCCTGCTAACAAAAGATATATTGCAATTAAAGAAGTTACCAGCACTGATTGTCTCGGTGCTGTAAATACTCCACCTGCTACAGATGTTCAATACAGACCAAGTGCTTTATATGGTTTAGCGAGTTATTTTTTAAGATTATTTTCTATAATAATATTTGTATTAGTAATAGCTTATCATATTGTAAAAGTAATTCTATTAATAATTTTAGCAATCGTTATTTTTTTCCAAGTTTTTATTTGTACACTTGCTGACGTATCTTTTTTAGGTATATCTCCATTTAGTTTTTTAAATGGTACGTGTGAAAAATTAACTAAATTAAGGAATGATTTAGAAGATATAGTTATTGATGGTGGTACTATAAATTTACCACTTTATTTACCTGGTGAATGTGAGTTTTGTGATTGTTCAGTTTCGGATTCAACAGGTGATACTAATCCTTCAAATGTTCCTGGTCTTAGTGGTGTTGCTGATGATATAAATAATAGTAACGTATCATGTTTGTCTAAATTTTATGAGCAAATTACATTTGAAAATTGCTCAACAGATTACCCAATTTTATTATCGGGTAAACAATCACAAAATGATGGAAGTCCAACTGCACATGCACCAATATTACAAATGAACGGTAATTATGAGGCTTATTTTACTTCTAGTTTAACAATACCTGAAAGACTTAATTTATTTAATACTAAAGCAAAATACTTTGATGATAGTGCGGATAATCCTGGCGGAGGATGGAATAGAATTAAAGTTTCCTTTGACGTTAACCAAAATGACCCTATTACTCAATGGCACTTGGACAATGTTATGGCATTAGTTATCAATCCAAGTTGTGATTTAGATTTAACAGTTGGAAATTTACTTTCGTTTCAAAATTTATCACAATCAGAGGACCCAAATTTATATGAAGGACCATTAAATTCTTACGGTAATAATTCTGTTACAGGTACCCCGATAGGTAATCTTGTATCTATCGGTAGTACAGAATATTATCAAAGTAATATTAATTTGACTTGGGCACAAACAAATGGTTTAGGTAATACCTCAACGTCTTACGTTATTAATCAAGAAACAAACGACATTGATTTTTTAAGATTCCCAACTGATGTTGAGTACTTCCAAGTTATACATACATCAACAGTACAGGACTTTATTAATAATAGTTACCCTACAAATACAAATTCATTTGCGAATAGATTTTTAAATAATTCTAATTTAATTGTTAAATTAGAAGATTCCCAAATACCTGGAGTACCCAACAATGAAACAAAATTTACAGTAGATACATCATGTGCCACTGATTTTTTAAATCAAATTGTTGTTTTTGTAGTTCGTGGAGTTGACCCTCACTCTTCAAGAGTGGATTGTCAACTTGATTTGAGTAGATTATATGGATTTAACACTGATTTCACAACAACTTGGGATGGTACATTTACAATACAGGCTAATCTAAAGTTAAATATCCCAATACAAGGAAGTTTTAAAAACGTGAAACATAATCCTTTGTTAGATAATACTACTTTAGACATTTATAGTGGAATTCATTTGTTTTACGATTCTTTCCATTTCCAACCGGATACGAGTTTATTCCAAAATTACCAAACTAATTATCCTTATTTTTATTCTAAAATAGATAATGATAATACTGCTGGTTCGCCTTTTCAAGCAAGTGTCTCATCACCAAATGGTTTAAAAATTATTGGCACAAACGGTTTCTCAAAAGAGTTATATTATTTGGCTCAATCTACCCCTGACATTTGGACAACAACTCCACCACCATCATCCTCACCATCTCCTGATTTACAATATAATTATCCAAATACGACTAGAAATAGAGGATATTATTTAAATGAAATAGTTGAAGGTAGTGGTTTATTATATTTAAATAATAATAATTCATTTTATGTAAATTGGTTTGGAATTCCACCATTTGAATCTACTACATCACCTAATTTTTCATACCCATCAGTTCCGGCTTATGCTGACATTTATTATTACTCACAAAGTTATTTAACTACATCAACAATGACATTCACTTTGAATAATGTTGGGAATGAAAGAAGAATGGTTATGAGGTCTGATAGGTTACCTACATCAACCGTCCAAGAAAATAACGGTAATTACAGTTATCCTTTATTTATTAATAAAAATTTATATATAAAAATTGTTTCAGACGAAGGAGTTTCTTTAGCTTCTAATGGTGAATTTCAGGTAACTAATTTTAGCGGTAATACTAACGATTATAATGAGGGTTTATCTGATATTACTTCATCAACAAGTAATTTTGATGGTGCGGTTAATTCATTTACTTGTGCGGGTGCAGTACCTTCTGACTGTTATCAAACTGATTCTAATGGGTATGTACAAGTTTTACCGACTGATAATCCGTGTAACACAATAAGTCCTCTTGGTGTTCCTCCGGCAATTGTTGTACAAAATGGTTGTTATAGGTTGGTAACTTATCCTCTTCTTTCTTTACCGAATGATATAAAATATATTTCCGAATGGACTTTTAGAGTTAGACAAGGTTTTATCGCTTGTTATGGTATCTTTAATCATATATTTACAAATAGTTGGCTCAACGGTGGATTATTTGCATTTCCATTTTCAAATAATGTTTTTTTCACAAGTAACTTCGGTAATCAACAACCTGGAGAATTACCGGCCAACTCACCATATAATTGTTATTGTAAACATACTATTTATTTGGACTTAGATACTAATACTCATTATTATAGATGTAGTCCATATAATGTGTCAAACGGATTTATTGGTAGATACAATCCTAGAATTTCAGGTTTAGATTATATAATTAATAATTATTCGTTTGGCCTTACAAAAACTTTGATGTTCCCAACAACAGTTATTGATTTAGGACCTAGAACTGATTATTTAGAAGAATTAATATTCAGTAATGAATATCAAGGATATGTTTCAGATAAATTAAAAACAACAACATATCAGGATACTACTGAACTATTAAGTTTGTATTTAATACAAAGATTTATATCTACGACTGTTGCAGGACAGATTCTCCAATCACTTCAAGGACTTCTCCCTGTATTTGGAGACCCTGTATTTTATTATTTTAGTAGAGACAATAATAAAATGGATGCGGATTATGTTCAGATGTTACAAATTAATTCTCAATTAGGTGTAACACAATTTCAAACTTCGGTATATAACAATGCTAACGAAATTTATTTTTCAGATGGAAATTCTATAAATTCAGTTTTTGGGGTTTTCTTTAGAAGTAATTTACAAACAACTGACTATATTTCACCTAAAAGAAAGATTTTAAATCCTTATTTACCACCTAGTAGTGATTGTGCTTACGATGTTTTTGGTTCAAAAAGTCAAAGTGTTCCTTTTTATCAGTGGCGTACGGACCCTAATAGTAATGGTACTGATAGTATTTTTGGAAGTCAGAAAAATGAATGGTCGGTTGCTTATTCCGTATCTACTCCATTTTTGACTATCAAATATCAAGAAGTTGATAGAATGAACCCTCTACATAAAAATATGCAACCAGTTGACCAATCCCAATCAAGATTTTTTAGAGGGTATATGTCTAATATTTCTTCATCTAATCCTGTTACACTTCAAGTGAATTATGATGCTCAACCACCTCAAGCTGGAGGACCGGTACCTAGAATTACTTTACAAGGCTCTCCTTATTATTTCTACTTTGGTACGGGTAGAGGGAAAAGTAGTTGGGATTTGTTTTCACAGAAATGGATAAACACAGATGTAATTGATTTTTAATTATGAGTAGATTATATGATGATAGGGTTGTATTGGGTTCATTAAGATTTAAATCAGCGCCAAATACTGATTTATTATTTAAAATACCGTTCAATCAATCAACCAAAATAATGACTGAATATGACCGTAGTGTTGAGATTAGTTTGGCTCAAGTTTTTGATGATGAACGACAAAATTCAACTTTATTTAGACCAACGGCTAAATTCCAAATACTATTTTATAATTCATATATAGGTTTTTCTAATTATTTACCATTTAATAATAATTTATATATAGATTTAACTCAAGACACTATAGATTTTTGTAGAAATACTAATAATTTTAATCCATTATATGGTTTTCCACAATATTTTGAATTTGATTTTATTAGAACAGATTTTAATGTTACAGGGTATACTGTTGATGATTCTTTTTATACCCCATCTTTAAAACACATCCCTTTTATACCTCAGAGTGCTTCAACATATAATTGGAATCATTTTATAAGTTATGGATATGAAAATGATTATAATAAAAACATGCAGGCCTATATGAAAGTGGACTCAAATCCATTAAGTATTATAAACTGGATTGCATCTGAAGGTATTCCATTTGTTTTAAAAAACACAATGTTTAATGGTTTAAATGCGATATCTTTTATATGTCCTGTTAAACATGGACTTAATGTTGGTGAATTTATTGAGTTAAGTTTTTCGTATAACGGACAAAATATTTTCCAAGTAGATTCAATAGGTGATGGTTCAGTTGATAGTAAATTCTATATTGTTAATATTATTAACCCAGGGTTTACCGGTATTATCTTTGTTGATAATACAAATGGTACTTTTAAAAGAGTTTTGAATCCTGACAATTTAACGGAAACAACCTCAAAATATTATGTAAGAAAAAATAAAATTTTAACAAGTATTAATGACCAAGTATTAACCAACGCTGGTTTTGAACAAAATATTTTTGGTAACAAAAAACAATTTATTAAATCTAATTCTACAAATAATGGTTTAGGTAAAGTTAATCTAAAACAAGGGTCACAAAGTTATACTTTAAGTTTCCAAAAAGATATTGATATTATGGGAATGGTTGATAATCAAATGAGGCCTGTTAGTGAACTTTTTTTCACTACAATTTGGAAAGGTTATTTTGGATGGACATTGGGTGAAAAAAATAATACAGGTGGATTTTACAGAATGAGAGAAGGGTGGGAATTTAACTTACCACTTAATCCTGTAACACAATTACCTATCAATTGGTGGAGTTATAATAACTCAGATTCGGATTCAAATATACCTAATAATTTTTATAATCTACCAGCTCCGTATGGTGTTGGTCCAAATGGTATCCCATATAATTTTGTTTATAATGAAACTCTTAATATTGGTGATGTGATAGATGGTGATTTTTGTGAATGGAATGATTTTGAACAAACTGAAAGAGTTATTTCTGACTTGTATCATAAAATAACTTTTAATAGAGACCTTTTTAATATTGGTACTAATAGTATAAACTATAAAAATCAACTTGGATATTTTTACAAACCACATACACCAGTTCAAATTAGAGTGTTTTCTTCTTATTTGGAAAGTGGTTTACCAAGTCAAGTAACTAATATTCCTAGTCACTCTCAATTTTCACAAAATAGAAATGTTTTTGTATGGAAAGATATATATACATATGGGTTTATTGATACGGATGGGATTGGTGTTGATTTCCCTTTTTTAAATAATAAACATCACCCATATAAAAATATTATTTTTAGAATAATACCTGAAGGTACAAACTCTAGACAGTTCACTACCATAATTGACCCAACAATAGATGAGTGTGAGTAACAAATATAAATTTACAATACCAATTTCAACAGACAAATATCTTAATATACCTGTTGAAATTAAATGGGATTTCTATGGTCAAGATGATAGTATTGAAAAGTTTCAGTACGATTTAGTTGATGATATAATTGGTAATCCAAAGGACTATGAAACTGAAAGATTTTCACATAATAGTTATGGTACAAACTCACAAACTAAATTACAATATGATTTTTTCTTTTATAATTCAATTTCTTCAAATATCCCAACTTCTTTAACCACTGATTGGGTTCAAAGTTACAACACCGCCGGTATACCTGACGAAGATATCTATTTTAAATCAAGACCTTTTAGAAAATCTTTTTTTAAAATTGATTTTTACGATTCAAGAGAACCGAGTACTCAAAAAAATTATTTTACAATTATTTTACCTACAACAAATAGTGAGTTTACTGAGGAGTTTATTCCGAGTATTAACTTGTATAATAACATAAAAATAAATTTACCAAAGTTCAATTTAGATTTTATAGGGTATAGTGAAGGATTTTTTATTTATTGGTTAAAAGATATTGAATTATTTAATTTAACGACATTTTATATGACTGCAAAATTTTTTGATGCTAAAAATGGTGTTTTTATAAAAATGATGACGGTCCCACAATCAACTTTACCTAATAATCGTTTTACTTTTAATTCGTCAGATTATTTTTATTATCAAGTAAATTTAGATTATATAAGTAAGACATACGAAATTTATGATGTTATTTCATTGAACAGGGTAGGTACTAGTACTTCACCAATAAACTGGTTTGAATATGTTAATCCACCCGCATAATGGAAGATAGATTGTTTAAAATAAGAATTTCACCTGAAAATATTAAAGGGGATTTAGTTCCTGTGAGATATATTCTAAATGAATATTCTGAAGTACTTCCATTTGACCCATGTTGTCAATTAACAGGTGATACTGTAACAGGTATAACTACAGGAATTACTTTTACATATACCTCTATGACAGAATTATTGTCGGGAGGTACTGAAGGTGAATCACTTTTAAATTTAACAATCCCAATTTTTTTAAGCGAAAATATTGTTGATATTGGTTATTATAATGTATTTGACGGATTTGTCCTTCAAAAAGATACCTTAATAAATTTTTTATTTAGTGCAGATACTATAAATCCATATAGGTACTACTTTTTTAATACATCAGATATTGAATTTAAAAAATTTCTTGAGTTTTGTGATTACCAAATTAGTTGGGGTGATGGTACACCAATTCAAGTAGTTACATCAATTTCACCAAACTATTATTATCATGACTATGTACAAGATGGTGAATATGAAATTGTAATGTCAGGTATGAGTCCTTGGGGGTCTAATGTGATTAAAAAAACAATATATGTACCTTTTGACAATGTTACAATTGACAATCCAAGTGGTGAAGTATTTTTCATACCAAGTGGGGGTAATTGGTCAGGAACTCCAATATCTTATGATTATATTTTTTCAGGTGATTCATATTGTGAAAATGATTTCCCATGTTGTGATTTTACAACAGTTCCATTTTTAGTTACAGGATATACTTTCTCAAGGGTAAACGATTTAGAGGTATATGGTAAAAAAACTGATTTAACTTTAGGTAAATTTAAACCTGGATTAACAGTTACAGGGCCTAATGGTTCTGAAGGTATTTGGTGGGGTCCATCTCCTGATGGATTATATACCGCCTATACAATAAATAATATTAATTACTATGATTATGTGGATGGCTCAACGGTATTTGTTGTTGAATCATCTGGTTGTACAAGTGATTTGATATGTTCAGCAATTACAAAAAATGAAGTTTTAATGAATGTTATTTCAGAAATTGAAGTACAATCAAATGTTTTTGCGGAAAGAGGTAAAAATACAGCTTTAGAATATATCCAAAGATTAGGAGAAGTCAGGAATATGGGACAACTTGATAACTATGGTTATGGATTTTTTAATGTTATAAAAATATAAATTCAATATTTATAAATACGAAAGTAAAATTATTTAAAAATGGCAACAGGCACATATGGTACAATAAGACCGTCAGACGTTTCACCCGAAGATGTTGATATAATAATGTTATATACTCCATCAAGAGACGAAACCAATAATTTTGTTTTAACAAAATTAAATTCGGTTTCTTTATTGAGACCATACTTTAATAATGCACAAACAGGTGGAAATACTGATGTTGAAGTTTTAGGTGGGTTATATAATTTAAAATTACCATCAGACCAATTTAACAAACTTGGGATTTACACACTTTATTTGAGACCGACTGAAATAAGAACTACAATTTTAGATTGTGGTGTTTTATCTGCTTTACCAAATGTTAGAGGTTTAGTGATAGATTTAAATGCGGTACCCGCAGAATTTAGGAATAGATTTATAAATCAAGGATTAATTGGTTACAGAATTGAATATCTAAATGATAATGGTACAAAGATACCAAATTTTTTCAGAATAATAACATCATGTTTTTATTGTGAACCTGTTGTGCAAAATTTAACAAACACTACTGCAAAAGCTGTTAGATATAGATATACTGATAATAATACAAATTTAATTTTTTGTACTCTAACCCCATCTACCGCACCTACAAATAAACCAAACGCTATCCCATATATTGGGCAACCAAATCAAAATGTTGTAATTACAAATACTTTTTTTAATCCAATTACAATTGATATTGAAATTGCTGACCAAGATTTCTCAACTTTAGCGATTGCTCTTTATGGTAATCAGACCAAATCTATGGATGATGGAATTTATACAATTTACGATTCAAGTAATAACATTTATAAGCAATATAACTTGTATGAAATCAGAGACCAATTTAATAACTTGTTATATGAAGTGAGACAAGATAGAGGTAATAACATTGATTTTAGTAAAAACTTTACAAATATAACTCAATAATGGCTGTTAATAAATTTGTTTGTCCCCCGATTGCAGCAACTGGAAGTGGTTCATTTTCAGATGATTTAGTTGGTTTCCAATTAGTTCAAGGGGGAGGACTTACTCAAGGTAATTTTGAATTTACAGTTGGTGTTACAGAAAAAACCAATAGAGAATTTTATACTGGTGTTTTTTCAGACCCAGTGAATTTAAAATCTATGGGTGTTGAAAGTGTTGCACAATCTAGAGTAATATTTGAAAACAACTTTAAAGTATATCCAAACTATGACTTAAGTGAGGTTACTAATTTTACTTTATATGGTTCAATGACGAAGAGAATTTCTACGTCTGTTACAACTATTATAAATTATTTTCCGGCATCATTAGAAATGCAGTTTATTGGTATTAATTACACAACAGGAACAACAGCTTCTAACGTTGTATTTAATTCAATTGAAAATACTACAAAATTTGATTTAGATTTATCAAGAATTAGGAATCCATTTGGTATTGATTTCACAGTAAACTCTACGAGAAATTTATCCCTTAAAGAAGTTAAAGTTTCGCCTTTAAGAGATATGACTATTGAATATAAAAAATATTCTTTATTCTATTTGGGTAATGAATTTCCTTTAATATTATTACTATCAACAACATCTCTTACATCTGGTTTATTGACGATATATGTTAAGGGAAATCCATTTTCAGGTAATACTCAAATATATAGTGATATTATAGTTAGACCTAATGATTATGAGGTTAATAAAGTTTTTAATGAAAGTTTAGATGATGTTGAAAATTTTATTTTAAATAGAAATTCAGTTCCTAAATATAGTGCTCAATTTAAAATACCTCAAATGAGTGATGGGGGTCAATACTCAGTAACGAGTACATTTATTACATGGCCACTATCAGGAAGATGGAACTTAGATATTGTGTCAAGTACTTTTACAACATACTTAACAAAATTAAATGCGATAAGTGAAGATTTTGATTTATATCGTACAAATTTAATTGCTAGATTTTTAACTACTGATGCGTTTAAGGAGTTTGATACTGTCGGACAAAAAATGCAAAAAGTTTTACAAATTTATGGTAGAAGTTTTGATGAGATAAATAAATTCATTAATGCATTGGCGTTTATGAATTCTGTTCATTATAATACTGGAAATGATATACCATCACAATTATTAAAAAATTTAGCTCAAACTTTGGGTTGGAATACCGCAATTTCACCAATTAGTAATGATAACTTTTTAAATTCTGTATTTGGAAGTACTGATAGTGGTGTGTCTCATTTTGCAGGTTTACCAACACAACAAACACCTGATGAATTAAATTATCAGTTTTATAAGAATTTAATTTTAAATTCTGCATTTCTTTTTAAATCAAAAGGTACAAGAAAATCAATTGAAGTTTTATTAAGATTAATTGGGGCACCTGATGCTCTTGTTGAATTTAATGAATACGTTTATTTGGCAGACCAAAGAATTAATATGAGTAGTTTTGAAACACAATATGCTCAAATTTCGGGAGGTACCTACTCTCAAGAAATTCCTATATTAAATCCTGCTGAAATTTTCACTATTTTTGGGGTTCCTTATACAGGAACAACAACTACTACTTCATATGAAGATGTTAATTTTGCTATTTCGGAATATCCTATAGATGATGAAGGATATCCGTCGGTACCTGAACCAAGTCAAAGTTATTATTTCCAAATAGGTGCTGGATGGTTTGAATCCACACCTAAACACAGGTCACCTGAACAAATAAATTTAACTAATGCTGTGTTTACAGGTTCAAACCCAAATTATCAAACTAGTTTAATACCATTTTCATATGGTCAAATTTATTTGAATAGATTTAGATATTTTCCTTATACAAAATTAGGTTTCAATTTAAGAGAAACTATAGATAATAATAAAAGTTGGACTAACACCGAAATAGGTCTAAGAACAAATTTAGATGCTGGGTATAATTCAAGATATGTTACAGATGATGACCGTTTAGTTTTAAATGTTAAGAATACTGAAATATTTTTAAATCCAGCTCAAGGACTTGCTTATGACGTGTGGTACATGTCAAGACAATATAATTATCCAATCCCAAATCAAGGATTGAAATATGTACCACCAACACCATGTAACCCAAATCCTGTTTCCAACTATCCTATCAGGGGAGGAGTTGACTGGACGGAGATTAACCCTAGACCGGGAAGAAAAACATTTTTTGAGTTTGCTCAAACTTTTTGGTTTAATATGATTAATGTTAGGAATAGACAACATATCAGTGATGGTAAGACAGGTGGTTATCCAACATTACAATCAATATATTGGAAATATCTTCAATCAGAAGAAAATATTGGTATTGCTAATGATAACTTTACATACCAAACAATGATTCAGTATGTTGAAGGGTTAGGTGATTATTGGGTTCGTTTGATTGAACAATTAGTTCCTGCAACGACAATTTGGAATACTGGTTTAAAATATGAAAACTCAATTTTCCACAGACAAAAATTTGTATATAGAAGACAAAGTGGTTGTCAATTAATACCTATCCCTTGTAATCCATGTTCACTTACTGCTAATATTTTTAATAATGATTGTCCTGTTGAATCTGTGGAATGTTCTAAATATCCTTGGATGGTTAGTACTACAATACAAGATTTTACAGGTGTTTTAGGAGTTTTACTAAATAACTATTTGACCACAAATGGGTATATTTTGAATGATTGTGTTGCTAACAGTTTAAATACCGAATGGTTTGTTGACTTAAGATTTAATGATGTACCTGTAGTCACTGAAAGTTTCTTTAATGGTATTGGTTATAATACACCAGGATTGAGTACTCCAACAACTACTGATTGGGATAATGGTTTAGTTAATGCTTTAGACAGTTTATCTTCACTTGGTTATAGTTATTATTTAACAAATGAAGATACCATAATTATATATGGTACCGTGTGTGGTTTGGATTTAAATGATTTAAATTTCAAATTGAACATAGGGATAAATTTTAATATATTATGTAATTAATGTCATCTTGTGGATTATCAACAATATTAAGTATTACTGGTGATTGTCAATCAATTAGTACAGGTGCGTTTTTTTTAGAAATCGTTGGTACTGCTCCTGATTATACCATTGTTTGGAATTACCCTTATACAACAACAATTCCTTTAGGGTCTGGTGTAACAACTTATTCTCAAGATAACTTGTCATATGGAACGTATACTTTTACAGTTTACGATTCATGTTCACCATCAACTAGTTTACTTGTAAGTGTATATATTTCATCGGGAACTTGTGTTTCAATTTTAAATGAAATTAGTACAATATGTGGGTTAAACAACGGAAGTTTAACCGCTAGTACTTCAAATATTTATGGTACCCCGTCTTTTTATCTTTATGAGACAACTAATGGATATATTTCATCAGGTAGTTCATTCACAAACGAATTTTCTTTTAATAATTTAGAATCGGGAATATATTACGTTATTGCTGATGATGGTGGGGGTTGTACAGGTAGTACTCAAAGTTGTGTTATAAAAAGTTCAACAACTGTAAGTTTTGGATTATATGTTGTTAACGATTCGGCATGTACACCAAATCACGGTAAAATTTATGTTACAGGTTTAACAGGTAATCCACCATTTACTTATTTATGGTCTAATGGTGAAACAACAAATTTCACTTCAGGTTTAACTGAAGGGTCTTATTCTGTAACCATAACTGATGGTACAGGATGTTCTCAAGGGGTTGGAGCTGTAGTTGGTTTAGTTCCTTCATTAGGATTGGGTTCAGTGATGTCAGTAAGTCCTACTTGTTTTAACTCCGATGGCGAACTTACAGTGACTATAACAGGAGGTACTTCACCATATTATTTTTCAGGGTCTAATGGTGATAGTTCAATAACATTTAGTAATTCATATTCATTCACTAATTTAAGTGGTGGTTATTTTAATGTTTATGTTGTTGATGCTGGTTTATGTAGTTTAAACGTAAGTACATCAATTTTAACACCGGGTGGGTTTAGTTTAGTTTCTTTAACTACCGGGGATTCTCTTTGTGGTAATAATATTGGTCGTATTGATATTACATTACTTGGAGGTTCACCACCTTATGTTTATTCAATTACCGGTACGTCAGGAAATGTGATAAGTATTAGTTCATCAAGTCCTAATTATAGTTTTACAAATTTATCTGCGGACATATATAATTTACAAATTTCGGATAATGGACCTTGTGTTTACTATGATATAATAACTATTAATTCAGTTAATAGCTTTGACTTATCATTTAATGTTACAGGGGCAACCTGTGGGTTAGATAATGGTTCAGTAGAGGTGTCTTTAAATGGTGGAACTGGACCATATACATATGGTATTAATGGTTCCTCTGTTGTAACATCTCAAAGTGCTGTTACGTTTAATAATTTATATTATGGAACATATTTAGCAACTGTTACCGATAATACAGGTTGTACTATTAATGAATGGGTTGTGGTGACAAACACTTCAAACATGGATTTTATAGTTTCAAGTGTTAATCCTACATCAGGTAATGATGGTTCAATATCTGTTTTTATTACAGAAGGTACTCCATTATTTAATGTCGTTTGGAGTAATAATGTTAATGGGCAAACTGGATTGACTGTTAATAACTTAACTGGAGGTACATATACTGTAACAATAACTGACAGTTATGGATGTATATTATCAAGAACTATAGATTTGGTAGGTTATAATACGTTAACTTCTTACGAGGTATTCAACATCTGCGATTCCGTGTTTAATGATGAGGGAGTCAATACCCAGAAAGGTCCATTACAAATGTTAAACGAAGGTTTTTATGATTTAACAACTGGTGATACTATATGTGTTTTAAATTCTGCAATTTTTATTGCACAAGTAAACGTAAGTGGTGTTACAACTGAACAATCTTTCTATACAGGTTATACTTTGAATGACTATCCTGCTGATAATCAATTTTATGATGTTGTAGAAACGTTGATTGAAAATATTCATGGAATTGATAATGTTATTACTGACCCTATAAATAATTTAATTACAATAAACGCTGGATGTACTGACCAAACTGTGAATTTTGCAGATGTTTCTGTAATAATTACATTAAAAATTGATTATGATATTTCTTGTGTTGAATGTGCGCCTTAAAATTTAGGAAAAATGATATTAAAAAATGAACCAACATCTTATTTAACGGCAAACACGGAATGTGGAGTTGTTTATTCATTTCAGAATGAATGTGAACCTATTACTATATATCCATTGGGTGCTGAGTGTTTTGTTACTGATGTTAATAAAATAGGTAATCATGATGGTTCTATTTATATAAATGTAACAGGAGGTACACCTCCTTATTTTATTGTATGGAATAATGGTAATTATGGTCCATATATTAATAATTTAGGTGTTGGTACATATACTGCGGTTATTGTTGATTATTATGGGGATTTTTCAAGTACAACTACTTGTACTGTTTTACAACCAACATTACCACCGTCACCAACTCCAACACCCACACCATCACCTTTACCAAATACAATTGATTTTTGTTTACAATTAAAATTAAAAAATTGTACAACAACTAATTTACATTTTAATCCAAATGGTTCTTTAAATGGGCAATTCGCTTGGATTGATGATTCATCAGTTTATTCAATTTATTGGGACGGAACTAAATGGGTGTTAGATTCGTGGACTTGTTATACAGTAATAAATAATAACCCATCATCACCACCAATTACAGGATGGTCAATTTTGGGAACTACAGGTTCTGTTACGGGGTATTTAGGTTCTTGTGCGTCAATATCATCACTTAAAATGAACATAACAACGAATGACCCAGTTAAAGGTTCTGATGGTAATATAGTAATAACCGCAAGTGATGGGACGGCACCATACTTATACTCAATTGATGGTGGTACATCTTATCATTCTTCACCAATCTTTAAAGGTTTAAAATCAGGAATTTATGCTGTTCAAACACAAGATTTTGTTAGTGATATTGTTTACGATTCCATAACATTGAAAACTCCACCACCATCAAAAACATATTCAGTTTCTTTAAATACTGTCTCAAGAATTTTATCTTATACATTAACAACATACTCTGTTGAATACACAACAACAATTAATGTGTTCCCAACTTTACCAAGTGGTGTGACAATTAATTTTGATTTGACGCATACTAATGATTCTGAAGTTTCACCTTCACTTACATCGTCAACAATCTCAACAAGTAGTGTTTTAACTAAAAACATGGTAATTGTTCCACAAACAACAACTCTGACAACAGGTGAGACGGTAAATACTTTAGTTTTATGTGGGTCTCAAACAGTTTATTTAACTTCTGAAACTGATTTATGGAATTTACAAACTTTAAATAATACTGATAGTTTATATATTACTACAACTACAACTAAAATAAGGAATACTAATGACATATGTTATGTTTCTAATTCAAATGATACTTACTCTATTTATAATGTTACGATATTAGGATGTAGTCCATGTAATGTGATTGTTAATTAAAAAAATTAAAAAAAGGATATTTATACACGATGGGATATATTTTAAAAAATACTGCAGGATTAATAAATTCAAGATTAACTGACACTGGGAGATTGAAGTTGTCTCAAGGAAGTTTCAATATTTCTTACTTCCAAATTGGCGATAGTGAGGTTTCATATAACACACTTCCAAGTACCTATAATCAGTATGATACTATGATTTTAGAACCAAACTATAATTCTCAAAATTCATCATATTATCCTGAAACGAACAAACAATACGTAAAATATCCTTATTTTGTTGATGGTACAAAAGGTAATACATATGGTATACCGTTTATGGATTCATATGTAAGTCCTATTTATAACAGGGCGGCAATGAGAGGTTTTTTTATTGGAGATTTAACAGCAACGACTATTGATTGGAGTGCTAGAACAAATAGTAGCTATGTGATTAATTCAAATTATGTTGTTGATATGACAACATTAACTGGAGGTACAACAATAAAACTTATATATTCAGGTTGTAATACTGATATAGTTAGATTACCACAAGTTGGTGATTTAGTTACAATTTATTATGATGGTGGTCAATTTAGTAGCAATTGTTATTGTGAGTCACCGACGCCAACCCCAACACCATATGCAAGTTCTACACCAAGTGCGACACCATTACCCTCATTACCACCTTGTGATACACCAACTCCGACACCAACACCTTCGTCAACAATTTGTGCGTCACCGACACCGAAAAATTATTGCACTCCAACACCAAAACCTGAGTGTGTAATTGATATTACTAATTGTTACCCTGTATTAACTTATAGAATTGTCTCAATATGTTTAGATGAAGTCACATTAGATAGAGCAACACCTGATTACAGTACATTTTTACCAGGTTGTTATGGACGAATAATAATTTATCCATCAACAATGACTGAAATCTATGATAGTTTAACACCAAGTCCACATTGGAGAGATGATGTTATTAACTTTGAATCTATTTGTGATACTGACCAATTTGATGTTAAAATTTGGAACATGAACATTCCTTGGTCTGAAAATCCAGCGGGTTTAATCTCTACAAGTTATGAAGATTATACTCAGTTTGGTTCAATTAATTATTTGGGTTCTAAAGAATATTTTGGATATACATCAACATCAGGACAAACAGATACTGATTCGGTTTATTTTTTCAATTCTTTTTCTGATAAAATAGTTGTTACACCTAAAGAACAAAAATCTATTGCAATTGTTCATTATACTAATCAAACTATTGATAATTTTTATGGTGAGAAATTTGCATTAGAACCGTATGATGTTTCTAATCCTAATGATACAACAGGACAAGCTAGAAACTTTAGAGTTCATTTACCTTGGTTAATGTGGCATAAGTCACCAATTTGTTGTAGTGGTCAAACATTTTGGATTGACCCACCTGGTTATGAATCATTAAATTTATTTGAGGTTCATTATTTGGAATCAAATGAAAATAGTGATATGAACCTACCTGGTCATAGATACTATCATTTATGGGACACTAATAGTAATATTAATGGTTATCCGAATAGAGTTGGTAAGGTATTTCCTGATGACAAGATAATAATTTTTGATGATGAGGAAATAATTGCAGCAATGTCGTATAAATCTAACCGAAATTGGACATTACCAGCACCAAGAGTTTCTTTAATTACGCCAAATACATGTGGAAATGAAAACCCTGTGAATGATGGTATTTTAAGTGGTAATACTGAATATCTTTATGTTACCTATAGATTAGGTAATAGTAGTGGTTTCACTGATTATCTTCATTGTAACTATTATATGAAGATGCAAGGACCTAATATTGATTGTACAACGTCAGGTTCTCAAAACGTCGCTGTAAGATTTGGGGCGGAGTTCTCTTGTTTAAATTACGTTGAAGTAATTCCTGCAAACTTTACAGGATTTATTGCAGATACTTTTGAAATACTAGTACAAAAAGTTGAGGGTGATATTAGACCAAATTCTGCTGAGTGGAAAGTAATAGATTTTTCTGATTCATTATCTGCAACAACTGTTAATGGGTATCTTACCCAAGATAGTTTAACAGGAAATACTTTTGTTATAACTCAAGATTTATATGACTTAGCTCCAACCTATAATTTAGGTAATTACATTGATTTAACTCCACAGGGTTCAACAGGTCAAACATTGAATTTTGGTGATGAATATTATTTCTACGGTTCATTGGAAACAGACATTGAGGCGACAATTTATGAAATGAGATATAAAATAAATTTAGGTCAGGCAGAATTTCAAAACACTACTAACCCAACTTGGTTACCTGGAACTAAATCATACATTACAGAAATTGGTCTTTATGATTCCGAAAAAAATCTAATGATTGTATCTAAAACGCAATCACCAATTTTAAGAACAGGTATACAACAGTTTTTAGTGAAGTTTGATTTTTAATCTCTTTAACTTAAATAGCTTTACTATTTCAGCATCTTTACGAATTTTATATAAAATAATATTCTATAGGTGTAACCTTGTTACCTATAAAAGGATAATCAAATTATATAATGAGTAAAAATAGATTAAAGGAAAGCCCGAAAGTATTAGGATTAGACGTATCAACTCGCACAATAGGATGGGCATTATTTGATATACAAACAAAAGAATTATTAGAGTTAACTCATGTTTCACCTGTTCCTAAACCGAAAGAGGATAACAAAACTAAAGAACTTATCCTGAAGAGTGAAATTTTCAAAACAAAATTAGTACAATATATAGATTTAGGGATAACTAAAGTTATCATTGAAGAACCTCTATTAAA
>Ga0315294_10002158_pt1 | contig 21499 bp, 18 predicted proteins | sample YL17G13_40_MG_FD_203626 | JGI IMG/M metagenome (GOLD analysis project Ga0315294, IMG submission 203626) | Sediment microbial communities from Yellowstone Lake, YNP, Wyoming, USA - YL17G13_40 | ecosystem: Environmental > Aquatic > Freshwater > Lake > Sediment | place: USA: Wyoming | collected...
TTATATGGAGTATTGTTTTCCGCAGCTATATGCGGCATATTCTGGTATATATCCGCATTGTAATGCAATCTATCTTTCTTCCCCTTTGGTTTGCAACAGATCTGATAACTACAGGGATATTGACTGGTGTAAAATTTATGTTGTGGGAATGTCTAAGATATTTGAATCTCTTTTGAAAAAAGGGTATTCGAAAAACTCGATATCTTCTGCAAAACATGAAGTGTTACGTTCCATTATTATCCCCGGCATAATAGGGCATAAATTAAACAATTGGTATTTACCAAATGATATTAACAGAGTTGTGTTTCGTCATTATAAAAAGAATTGGCTTTTCTGGATTGTTGGTTTACCTGTCCTGTATACACCTGTTTTTTTGCTTCGCCTTGCTAAAAAAGTGAAAAACCTCTTGTTGTGATGAATATAAGAAAATAAAACTATGTGAGGCTGTGATAATGAATAATTTCCGCCAGCGCATCTATGAGCATTATGTCAATGCGCGTCATCAATCGCTATCCCCGGTGAGCATCGAAGGATTGAAGCCACGATCTTATTTCTTAAACAAAATAATCCACGACCATTTTTCAACAGATAAGAATTCCTCTATCCTGGATTTGGGCTGTGGACATGGCGCCTTAGTTTATTTTGCCCGGTTGGCTGGTTATCGGAATATAACCGGCGTAGATTGTTCGCCTCAACAGGTGGCAGAAGCAGAACGACTCGGTATTGAGGGTGTACATTTCGGCGATATTTTCGATACTCTGCGATTTTTGCCTAACGAATCTCATGACATATTGATTACATTTGACGTTATTGAACACTTTACAAAAGATGAGTTGCTACCATTTATAGACGAGGTCCATCGTATATTACATAAAGGAGGAAAGTGGATTATTCACACCCCGAATGGGGAATCTCCATTTGAAGGGCGAATGCGTTACGGGGATTTCACCCATGAGATGGCATTTACCCACATTTCAATAACGCAGCTACTTAAATCTTCCGGCTTTTCGGATGTTTCTTGTTACGAAGACACACCCATCCCTCATGGTTTTAAAAGTGCTGGCCGCTGGTTGGTTTGGAAAATAATCAGAGGTATATTGAGGATATATATAGCAGCAGAAACAGGGGCGGCGGAGCAAGATTGCATCTTAACACAGAATTTTTTAACGGTAGCAGTTAAGTAAATGCTGTGGACTTTTAGTGAGAAAATGATTTCGCATGGATATTATTAAAAACAACATTTCAATTGCCTATAACTATCTGGCAGGTTATGAAGGTAAGGCTGGAATTGGTTCTTATGCCTCTAATCTTGTTGAAAACATAAGAAAAATAAAACCTGAATGGGAATACCACCTTTTTCATCCCAAGAATGAGATTAGAAAAACAATAAGAAAAGCCTTCTGGGATCAAGTAGAATTCCCATATAAGGTTTATAAACGCAATAGAGATTTCAATTTGATACATACATTAGGATATTCAGCGCCTATTATTAGACCAGGCGGGAAAAGGTTGCCGTCTATTTTTTCACTTCACGACATGTATCCTGCTTCAATGTTGAGGAAGGTAATGAGCAGTGGAACATATTTGTATCTTAAACATCTTAAAGGTCTTTCTGCTTATTCTGCGGATATCATCATAACGCTTTCTGAAAGCAGCAAGAGGGATATTTTAGACCAGATAAAAATCCCAGAAGAGAGAGTTAGAGTTGTCTATATTGCTGCAAATGACAGATTTTCGAAAGTTACTGACAATCATATTTTGGAAATAGTTAAAAAAAAATATAAAATCAGGCTGCCTTTTATACTTTTTTTAGGGACGATTGAACTTCATAAGAACCTGATTCGCTTAGTGGAAGCTTTTTCACTTTTAAAAAATGAATCAAGTGAATTTTCAGCTTATTCACTTGTTCTTTGCGGTAAATGTGGAAATGCAACAGATAAAATACTTGAGAAGTGCCAAGAACTTAAAATTGCAGAGAGCGTTATTATGACGGGGTATATGGACCATCAAGATCTTCCATCTGTGTATTCAATGGCTGATTTATTTGTACTCCCTTCATTATGCGAGGGGTTTGGAATCCCACTTCTTGAAGCCATGAAGTGTGAAACTCCTGTCGCATGTTCAGACAACAGTTCTATCCCGGAAGTGTGCGGCGATGCGGCTGTCTATTTTAATTGTTATGATACAGAGAATATAGCTGAAGCTATGCATATAGTTTTAAAGAATGGGATACTAAGAGATTCTCTTAGGCAAAAGGGGCTTTTGCGAACATCTATGTTTTCATGGGAAAAAACAGCAAAAGAAACCATTGCTATCTATAATGAGCTTTTGTAGCAGCATTTAAGGGTAGCTCTAAAAATGCCATTGCAAGAAGCAAGGCGACGAAGCAAACTTCATTATTGCTTCAAGAAGCGCTCGCAATGACAAGATGTGTTTTTAGAGGTCGCTTTAATAATAGAAGGAACTCTTTACACGGACATGACGATGAAAGTGGCTGTTGTATATTCTGTAGAAAGTTTTGTTTCCAATGAGAAGCCCCTTGCTTCATCTGAGGAAATTCCATTCGGGCTGTCAATTATTGCAACTGTTATAAAAAAGGCAGGCCATGAAGTGGAGTTACTGGTTTTTACTCCTGTCTCACCTCTTCGGAAAATGTTAGAATCAGTTAATGAGCGATTTGGCCCCACAATATTCTGTCTGACAGCCGTATCTACCCAGTTCTCTCTAATCAACAAAGTCGCTCAAACGATAAAAAAAATTAATCCTTCAATTTATGTGCTATTGGGCGGACACCATGCCTCTTTACAGAGCGAAGAGGTCATCCGAAGCCCCTATATAGACGCTATCTGTGTGGGTGAGGGTGAGAATGCCGTTGTGGAACTTTTGCGGCAATTGGATGCAGGGACAATGCCATCGGGAATTCATAACCTCTGGATTAAAAAAAGAGATACAGGCGAGATCGAAAAAAATTGCACGGCTCTATTCAATCAAGATTTGGATGCCCTTCCGTTCATTGATCGTAGTTTTTGGATTCCCTGGATAGTGAACCCAAACCATCGCCCATCTGTCTTAGTTGGTCGCGGTTGCCCTTATCGTTGCACCTACTGCTCCAATCACGCTATGCGAAAATTATCATCAGGTAAATACCTTCGTTTTCGCTCAGCCGATAACCTGATAGCGGAAATCGACGATATCGTTACAAAATCCCCAGATGTAATTGATATCTATTTAGAAGTTGAAACCATTGCAGCAAATCCACAATACGCCTTGGAGCTTGGTGAAAAGCTGAACTTTTATAACTCACACCGGAAAACCCCGATCAACTTTGGTGCAAACATTGCACCATCGCGCAGATTATTCAGTGATAAGGAATTTGCCGAAAATTTATTGAAAAGTTTTTCAGGGGCAAATGTTAAATATCTAAATATCGGCTTGGAATCGGGATCGGAACGGGTTAGAAATGAAGTTCTCAAACGCCCTAACCATACTAATGAAGAGATTATTGAATTTTGCGCTCTGGTTAGAAATTACGGCATCAATATCCACATGTTTGTATTGATGGGGCTTCCTGGCGAAACCAGCAAAGATTTCAAAGATACTATTCAAATTGTCAGGAAGTGCAATCCCGTCCGAGTTTATCTTTCAATATTTTTCCCGTATCCTGGAACGGATTTGTATATTTACGCAAGAAACTATAAACTTTTTGATGAAAGCACTTTAAGCATGTCAGCAGAAAGGGTGAGACCCAGCTTGAATCTTCCTGATTTTTCGAGGCGCAGAGTTATGCTGGAATTTATTTTTTTTTACTACAATGTTTATAAAGGTATATGGCCAGCAACAAAAATAATGACGCATACGATAAGAAGCCTCTTTCTCGTGTTTCCAAGGCTCAATTCACTTTATAAATATTTGACATTGAACTTTAAGCTTTTCATCTTCATAAAGGAGAGGTTAAAGTTCTCATGAGACATTTGCATTGTCTATATACTTGAAAGGAGGAATTCCAACATGTATTTCGATGAACTTATTAAGAACTCAACTTTCGCAGGAGCAAATAATAGGTCACATCTTGTAATTATTAGTAGTACCGTATCATCGCTAATATTGTGAAAATACAAGACGCTCTTGTTGACCGTTGGAGTCTTGGATTCCCGCCTGCACGGGAATGACAAGACTTGCACGACAACCCCATTTTCACATAAATAGCATTGACGGAGTAGTAGTACAGCGTCACAAAAGCGTGCTATATAGGTTTTGTTCTCCAGCAAAAACCAATTGACCCACATGAGAAATAACTACAATACAACTGGTTTCAAAACTAAAAATAATCACATTTTTTATACTGAAAAACCAGTTTTTGCCCGTTTTGAAACCAGCATCGATTCGCTCCGACAGGGTGCCGATTTGGACCGGAACGACGGGCCGATTTCCTCGGAATAACCCTATCGGCGAAAAATAAAAGAAAGGGATTAGGATGGATGATAAAAACAGAGAAGGTAGACATACAATATTCACGATACCAAGGGAAAATATAGATTTCAGCAATTGTGAGTTTTATCATACGATGAATATTCCTGGACATGGTCTTGTGAAAGGACAATGGGATATTCGTGGAAGGGAGCAAGAGTATTTGGGATGTGTTAATTTTGAGGGTAAACGTGTATTGGAATTGGGAACTGCGGACGGTTTTCTTTGTTTTTACATGGAAAGTAAGGGAGCAGAGGTTATCACACATGATCTTTCCAAAGAGGATTCATGGGATATAGTGCCATTCTGTAATACAGCCAAAACAATATGGACACCTGAAGAATGGAAGCGTTTTAGTGAAAGGCAGAATAATGGATATTGGTTTGCTCATGGGGCTATGAAATCTAAAGCAAAAGCATGCCATAGCTCAATATACGAAATTCCTGAGCAAATCGGACTTGTAGATATCTCTATTTTTGGATCTATACTTTTACATGTACGAGATCCTTTCTTGGCACTAGAGAAAGTGCTGCGGCTAACTAAAGAAACAGTTGTTATCATAGATTTACCCAAAGGTTCAAGTGTCTTTCCGACAAAGCTATTTCCAGTAATTCAAATTGTTTCAAAATATCTCAAAAAGTATTTTCGTCCTTCCATGACTTTATTGCCCGACTACAGAATTGGTGAGCCTTGGAATGCGTGGTGGCAGATCCCCCCCCGAACTGATTGTAGAATTTATTGGGATACTTGGGTTTGAAGAATCCGAGATTAAATTCTCTGAACAGTTGTATAACGAAAAAAAATGTACCGTTTATACTGTTGTCGGGCATAGAACGAATGATAAACATTTATTAGTCCAATAAGCATTAAAATAGTAATACCGTGTCATCGCTAACATTGTGAAAATACAAGATGCTCTTATTCTCTTATTGACCGTTGGAGTTCTGGATTCCCGCCTGCGCGGGAATGACAAGACTTGCACGGCAACCCCATTTTCACATAAATAGCGTTGACGGAGTAGTGGGTATTCATATGAAAACGATATTTTTGTTTGATCATGTTAAGTTTTTTGGTGGTGCAGAATCACATTTATTCGAATTAGCTAAAGGATTTGCAGAGCTAAAAGGCTGTAATGTATATCTGGTCAGTCCACAAGGTTCAATTTTGGGAAACAAAATCAGAGAGCAATCAATAGGCGTAATAACAATAGAGTTCCCCCCCTTTAATAGTAGAAATCCTTTTGAGACATTGTTAAATCTCTTTTCTTTCAAGAAAAGTTTGAAATCTGAATTACAAAAAGCTAAAATCGCCAATGATGCTTTTTTGATATCGAATACAACAAGAAGCTTTGTTTATACTGCTTTTTTGCACCTATTTTTTCACAGGTTCTCTCAGATTTGGATATTGCATGATTATATGATACCAAAGAAATTTTTAAGCATATTTAAATTTATACCCAAATATTTTGTGGCAGTTTCTCAGCATGTCAAAGTATTTTACAATTTGCCAAGAACAGTTGTGATTCCAAATGCTTTTAGTATAGATGGCGATAATTTTGATATGGCCCGCAAAGATAATGGCGTTAAATTTAAAGTGGGTTTTTTCGGGAGAATTGTAAAATGGAAAGGGCTTCATATCCTGATAGATGCGATCAATCGTGTTAAACAAAAAAACCATAATGTCATGCTTTTAATATATGGAAGTCCGTCTGATATAGAAATAGAATATTATAAGTCAGTTGTTGAGCAGGTTCAAAGGCTTGGTCTGATTAATTTTGTTAAGTTTCGTGGTTTTGTTGAGGATGTAATTTCAGCAATGCGAGAATGTGACGTAATTGTCTCATCTTCTATTTCAAAATATGGGGGACCAGAGTCATTCGGAAGGTCATTAATAGAAGCTATGATTGCGGGAGTTCCGGTTATAGCTACTAACTGTGGCGGTATTGCGGATAATATTACCGATGGATATAATGGTATTCTTGTAAAAGAGAATAACGCTGAGGAGTTAGCCGAAGCAATTATAATTCTTCTCAATAACAGTAATTTAAGGAAAGAAATTACAGGAAACGCAAAAAATGACCTATCCAGGTATAGCAAGGAAAATGTAACTAATGAGTATTATAACTTATTGAATAGCTTACGATAATAATGGGTATTGAGGGTTAAGTTAACGGCTCACAGCAAGTTACATAGTGAAAATAATGCCTAAAGAAAGATCGAATATCGGAGTGGGAAGGCATCAAAACGCCGTGTATTTTTACGGCGTTATGCTATATCTATTCACTCAGTTAGTCGATGGCCCCATTAGGTTCGGCTTAAGAAGCGTGAATTTGGAGTTGTTTCTATACCTCAGAGATTTCCTCCTGATAGTAATATTGACAATAGCATTTGGGACTTCAGTTATAAGGGGTAAGTTCAATAAGTTGTTTTTCATTATTCTAATTATATTGATTTTTTATGTTTTTGTTGGATTTGTATATATTGCAAATTTGCCTCAGATATTATTCGGTTTAAAGATTATATTGCCCTTTCTCGTTGGCACGATATGCTACAATTCAATCTTTTCAAATATAAGAAGGACGACAAGATTTTTTTATTTTTTTTTACTGACAGCCTGCATTGGTTTGTATATTAATTTTTTCGCTAAATATCCATGGCAAGGGTTGATTTATAATATTGGCAACATTGAAATTAAAGGAGGACTCGATAGTAATACATTAGGTATATCTCGTTTGGGAGGTTTTGCCAGAACGAATTTCGAGGCAGCATCGCAAATCATGCTACTCGTCATTTACATGGTGGTTTTCGCACGCAGCAAAGGATTCAGGATTGTTCTGTGGATTGCTGCCGGAGCGGCTATAGCGATGACAATGACGAAGGGAATCGCAAGCATCTATGTCATACTGAGTCTATTTTTTGCTGCAGATGCCATGGCCCCCAAACTGCACAAGCTTTATAGGGGGTTACTTATTGTTCCCATTTGTGTGATGATACTGCTTCCGTTGATGCAGACAAAATCTAAAATTGATTACTCGGATTCGCTACAAGTAATTCTGTTTGCGTCGTTTGTTGACAGAATTGAAAACGGCTGGCCTCCCGTTTTCGAAAACGTTCTGGAAAAAGGAAATATATTGACAGGACGGGGAGTTGGCGGAACGGGGGCGGGAGAACAGTATTTTGCTGCCGAGATTAAGGGATCTCCGGATAATATGTTTGTGTACCTCTATGCATGGTTCGGGCTTTTTTCTGTGGTATTGTTCGGCCTACTGTATTGGAAAAGCCAAAAACTAAACATTTTATCGAGACGCGAGGATATTTGTGTTTTCCTCTGGCTGGCCTCCATCCTGCTGTATGGGATAACCGCAAATATCATTGAAAGTGCGTTCTTTGCTTTTTTTCTTGGGCTCTGTGTAGCACACATTAGCCGGTTAGGGGGAGAGAAGCGGTTGTTTGCGAGTTTCCAGATGGGCAGCACGCAGAAAGGAATTGCAAGATCACGATCGATGCCTGTTAGATTAACACTTCCGGGATTGGAATGGTATTACAAAGACAGACCGGAATAGGACGGGGAAATTTTGAAGATTCTACTTGACGCACGCATGATATCGAACACGGGGGTCGGAACTTACATCCGTACTCTTCTGACGGTCTTCAATAAAATCAACGAAGACATTCTCGTCTATGCCCTGATCAATCCTTCGGATGCAAACCGGATAGACGACGGCCCAAACGTGAAAATCATCAGAGCCGGCATGGAAACACCCATCTACTCGGTCAAAGAACAGTTTGTTGTACCTTATTATTACAGAAAACTGAAACCGGATTTGGTTCATTATCCCAATTTTAACACGTCATTTTGTCCGGGTATTCCTTTTGTGGTTACGATTTGCGACCTGATTTACTATCTGTATCCCAATGCCTGCCCGAACAGGATAGGACATCTGTACGCCAGGATAATGATGAAACACTCCGTGAAAAACTCAAAGGCGGTCATCACTATTTCCAGGTACAGCAAAGATGACATTGTCCGACATCTCAAAACGCCTGAACAGAAAATCAACATTATTTATATTGGAATCGACCAGGCTTATCACCCGGTCGAAGATGCAACGTCCGTTCTCCGGAAATATCATCTGCCCCAGCGTTACATCCTTTATATGGGCAATCATGAACCTCGAAAAAATCTGACGGGATTATTGAAAGCGTATGCGCTAAGCAAATGTCGGAGCGATTATCAACTGGTGATCGGCGGCAAAAAAGACCCCCGAAGAAACGATTTATACAAAATGGCGGAACAATTATCCATGGCCGGCAAAGTGATATTCACAGATCATATACCCCAGGAGGACCTTCCCGCCGTTTACAGTGCGGCCGGATTGTTTGTTTTTCCATCTTTTTATGAAGGATTTGGGCTTCCTCCGCTGGAGGCGATGGCCTGTGGAACGCCCGTTGTTTGTTCCAATGCCGCATCCCTGCCGGAGGCGGTCGGCGACGCGGCGGTGCAGTTTGATCCTCAAAATATTGACCAGATGGCAAACGCCATGGATAGTGTTCTGTGCAGTCCGTCTCTGCAAAAGGAACTTGTCCAAAAAGGATTTGAACAGACCAGACGGTTCTGCTGGGAAAAGACCGCCGCAATGACCATCGAACTCTACAAAAAAATCTTAGGACATTCATGATAAAATTCGACAGAGTATTATTCGTTTTCCCGCAATATAAACATACCCAATTCGGCGCAACCCATCCTCCGGTGGGATTGGGTTATCTGTCGGAGTTTCTGAGTGTCAACGGCATAGAAAATGATGTCGTGGATATGCGGCTGGACCCAAGTATTGACCGTCTGAAAGCAAAAATCAGAGCCTTCCAGCCGAATCTCGTAGGGGTCAGTATGATGACGCTTTTGCATCGGCATACCTACGATCTGATGGAAGATATCAAAAAAACGTTTCCGCACCTGTTCATTGTTGCCGGTGGACCGCATATTTCCACATTTAGAGAAGCTGCTCTCAATCAGTGCCGTGCGGTTGATTTCGGAGTCACTCTCGAAGGTGAGCAAACGCTGCTGGAGTTGTGCCGTGAAGTGAACCTCCCCGACATAAAAGGACTGATTTACAGGCACGATGACCAAATCATCTATACAGGTCCAAGATCGTTTATTGCCGAGCTGGACACGATTCCTTTCCCCGTTTACGGCAAATTCGCCCTGGATAAATACATCACGGATGAAATCCCGCTCTTGACGTCACGCGGTTGTCCTTATAATTGTATATACTGTCCCGTTAAAACCGCCATCGGCAGACAATGCCGAGTCAGAACTCCGCAGCATGTCATTCGTGAAATCCAATACTGGCACCAGAGGGGCAGGCGGCACTTTGGCATCGTAGATGACAACTTTATGATGATTAAAAAACGAGTTTTAGGCCTGTGTCAGGAAATTCAAGATCACCGGTTGAAAGGGCTTGAACTGAGGTGCCCCAATGGCGTCAGGGCCGACCAGTGCGACCGGCAAGTACTTGCCCAAATGCGAGACATTGGTTTTAAGTACCTGGCCATCGGTATTGAAGCCGGAAATAATAAAATTCTGGAACGCCTCCATAAAGGTGAAAAGATTGAAATAATCAGGCAGGCCATTGAAAATGCCTGCGATCTTGGCTATGAAGTGATCCTCTTTTTTCTCGTCGGATCTCCCGGTGAAACCTGGCAGGATATTGAAGACTCCGTAAAGGTAGCGACGTCATACCCTGTTTTTGACGCCAAGTTTTATAACCTGATTCCGTTCCCCGACACGCAATTATTTGACTGGGTACGCCAAAACAAATATTTCATCAGAGAACCGGAAGATTATCTCAATGACGCATCCCATTGGGACGCCAGGCCTGTTTTTGCCACGCCGGAATTGTCGCGCGAAGACCGGATCAAGGCTCTCCATTATACCGCCAGCATCCGCAGGCAAATCCGCCAAAAAGCTATTCAACGTAAATTGCAAAAACTGGGCATTCTGTCCGGCCTTGCAGCTTACATTTTCATTCTGGATTTTGTTCAGTATCAACTGCTGCATAACTATTACCTGCGACGCCTGGCCACTCGTATTTTCCGCAAGATTACCAACTAAGGAAATCATTATGAAACTTGCGATTGTTCATGATTATCTGAATCAATACGGTGGTGCTGAAAAAGTAGTGGAGGTGTTGCACAAGGTTTTTCCTGATGCGCCGATTTACACATCCATTTATCTCCCCCAAAACATGCCTGAAAGTTTTCAGAAGATGAATATCCGCACCTCATTTATGCAAAAACTTCCTTTTCTCAAAACACATTTCAAAAAATATCTGATGTTGTACCCCAAAGCCATTGAAAGTTTTGATCTTGGCGGGTATGATGTGGTTCTCAGCAGCAGCAGCGCGTTTGCCAAAGGCGCCAAAATTCACCCCAACACGCTGCATATTTGTTATTGTTATTCGCCGATGAGGTTTGTCTGGAATTACGAAAGTTATGTCGAAAAAGAGGGGTTCGGCACCGTCACTCGCAGGATACTCCCCTTTTTTATTTCCCGGCTCAAAAAGTGGGATTTGCGGACAAACAGCAGCGTAAAGCACTTTATCGCTATCTCCAGAAACATTCAGGACAGAATTCGGCTGTGTTACCAGCGTGAGTCGGAACTGATTTATCCTCCTGTCAATGTCGGCAATTTTGAAATATCAAAGGAAATATCAGATTATTTTCTACTCGTATCCCGCTTAAACGCATATAAACAAATCGATTTGGCGATTGAAGCGATGAATCGGCTTGGACTGCCGTTAAAAATTATTGGCGACGGTCCCCATAGAAAAAATCTCGAGCAGCTGGCAAACCCCAACATTGAATTTCTGGGTAAAGTGCCCGCGAATGTCCTGGCTGAAAAATACAGGTGCTGCCGGGCGCTGATTTTCCCAGGCGATGAGGATTTTGGCATCGTGCCTGTAGAGGCGCAGGCGTGCGGCCGTCCGGTGATCGCCTACGCCGCCGGCGGAGTATTGGAAACCACTATTGAAGACGTTACCGGCGTTTTCTTCAAAACCCAAACTGTGGCTTCGCTGATAGAGGCGATAAATAAATTTATTCTTATTGAAGATCATTTTAATCCTGCGCAAATCCGATCAAACAGCTTCCGATTTGGCGAGGATATTTTCAAGCGGGAAATAAAACAATTTACTGAAAAAAAATATTACCTATTTCAAAAGGAGCGGTCGTCGTGAAAAAAGCGTTGATTACCGGCATTACCGGACAGGATGGAAGCTATCTGGCAGAACTACTACTTGAAAAGGGATATGAGGTTCATGGGATTGTAAGAAGGGTTGCCGTCGAAGACCCTGACCACAGACTCTGGAGAATCAAACACATTTTGGATAAGATTATTTTGCACGCGGGATCTTTAGACAGCTACTCCAGCATCTTCACCATAATCAGAAATGTGAAACCTGACGAATGCTATCACTTGGCTGCACAAAGTTTTGTCAGCTATTCCTTTGAGGATGAATTTTCAATTATGAAAACAAATATCGATGGAACACATTATGTGCTATCCACTCTCAGAGAAATGGCACCTGAATGCAGGTATTACTTTGCTGCTTCCAGTGAAATGTTTGGCAATGCCAAGGAAACTCCACAAAATGAAAATACTGCTTTCCATCCAAGGTCTCCTTATGGCATTTCCAAGGTTGCAGGATATTATTTAACGATGAATTACCGCGAAGCGTATGGTTTGCACGCTTCCAGCGGAATCCTTTTTAACCACGAATCACCCAGACGTGGTTTTGAGTTTGTAACCAGAAAGATCACCCGTGCCGTGGCGGAGATTAAACTGGGAATCACAAAACAGTTGAGGCTCGGAAATCTGGAAGCCAAAAGAGACTGGGGATACGCCGGCGATTACATCAAGGCGATGTGGTTGATGCTTCAGCAGAACGAACCGGATGATTATGTGATCGCAACGGGGAAAACTTATTCCGTCAGGGAATTTGTGAAAAAAGCCTTTGACTGCGTCGGACTAAATTGGCAGAATTATGTCGTTCTGGATGAAGTGCTTTATCGGCCTTCGGAAGTGTGTCTTTTGCAGGGCGATTACAGCAAGGCAAGGAAAAAATTCCAATGGCATCCAACAGTGCAATTCGACAAATTGGTTGCGTCAATGGTCGAGGAAGATTTAAAACAACTGAAGCAAATAAAGACTTCCCCCAGGCTTATCCAAGAAATCGAAAGTCTGACCGGGCATAAACAGCAAGTTGCCGTGGGCAGTGAGGAAACGGCCGCGTCTCCCGTAACGAAAAAATAAGGTTGAAACATATTTCTTATGCTTAGGTTTTCGCGAAGAATACAGCCCATTTATTTTCTGATAGACCTGTTTTTTATGGTCTTGGCTTTCTTTGTCCCCTATGTTTTGAAATACAATGACCTGCGTGACATTCCAGCCAACCTCCGGCTGCCGAATTTTACAGAATATAGCTTCGTTTTCATTTTGCAGGTGATGTTCATCGCCGGTCGATTCAAACACAGCCATTTATACAACACCGATAGAGAAGTCACCATTCCCAAGGAAGTAATACAGACAATGACGGGCATTTTCTACGCCAGCATGATCACTGGAGTCATTGTCTTTTTCGCCCATTATATTTTTTTCTCACGTTTTGTTTTTGTCGCGAATATCGCTTTGCTCACTCTGTTGCTGAGCGGTTTCCGCATCCTGAAAAGGCTGGTGTTGAGAAAATTTATTCGCAAAGGATTTCGCAACATCAACATTCTCATCGTGGGAACAGGAAAAATCAGCAAATTGGTTACGGAAGAAATCAAGACACGGGCTTACCTGGGCTTTAACATTGTGGGATTTCTTGGCGATTTGACAGAGGGGCATATAGAGGGCCTGCCCATTCTCGGCAAAATTTCCGACTTCGCCAACGTGGCAAAAAAATATTTCGTTGACGAGGTGATCATCGCAATGTCTCCCAGGAAGAAAAAAGTTGCGGATCTCATCAAACAAACCCAGAAAATGCGTCTGGGCGTAAGAATTATTCCGGGACTGTTTGAGGAACCTTTGCGAGTTGTCAACGTCAGCCATCTTGGGGTTTTACCGATGTTCACCTGCAAAGCCCCCCAGCCGCATGCTTCAGAAGCAACGTCCAAAAAGATTTTTGATTTTACCGTCTCTCTGGTTTTAATTATTTTACTGTCTCCTCTATTCATTCTTATCGCCCTGTTCATAAAAATAGACTCTCCAGGACCTGTATTTTTTGTCGGAAAAAGATTGGGACTTAAGAACATCCCCTTCAATTTTTACAAATTCCGCTCCATGGTGAAAAACGCGGATGAATTAAAAGATGAATTGCTGGAGCAAAATGAAGTCAAAGATAAAGTAATGTTTAAAATCCGAAATGATCCTCGCGTAACAAAATTTGGTAAATTTCTAAGAAAGTACAGCCTGGACGAATTACCCCAGCTTTTTAACGTCTTAAAGGGAAACATGAGCCTGGTGGGTCCTCGCCCGCCGCTTTGGGGAGAAGTGGAAAAATACAGCGGTCTTCATCTCGACCGATTGTCCATTAAACCGGGCATTACCGGCCTTTCCCAAATCAAAGGGCGCTCGGATTTGTCGTTTTCCAGATGGGTCAGATGGGACCTGTGGTATCTGAATCACTGGTCATTTCTGCTGGACATCAAAATTCTCTTGTGGACGATTCCAGCAGTCTTAAAAGGAAGAGGTGCTTATTAAAAATCTCAATTTTCTCTCGCTGCATAGATAACCAGTCTTTCCCCCTTTTCATTCTCATCAGAACGCCATACCTGAGTCATTCCCACCGGCGGCTTCTCTTTCTGCTTCGCATCATCAGTTATCTTTCCATGAGAGTCGCGTTCTTTTTTTATCGCCTGCACACAGTATTTCACGCCGGCAACAGAACAGTCCGCCGATTCCAGTTGCCCTTTACGTTCAGCGTAAAAGCTGATCCGAGGGTCGGGAACCACAATGACGTCCTCCTTGCCCGTATGGGTCATCAGCCAGCGGGCGGCTGCCCGATAGCTTGCTTTGTCATAGTGACTCGGCCTGAATAACTTAGGTATACACAGGCCGAGGCCTGCTGTCATCACAACGAAAAACCAAAACGAAGGGTGCACTTTCACGGGAAATTTCGCCGTCAACAAAAATGCTATGACACGCAAGCCCTGCGGAATGAAAACTATCGTAACCGCCGTCAATGGCAACACATGTCTCTGACTCATAAGACCGTATTGGCAATAAAACCATAACAGCAAAAAGATATTAAGTAAAATAAACACCACTACAAAAAACCGCTGCGGCTCAAATCCAGATCGCTCCCTGAAATAGTCACATAATCCCAGAATCAAAAACGGTACAAAGAACCACATCAGTAAATCACTGACGCTTTCGATCAGCGCACGCAAGGCTTTCGCTACATCCAGCGGCACAAAACCGGCAATATTTATATTATTCGAATCAATTTGCGTCTGCGGTTTATACGGTTGGGCCGATTCGATATTTGACGCAAATTCCAACACGTGTTTTTTCGGAAATATCGCACCTTTGAACGTCATATACGGCCCTGCCGGAACAAAAAAACCGATCAGTAACAGCATCAATGCCCCCACCGCCAATCGTCGCTGTCGCCCTGTTGTCGCCCGGTATAATTGTATCCCCAGCCATAACACACCATAAATAATAAGTTGGGCACACTCAGGTCGAACCAGATATCCCATTCCTGTGATTAGTCCGACGCCGCCGAATTGTAACCACCGATTGTCTTTGGCTGCAATAATTAACAGCAGGAATCCCGCTGAAAGAAAGAAAAAATGAGGCCAGTCGCTCAGTGCATCGCTGCCATAATCCGCGGGTTTCGGCAGAAAAATAAGTATCAACACGGCGTAAAAGCCGGCGCGGGCGCCAACCATTATTTTTGCAAGGTAATACGCTGCGATGACGGCAAACAACCGGGACAGCAACGCCGCTCCTTGAGCGCTGTAAATCCAGCTCTGTATGGACTCGCCGTCGCCCGTCAGCCGGGTTATTTGATGTCCGACCAGAACCAACAAGGGATACCCGGGATGCTGGTCCTGATCGCGAAGCGTGTCTAAGGGAGACTGGGAAAGACCTTTAGCGTATTCTATAAAAGTAATCCCGTCTTTTGCAATCACAGCCGTTGTACAGATACGGTACAACCCGATACACAACGTCAGAACCAGCAAAATGAAAACAGGAATAAGGTCTCCATACCTGAAACTCCATTGAAAATCAGTGTGACTCGGTTCATAGCTGGTTTTATTCGCAACGCCAGCCGCTTCAGAGTTAATTACGTCCATAATTTCTCCTTCATGTTCCAATACCGTTCACAAATCTCGTTGCAAAAAACTTATCGTCAGCCGAAACGCCGAAACCGAAAAAATTACCTTATACAATCGTTCATAATACCATAACCTGGCAAAATATAAACCGATTGGAGCGGATTTATCGGGGGTATTTTTATGTTCAGCCAGCCACGCCATCCCCTTCTCCACCGCTCTTTTCAATGCCGGCTGATAACCTATTTCTTTTTTGCCCGGTTTCGCCGTTATAACCGCCTGTAATGCCAGAGTTGTTTCTTCCACGGAGCTTTCGCAAACCCTATCCGCGCTCCACGAACCATCCTCTTTTTGTATGGCCAAAAACCAGTCTATGGCGGATTGAAGCATCGTTTGAACCCACGGCTCACACGCTTCCGGAAAGCCGGACAATGATGATACCACACGGGCCGTACCATATATCGGATTAGTCCGCCCCTTTGCAGCGGGATTGCCGAACCATAACGGCAGCCAGTATCCCTCCTTCGTCTGTTGAGAACGCAGATATGACACCGCCTTTTGAACGGCCTGCCGGATTCGCCTCTCCATCGCCGGCCCGAAGGCGTCGTACCAACACATCCAGGCCTCGATTGTATGAGCGGTGATATCCGGGCAACTTCGGTCAAACGGCAACTTTCCCCAGCCTTTGCAGAAGGTGGGAACACCGCCGTCGGCATTTTGCAAATTCAAAAGCCAGACGACGCCTTTTTGAACCGCAGCCTGAACCGCAGAACTATTCTTATCCAGATGATACAAAGCTATTAGCGCTCCGGCGGTATCGTCGGCGTCGGGCACCGCGCCGCTTTTGTCCGTCCAGCCCCAGCCGCCCCCAGCTGCGCCGGTGAACGGATGAACGGATTGAAATTGCTGCCGCAGCAGCCAGTCGCAAATCGTTCTCCTTTGGTTCTCATCCAACACCGCTTCAACGTCGTCTCCCAGCGAATTAATCGCCAGTGTCGTCAGCCACGTCGCCAAATCGGTATCTATCGGCCAACTGCCATCAGGCCGAATCGACTGAACTAAAAAATCCATCCCCTTCCGTACCACCTCATCTTGCGACTTGCCCATTGCCGCAAGACTCGCCGCCACAAATGCCGTCAGCGGCGTCGCCTCCAGAAAACCGCCGTTCGCCGGCTGAAGGCGGCGCAAAAAAGAAAGCGTTTTATTACGCACCAGGCCGCGAATGAAACGAATCAATAGATTCTTCGGCGGATCAAAACAAAACTTCACCTGCCCGATGGCTATCAGCGCCGGCAACGCATAACTGACCACGGATAATCGCAGCCATCGAAATAATCCCCTCGGCAGGACTGCCAGCTCAAACGGCAGCGGCACGATATATTTCCAGCCATCCTCTCCCAGACACCCGGCCAATTCGCACATCGTCAAAATCGGCACAGCAAACGTCCTGTCTTTTCCGTATGCGGCATAAACGGCATTGACAATGCTTTTCGGGTCCAGCGAACCGACTTTTGCACCTACCCAGCGTTCAGCTTTATTGACTGTCAATTCAAATTGTCCCAGCGACCGGCATCCGTAAAATGCGGCCCGACACAACAGCGTCGTACTCAGATTGCTCGGATCGGCCCCGTCGGTATCGCCCCATCCGCCATCAGTGTTTTGCACATCGGCAAGCCATTGCAATCCTTTGTCAATCATCGCTTGATATTTTTGCGAATCCACCAGGTACATCGCAAAAACCGCCGTCGCCGTCGCCAGAGGACTCGACGAAAGCCGCCCTCGCCAAATTCCTTCCCTGTTTCGCTCAGCCAGCAACGCCTCAACAGCCTGACGATACATATCCTGTATCCGCAATTCATCCATTCAAATTTCCCAAAGCAAGCAATCCGTAAAAAGTATATTCCGCATCCACCGTTGAATCAAAGGCGTTTGCACAGAATCCGCCGGCGTCCTGAAATAAATTTCGAATGAAGTTAACACATTTTCCGCGAAGTGTCGCCAAATCCACCCCAGCCTGCCGCAGTGCCTGCAGGGCCGTGGCCGTACTGAGTAAATCCGCAATCGGCATCATCGGACTGACTGCAAATCCTCCCTCTTCCATAAGACATGACAAAATCCATTCGATTGTCTGCGGCGCCGTCAAATATCCCAACTGTGATTGTACCACGATTGCCGCAGCGGTCGCGGGAATAGTGCCCACTCCTTCCTGTAATTCGTTTCGATACGACCCGTCCGCATTGCGAAATTTAACAAACCGTGAAACAACCTCCGACGGCTCTGCAACCACCTCATCCAGATCCAGTGCCGCCGACAATGCCAGAAATGCGCCATAGACTGAAGAATCCCGTCCCCTCTGAACGTGATGAAACAAACCGTCCTCACAGCGAAAGTCATTCAAACTTTCGATGAGGCTGCCTTTGTGTCGTTCATTCAGAATATCCACGTCCGCCGCGCAGCGAATCCAGCAGCACAAATGAATCAAATCCAGACTCCGCGGCTGGATGGTATGCAAATAGCGTATCAAGCCATTCCTGTCGAAATTTGCCTGTGCCGCCAGAAGAATTCCCTCGGCAAACATTGTATAATACAGGTCGCTGGCGGTGGTTCTGCCGCGAAAGCCGCCGTCTGCATTTTGCAGCGAGGCGATATAAGCGATGATTTTGTCGGCCTGCGGTCCGAATAAATCCAATCCCCGCCGCAGCGTTTTAATCATTTCGCGGCCGGTGGTCTTCACAGCAGGAAAGCTCCTGAAATTCATCAAGGATTTTGGCCAGCGCCTTGCGCAAAAACCCCTTCAAGTCATCGTTGGTTATCGCATCCAGACACTCTCGGGCTTTTTGGCGATACTCTGACAACAGCGCTCTCACCTCTGACTCGGACGACTTTTTTGCCGTCACTGCCCTGCAAATCGACAATCTCGCAGTCTGCTTATCGCCGGCCAGCCAGTCCAGCAAATCGTCGCGAATCTGATACGCCAGGCCGACGTATCGGCTGAATCGCCCCAATATGTCCGGCAGCGTCCCGTCCGCACCGGCCGCCATCGCCCCCAGCTTTAACGCCACCGCAAACGCCGGAGCGGTTTTTTGCTCAAAAATTTTTAACACGTCTTCGACGGACGGACATCCGCGTTTCCGCACCCACTCCAATTCAGCTCCCTGTCCCAGGCACAATGTCCGATGCCCCTGCGCCGCAACAGACATCATCCGGTTTTTGACCGCCGGTTCCACATCCAAATCCGACAAAATCTGATAGCCCAGACCAATCAGATAATCGCCGACATTTAATGCAATCGGCATCCCAAGCCGTGCGTGCAGCGTTTTTTGTCCATAACGAAACTCATCGCCGTCTTCAATATCATCGTGAATCAGCGACGCCTTGTGAAAACATTCGATAGCGACACACATTTTTCGTACTGTTTCCGGTATCGACTCCACATCCGTTTGCGTCAGTGCCGCCCAGACGCCCGCCGCCAGGATAGGCCGCCAGCGCTTGCCCGCCAGTGTCAGCCACTCCATCGCCGCCGTTTCCACAGAACCGTCGGGCTTGCCAAGAATCCGTTCGAGAGATTCCCTTTCAAACCAGGAGCTGACCGTCTGCCGCAACTGGCGTACATTCAGCCTTCCGCCGTTGTCTTCGTCCTGTTGTTCCAGAAACTCCATCAGCCAATCGACATCAAAGGCTGTTTGCGCACAGCCGTCATAGAGCAGCGGGATTGCCGCCCCCGGAAACGCCGCCGCTTCCATATAAGGAAAAACCTTTTCCAGCATCGAAAGACAACTGACGCCGATGACCGCCTCGATGCCTCCGGCTTCAATCAAACTCATCACCACCGGCGACCCCTCCGCAACCAGCACTGAATACCCCAGCCGCTGGGCATACTCCGTCAACGTATCAATCGCGCATCCGCCGCACCGCCGACACAACAATCCCACCTCATCAAACTCACCTTTGCAGACTTTTTCATTCCGCAGACATCGCGGCAATAACAACAGCCTCTTGTCATACGGCACTTTGGCCAGCGAGGATAAATTTAATTCATCGTTCAAAACCACCACGGCAAATTCAAGATACGCCTCCGCAAGCCCTGCCTGATGCAGCGTAATCTGTGCGTGCTGTTTGAGCCTTTCCAGTGTCATCGGCCCAACCAGCTTTTGGCGGCTTACATGCTCCCTGCACGCGCCTTTAAGCCGGTCTCGCGATTCCTTATCCGCCGGGATATTGGACTGAACCGGCTTTCGCAATGGGATTTGTATTTGCACTTTATCCGACACAGGCAATCTCCCCAACCGGTTTTGCATCGGCGAGCTCCGCGCCCAGTTTCTTAAATGTCTTTCGCCAAGACCAGACCTCCGTTTTGCCGAGTACCTGCATTGCCTCGCGTTTTATCCACGGCACGCCGGCGGCCCGCTGATTATCATAAAATAATCGCGGCACCTGCCGGAAATTGATCTCATAACAACTGCGATACAGTTCCAGATGCGCCGCCGTCATTTTATCCAGCGTAAATCGAAGTCCATCCCGAATCTGTTCCTGCGACAACGGCTCATAGAATACCGGAAACACCGCCGCCCGCTGTGTTTCGAGAAACCGCACAAACCGCAGCGTCTTTTCAACATCATCCGGCGTTTCCCCAGGCAGCCCCAGCACCAGACTGAATACCCCGAAATAGCCATTGCGGCTCATACGCTCGGCGGTGGCATAAAGCAGTTCCTCCCAGTCGTCGGCGCGAAACGGCGCGATTTTGCCCGGACAGTTCGCCGCCACCAGATGACCGTTTGCGCTTTCAGCCCCCATATTGACCCATAGATATTCCGTCGGCTTTTCCCAATGAAGCAGCCGCCGGATTTCCTGAAGCTGCTCGTCGGTCATCTGTGCCACGCTGGAAATGTTGGCGTGGTCCAGTTGCATAAACGAGAAACCCCGAATCCGCCGCATTTGTTCCAGAAGCGCCCGCAGCTTTTCAAATTCCGGTTTAACACCCTGCGCTCCGTAGCGAAAAAAATCCTCACTGCCGCTGACAACCGAACGGACGCCATTGGCAACATTAGTCTGTAAATCCGACAAAATTGTTTCAGCGGACAAGTGCTCCATTTTTTTATCCGCCATCGTGCAGAACCGGCATCCCCTGCCGCAGCCCCGGGACAGTTCCACCACTCCCATCAGCGAAGCATTGCGAATCGGACGAATATTCTCAACACAGGTCTGTTCGCACCGTATATGCCGACCAACGGCCCTGCCGTCCAGAATATCCCGAAACACCGCTGGCCCAAGCGTTTCAAAATACCCCTCAAAAATCACATCCAGCACATTCCTCGCCGTTTTATCTTCATAGCGCAGCCATTGCCATGAACCCGCTCCGCCTCCGACAACCGTAAAATGATACCTTTGTTTGGCCTCGCCGATTTCTTCCAGCAGTTGGCGCGTCCACCGCCGCGTATAAAGTTGGCCCTTCCAGAAGTTGGTCGTCGTGGTATTGCTCATCCCCATTCCCAGCGGGTCGCTGGAGCTGACAGCAACAATTTTCGTCCACGGTCCCAGCAGCGAATCCAGTTTTTCCGGCGTCGTACAGACCACATCATCAGGTTTTAATCCGAGCTGATGAATTAACGACGCCTCTACCCGCCGCAGCCCCAGCGGCGTCGTATGCGCACGCCCCCGTGTATCGGCCTTTACCGCAGGCGCGACAAAATACCGCATCATCGCCTCCGGCA
>Ga0315294_10002159_pt1 | contig 21495 bp, 14 predicted proteins | sample YL17G13_40_MG_FD_203626 | JGI IMG/M metagenome (GOLD analysis project Ga0315294, IMG submission 203626) | Sediment microbial communities from Yellowstone Lake, YNP, Wyoming, USA - YL17G13_40 | ecosystem: Environmental > Aquatic > Freshwater > Lake > Sediment | place: USA: Wyoming | collected...
CTTCAGCCTGGTTAAGTTCCCCCACCCTTCTGCAAAAGTCAGCTTTCTTCATCAAAGCCATCACTTGTTTTTCTATGGGTTTTTGTCTATCTGGAAATTTCGAGGCGAGATTAATGGCATCTTCCAGATACTTCAAGACTTCGGCGTTGGCGAATCTTTGTTCCATCTTTTCTGCGGACAAAAGTGCATATTGATAAGCTTTATCGAGTTCTTTTGCTTCAAGATAGTGGTGGGCTATCTCGAAGATTGTTTCCTCATCCTCCTCCAGCCCTTCTTCTTCAAGCAACCTGGCCATCCTTCCATGCAAGTTGACTTTTTGCTTTTTATCAATTTCTTGGTAAAGCAGATTCTGGAGACTTTGATTGGCAAATTCGTAATATGGTCTTCCTCTTAAAGGACTTTCTTTTTTGAGGAAGACCTGATCTTTTACTAAAATGAATAAAATTTGGGACAAATCCTCCTCAGCAAAAATATTCAATTTCTTTACCAGCTTAAGATCAAACTTCTTCCCTATCACCGCCACCACTTTCAAGAAGTTAAGGGTTTTCTGGTCATATCTCTCCAGGTTCTTCAACAAAACCGCTTCCATGGAATCGGGCACAGGTGTTTGTTGTAATTTCTCTCTGTCGACTTCCCAAACATAATCTTTTAGAAAGATGATTTGCCTTTCCAAAAGATATTTAAGCACCTCGGTTAAGAAAAAAGGATTGCCCGATGTATTTTGATGCATGTAGGTGAAAAAATCTTCTGGGAATCTTTCTCTTTTAAGCTTGGAGCGAATGAACCATACTGTCTTCTGGTAATCGAAGCGATCGAGTTTTATATGTTGGCACCATCTTTCCTCTCTCCAGCCATCTATCAATTCACCGGAGGGGCTTTTTTCTTTTATCTCCTCTGGACGGAAAGCACAAGCTAAAAAGATCCTCGTTTTTTCTATGTTTTCACAAAAATCCGAAAGAAATCTCAGAGTCTGGGAATCTGCCCACTGGAGGTTGTCAATGACCAAAACCAAAGGAAAAATTTGGGAAACACAGGTTAAGGACTTTATTATCTTTTGATGGGCGGAAAATTGCTCTGGGGGAGGTGAAACAGCCTCACCTTGGGGCTTTTGCAAAATCGACATTAAAGTTTGATTGAACTCTTCCTTCAAAAAAACATCGTAATCTTCCAAATAAGGTTTTATTTTTCGTAAAATCTCGATCAAAGGTTGGTAGGCTATGGTTTGATTTTCCAGGCAGTTTGAATCCACATATAATATGCCTTGGAGCTGGCATCTTATCCTTAGATTTCTAAGAAAGGAACTCTTGCCCACCCCCTGCTCACCAGACAAAAGAACCGTCCGTCCTCCTAAAGATATGGTCTGTTTTAGAAGCTTCGTCACTTGAGCTACTTCTTCATCTCTTCCCACCAGCTCTCCGCTATACAGGTGAGTCAAGAAGGTTTTCCTTTCAGAAATCTCTGAATTTTCTCTTAGGTGCTGGATGGCAATTTTTTTCACCCCAGAGGCACTTTGAGGACGCTGGGAAGGAGATTTCTCCAACAACTTCAGTACAAGCTGGTTTAAAGGCTCAGAAAGATATGGATTCAGATCTTGGGGAGGAACAGGCATTTGCTCCAGATGCCCGGATACAATCTTCATGGGATCATCTGAGATGAAGGGGAGCTTCGAGGTCACCAACTCATAAAGGATTATCCCCAACGAATAAAGATCCGTTCTTTCATCCAGGGGCTCGTCCGAAAAGATCTCGGGAGCCATGTAGGGGAGGGTTCCTTTGGCCGTTTTTTCCCTTTTGCTCCCACTCTCCTCCGACAACCCAAAATCCAAGAGTTTTAGATTGAAAATCCTGTCGGTGACCTTCAGGTTGTCCGGCTTCAGATCACAATGAACTATCCCTCTTAGGTGAAGGTATTCTAAAATATCACAAATCTGCCAGATAAAATGAAAAAGTTTCTCAGATTCCCTCTGGCTGAAATCTTTAGAATTTGATAGATCAAAGCTATGATAAAGGGTCTGGCCCTCCACAAATTCCATGGTGAAATAGGGAACCTCATCCGGGAGATGAGAAAGAGGTGTCATATCACCTGTGGCATTGGTCCACCCTGATAGCTTTGTATATCCGAAATCGAAAACCTCCACCACTCCGGGATGTCGAAGTTGGGTCAAAAGAAGAAATTCATTTTTGAAGCTCTCCAAAAGAAGAGGGTTCTCTTTTACAGAGACAAGGATTTTTAAGGCGACCTCTTTTCTATTCCATAAATCATAAGCTTTATATACTCTGCCTATTCCCCCTTCGCCTAAATCTTCGATTATCTTGTAACGGTCGGAAAATCTGAAGGATTCATCCTGCCTCAGGGCACAGAATTCGTGACAATTCGGTCTTTTGAGCCCCCCGGATTTTCCGAATTTGGATCCATCGGACTGGGTAACTTTCTCTTTTAACATTTTTATGAGGAAAGAGGGAGACTTTTTTCCTGTGGACACAGACTTCGTGCGGGTGAAAGAAATAGATGATTAAAAATCATTTTTCTTTGCTTCAACTAATTCTTCTCTTCGAAACTTGTCGGGCTTTTTTACCTGAAGGGTAATGGTGAAGGTAGCTCCCTCACCGGGCGGGCTCTCCACCGAGATTTGGCCATGGTGGTTTTTGATAAGCTTCTGGCAAGTAACTAATCCAAATCCATGCCCATCCTTTTTGGTGGTGAAACGTGGCTCAAAAATCTTCTCTTGAAGTTCTTTGGGTATTCCGGGTCCGGTATCTTTTATCTTAACTTCTACCGTTTCTTCTTTTTCCAGATAATTAGCGATGATGGTAATGGTTCCTTTCCGTTCGGGCAAGTTATTTATAGCCTCTGCCGCATTGTTAAAAAGGTTCAACAATACCTGCTTAATCTGCCCTACGTCGATAAATAACATGGGGAGTTCAGGGTCAAAACGAGTGATAAATTTTATTGAAGAAAACTGTTTCTGAGGTTTCAAAGAGAATATCAGATCTTGAATGACTCTCCGTAGATCATACTCTACCATCTGACTCTCCAGTTTGGAGAAATCCATCAACCCATCCGTGAATCTCTTCATATTCTCCACGCTATCCTGGATGGCTTTCGTATTTTTCTCCACATTGTCAAAATTCCCCTTTTTTAAATTTAGCGGGAGAAGCTCAGCGTTATTCAGGATAATGGTCAGATAATTGTTGAGCTCATGCCCTATGGCGGCGGCCATCTCCCCTTTTGCCACCAGTTTTTCCGAAAGGACCCGGTATCTTTCCGAAATCACCTTCTCGGTTATGTCCTCGATCACCATGATCAATCCCATGGCTCGGTTATCATGGCTATTCAGAGGACTCATCTTCAAAGACAAACACATCTCTTCCGAATCCAGTTTATGATAGGATTTAGCTTCTTCGAAAGCTTCTCCGGAGTAAAGTACCTGGTAACAGATCTTCTTCCACCTGTTTTTCTCTTCCGGGGGAACCACATCTAAAAGAGAAAGTCCTTTAAAAGAGTTTTCCTCATATTCGCTTTTCCAGTCTGCCTTCTTAAGTATATCCCGCGAGGCATGGTTGGCGATGGTGATCTTAAGGTTGTTGTCCAGCACCACTATCCCAATGGGGGTTTTGTTCACCACATTCTCGTTGTAGATTTTCATGGATAACAGATTTCCATAAAGTTTGGCGTTCTCAATGGCGATGGCGGCCTGTCCAGCAAAGAGCTCAAAAAGATAAAGATCCGATTGCAAGAAGATGTTACTTTTGGAGCTATTATCCAAATACAGTATCCCGATGATTTTCTCCTTGCTTTTAAGAGGGACACACATGATCGATTTCAAATCCAATTCCAAAATGCTTCTCTGCTTTGAGTATCTCTCGTCATGTTGAGCATCAGAGGTATAGATGGATCTGCCAGTTTTAGCTACGCTGGTGGCGATGGACATCGATATCTTAAAATCCTCTTTGGACAAAGAATCCTTGCAGATATTGTATGCGGTCTTAAACTGCAGGCTGCCTTCATCATCCAAAAGCATCAGAAACCCACGTTCAGCCCGCAAAAGCTTGATGGCCCTTTTCATCACCATCTGCAGAATATCATCTAAGACCAAAGTGGAGTTGATGGCTTTGTTGATGTCCAACAAAGCCTCCAAGTCGTTTCTTCGGAGCCGGGCAGGTTCTTCTGGTGACGACTTCTTCTCTTCCGATTCAAGCCGGGGCTGGGCAGATTTGACCTGATCGAAGATTGACTCCATCTCAGTCAACATGTCGTTGAGTTTCACTTTTTCAGTTTTGTCTTTACCATCCCCTTTGTCATGAACCTGGGGAATTTCTGTCTTTCCGAAGAAAACCCCCCGTTCGGTTTCTTTATATTCACTCTTATCGGAATCTGACATACCTTTCTTTTCACCTCATTTAAGTCAACTCTCATTCAAAAACACAAGGTCTGTGTCTTGAGACAAGTTTAAGTTCTTTTATTCTTATCGGTTAGGGGGAGAGATTGCTTAACTTAAAAAATCTTGAAATTCTTAAAGTTCGTATGGATGGATATGCTAAAGTCCGACTTGAATTTTTGGAGACCTGGTGCGAGAGGGGCAAGTTTTTTTGTTGACAAAGGAATATTTTTTGTATATTTATAATTAAAGTTGTTTGTTATTTCAACTCCTTAGTTAGGTGAAGCTGGGATGATATTCTAAGGACCCAATTATCTAATTCAATTATCACGCAAAGGAGTGGTTATGCGAACCAAAATCTTTTTAGCTTTAGCTTTGATTTTCCTTTTTTGGTTTTCTCAGGCTAAGGCAGATGAGCTTTTGCAGTCGGTCGATTTCTCCATCGCCGATCTGGTCTTCTCAGCTTCACAAGGGTTCGACATCATATATCTGAAAAGTTGCGACATCACCGATCAGGTGGGAGAACCACAGCTTCCGGTGAAGCTTTTGCATATAGCATTGCCTCCAGGTTCAAAAGTTGAGCAGGTGGTGGTAACCGAAGCGGAGAGCCAAATTCTCCCCCAAGAGTACCATTTGTTTCCAGCGCAGCCACCACAGATTCTTTCTTTAACTAATGAACCGATCTCTTTTATTCCACCTAAGCCTAAGGTTTATAGTTTGACCCAAGAGTATCCTGGCAAGTTGATAGAATACACCAAAACCGGATTTTTAGGTGGGTATCAGTTAGCTGGTATTTTGGTTTATCCGGTTCAATATATACCAAGCCAAAAAAAGATTAGATTTTATTCTCACATAGAATTTAAGGTTCGTTATTCTTCTGGAGGAAAGACCCCCCTTCCAGTGATGAAAAGATCCAAGCCGGGAAAGGTAGTTTATGAAGGTATTGTGAAAAGGGCAGTTTTGAATCCTAAAAGCGTTTCTTTGAACTTGAAAGCCGAGAAAATCACCTTTTCCTTGCTTCCTCCAGGGGATTACGAGTATGTGATCATTACCGACCCCACCTTTGTGTCCACCTTTCAAGCTTTAGTTGACTGGAAGACCAAAAAGGGGGTTCCGGCAAAAATCGTCACCACCACTTGGATTTATGCCAGCTATTCAGGTTATGATAATGCTGAGAAGGTGAGAAATTTCATCAAGGATGCTTATCAGAACTGGGGGACTATCTGGGTCTTATTGGGAGGTGATACCAACATGGTTCCCGCAAGGATCGCCTGGGCCATGGACTGCGAAGCGGGGATCTATCCCGATGAGAATGATATAAGATGCGATCTGTATTTTTCCGACCTGGATGGCACCTGGGATGCCAACGGAAACCATGTCTATGGAGAGGTGGAAGATTCCATTGACATGTACCCGGAAGTTTTTGTGGGAAGAGCCTCCTGTAGTACCGTAGCCAAAGCTCAGGCTTTAGTTAATAAGCTTTTGACCTATGAGAAACTCCCACCTACTGACTATCAAACCCAAATGCTTTTTTGTGCCGAGGTGTTATGGTCTGACCCATATACTAACTCGGGCCTTGCGAAAGACTTAATTGATGAGAAATATGTGCCTTCTCAATTTGATCCCATCACCAAACTTTATGAGGCATTAGGAAATGAGAGCAGCACCATGGTCATGGCCGCCATGAATGAAGGTCAAAACATCATCAATCACGATGGACACGCTAATTATAGTGTGATGGGGGTGGGGAGTGGGTATCTATATAGGTCGGATATGGATGGGTTGCATAATCATCCTCGCAATTCTATTCTTTTTTCCATTGGCTGTTGGCCTGCGGCTTTTGATTATGATTGCATAGCAGAGCATTTCATCAATAACCCCAATGGCGGGGGTGTGGCTTTCATCGGAAATTCGAGATATGGCTGGGGATCGCCGGGAAATCCTGAGTATGGGTATTCTGATCGATATGATCAACAATTCTTTGCCGCTTTGTTTTCAAGAGATTTTTATCATATTGGAGCCACGGTGGCAGATATGAAAACTTTTTATGTCCCCAGATCACAACAGGAAAACGTTTACCGCTGGTGTATGTATGAAATCAATCTTTTAGGAGACCCGGAGATGCCTATCTGGACTGACCTGCCGGAGTATTTGAGTATGGAGTTCTCTGACACCATTCCAGGGGGACCCAGCTTATTCACTGCTACCGTATTCAAAACCAATGGAAACTTAGAACCTGTGCCTGGAGCTTTGGTGTGCTTGATGAAAGGAGAAGAAGTTTACCAACGGGGATTGACCGATTCGCGGGGACAAGTTGATCTCAATATCTCTCCCTCGTCGGTCGGAAAACTATATGTGACGGCAACTGCCCATGATTTCATACCATATCAGGATAGTGCCTGGGTGATTTCTAATAGTGCTTATATATTATATGAAAGCCATCTGATAAATGATACGGCTGGAGGCAATGGAGACGGATTGGTGAGTCCGAGCGAAACCATCAACATGTCATTGAGCTTGAAAAATTATGGGAATGGCATTGCTTACAATGTAAGTGCCACTCTCCATTCAACCGGTGACCCTTACATTACTATTATTGATAGCTCACAGAACTTTGGAACCATAAATCCAGGGGAGACTGCCACCAGTCTTGGGTCGTATAATTTTTCTGTGGACCCAGATTGTCCCAATGGTCATGTGGTCTACTTTTATTTGGAAATAAACGAAGAATCTGGGGGCGCATGGAGTAGCATAGTAGCTGTTACTGTGGTCACGCCCATCTTGAGATATCAGAGCTATTGGGTGAACGATGAATCTGGAGGAAACGGCAATGGGATTCCAGAACCGGGTGAAACATTCACCCTAAATGTCTTGGTGAAAAATGAAGGAGCAGAGCTTGCTTCTGGGGTTGTGGGCGTTCTTTTCACCTCCAATCCTTATCTCCACATCAATGATAGCGTTGCCAACTTTGGCAGCATTCCTTCAGGAGAGATTCGGTCCGGAGCTTTCGAAGTACATATTTTATCTAATTGCCCAGCTACTAATTTCCCCTATTTCCTCTTACGCACTTCGACCGATGACGGGTATGTTTTCCAGGACAGTTTCATTTTGACCATTGGAGAGCCCGGCTTTGAGGATGATATGGAGGGAGGAGCAGGGGAATGGACTCATGGAGGCACAGGTGATCTGTGGCATCTTTCCACCCACAAAGCACATTCTGGAAACTCCAGCTGGTATAATGGAATAGAAGGCTCTTGGTATTTCAACGATAACATGAACTGCTGGTTAAGAAGCTCTTCCTTCATACTGGGACCCCGTTCATATCTCTCCTTCTGGCTCTGGTATGATGTCACCAATTATGGGGTGGATGGGATATACGTGGAGATGGTCAATGCTTTAAGTGGGGCGGCAGATACTTTGGATTTCATCGGCACCGGCGGCGCCTTGGATACAGTTTTAAATATCGGAAACGATTGGTTGGAATACAGCTATGATCTCTCTTTTATTCCTCCGGGCACCACGGTTTGGGTCAGATTCACCTTTGTTAGCGATTATCAATATACTCATGACGGAGAGGGTTTTTATATAGACGATGTGAAAGTTGGTCAAAGGATAAGTACCTTGCCCGGAGATGTAACTGGCGACGGAAAGATAGATGCTGCAGACGTGGTCTTTTTAATCAATTACCTCTTCGTATATGGACCCCCCCCGAATCCGAACGAATTGGGAGATGTCAATTGCGATAGAGGGATTAATATTGCCGATGTAGCCTATTTGATAAATTATTTATATGTAGGAGGACCTCCCCCCAAAGCATGTGAATAGTTTGCTTGTAATGTGTTCTTCATAACCGAGAATACAGTGCGGCCAAGACTAACGCAAAGTTAGAATCTCTGGATTTGCGCGAAACAAAAAGCCCTTTCATTATAAAGGAGAGGGCTTTCTTACAAATAGCGGACTATGGTGGCAAAACAAGCTAGTACCTAACTTATGGCCTTCAGCCAAATAGATTTACAAGGAGGGAATCTGAATTTGGGTGGAGCTGAAGCTCCACCCCTATATCCAGACCCTTGTCCATATGCAGGGATGAACCTTGAGGTTCACCCGAACGTACTTAAGTTAGGTGCTGGAGTTTCAATACAAATATCCAACTATCCCATATTTTCAATTATAGCTGTGCCGAATTCCGAGGTTTTGAGCTTGGTGGCACCCTCCATCAATCTCTCTAAATCGTAAGTTACCCTCTTCTGTTTAATGGTCTCGGTTATCCCTTTGTAGATCAGTTGCGCCGCTTCTTTCCAGTCCATATACTCCAGCATAAAAGCGCCAGATAAAATTAGGGAGCTGGGATTGATTACGTCCTTATCCGCATATTTCGGGGCGGTTCCGTGAGTGGCTTCAAACAGGGCATTAAAATCTCCGATGTTTGCACCGGGTGCCATACCTAAGCCCCCCACTTGGGCGGCGCAAGCATCAGAGAGATAATCACCATTCAAATTGGGAGTAGCGACCACATCATACTCTTTGGTGCGGGTCAAAATCTGCTGGAACATGCTGTCGGCAATTCTGTCCTTAATCACGATCTTTCCCGGAGGGACTTGCCAATTGTAGTCTTTTTCCAATTCGGCTTCGGTTATGACCTTATCTCTGAACTCCTTCAAAGCTGTTTGGTAGCCCCAGTCCCGAAAAGCCCCTTCGGTATATTTCATAATGTTTCCCTTATGCATTAAAGTGACCGAAGAGCGGTTGTTCTCGATCGCATATTTAATCGCCTTTCGGACCAATCTGCGGGTTCCAGTAACACTGATCGGTTTAATTCCTATGCCTGAATCCGATCTTATCTTGGTCTTCATGGTTTTGTTCAGCCAGGTGATCACTTTTTTTGCGTCCTTGCTCCCTTTGGACCATTCGATCCCGGCATATACATCTTCGGTGTTCTCCCTGAAGATGATCACTTTCATATCCTCGGGATGCTTCACTGGTGAAGGAACTCCTTCAAAGTATCTTACCGGTCTTACACAAGCATACAAATTTAAAACCTGGCGCAAGGTCACATTCAAGCTTCTGAATCCTCCGCCAACCGGTGTGGTCAAAGGACCTTTCAAAGCGACGATAAAATGTTTGATCGCCTTAAATGTATCCTTGGGCAAAACCTCCCCATACTTTTCCTGGGCATTCTCTCCAGCGTAGATGTCGAACCAGACGATTTTTCTTTTGCCGCCGTAGGCTTTGTCTATGGATGCGTCCAACACCCTTCTTGCTGCCCGCATGATGTCGCGCCCAATTCCATCTCCCTCAATCACCGGAATAATAGGATGGTCAGGGATCTTTAACTTATCGCCCTTGATTTCGATTTTTTCCCCTACTGTGGGAACCGTGAGCTTATCAAATTTTACCATATCTCCTCCTGTGAAATGCTTGAGTTAGTTATTCAGAATTCGGAGGCATAAAGCCTCCGCTACGCGTTAGATTAGTCATTTTCCCTTCGCTACTCAAACAAGGTTCAATATCTCGTCCTGATAATTTGGACTGTTACTATCCATAAGGAAGACCAAAAAATTATTTAACTTCCCCTCATTGAAGACAGATAAAATAGTTTCTTGTCGCTGTGGCGAAAAGTTATTCTTAACTAAAGAAGTTTTTATTTCTTGTTCAGACATACTATTATGACAAAAGCCCTTGAACTTCTCTGATGTTAAACCAAGTGCAGAGAAATGATTGACCACTTTATTCACAATTTTTGTCTCTGACAAGTTAGCAAATAACATCATTCTTACAATTCCCTCCTTTATATCCCCGATACTTGGAAATAAAGAATTTCTACTATGCTTTTTCTCAACTAAGAACAGTCTATCATTCTTAATTTGCACTTCGTCCACGGTGAGATAATAGACACCGCCAAGATAGTTTTTGATTATTATCTTTACCTTTTCTCCTGTTACTTTTTCCTTGGGTTGAGTTGTTTGAAATTCACGGTTCTGAGCTTTGATTGCTAAACCACGGGATATCTCTTTAAATTCTTTTACACCTTTTTTCAATATTTCGATTCTTTTATCAACCCCTTCAACACTATGCATTCTTACCCCTAACCGCTTTGAAATAGTTTGATAGTTATTTTTACATTTTTGGGCCACCTCTGACGAATTATCTAATTGTGATAAATTCCAATGCAAAGCACTTGATTTATAGTTAATCAGTTTATCTAATTGGTCCTTCAGATATTGATAATCCAATATCTGATTAGTAATCTTATTCTTATATTTTGGATTTTTCTTAGCTTCATGATAATATCCAAGTAACACATAGACATTAAGCAAACTCATTAAAGAAACAGTATCCCATTGTATAAAATCTCTATCTCCATCAAATCCTTCGTCTTTAATAAATGGAATTATGGTAACCCTAAATTGTTTGCTCATTGTATTATAAACTCTTGCATACGGATAGCTACGAGTCCTTTTAGGGGAAACCCATTGGCTTATTCCAAAGCTGTTATTTTTATAATTTAACACGTAATTGGCAGTCCTTGCCAGTTTGCCACTTATAAAATCATCTATATTAAACTCTTTTAACTTTGACAAAAGAGTGGGGGTAAATTTCAAATTCTCGAGTTTAGCTATGATTTCCAATTATTCCCCAATGGTAACTGTTTTGTGTGATTATTAATCCTTTTTACTGCATACTCAATATATTTTTCTTGAGTATCTATTCCTATATGTCTCCTGCCTAAAATTTCAGCCGCCAAATTAGTTTGACCACTTCCAGTAAAAATATCGATTACAGTATCTCCTTTATATGAGTAGTATTGTATAACTCGTTTAGCTAACTCTAAAGGAAATGGGCAGGGATGCATATTTTCCTGAGGGGCAACCGGTCTAATTCTCCAGGCATTTTTGCTCTTTTCACCTTGATAATTAGATAGATCTAATCGATTCCCCTCCATTTCCTTTTTGGTTCGGAAGTGGTAAATATTATTTTGCTCTTTTCTTTCTGCGGGCTTTTGGAAGACAAAGACATATTCTACGACTAGACTGGGATAATAATATCCTGGATATGGGTGTTGCATTAAAACACCGCTTCGACGGTCACGGGCAATATCCTTTTCCCAGATGATATCTTCTTTAAATACCCAACCGATGCTTTCCATCCAACTTACGAAGTGAAAAGGCAAAGCAACTCGTTTCCCATCCCAGGAGATCGGTGAAATGTTTACCACATTATGTCCACCAGGTTTAATGATGCGATAGAGTTCTTTAAATCTATCGATGAGGAAATTCCTATAATAATCATAAGAAATTTCTTTTCGTTCCCAATATTTTATCTCACCAGCTAATTTTTTGATTTGGTCTTCATAATTTATGGCATTAAGATAAGGTGGAGAAGTAAAAGCCAATATTATTTCGTTATCGGGCATAGTTTGCATAACATCAAGACAGTCACCTATAATCAATTCTCCGTTTCCAACCTTATTAATCAGCATCTTCGTTTTATCCTTATAAAAGCGTTTGCCAATTTCTAAGGCAGCCACAATTTGCAAAGCCTTCGTCTCTCCTATCCCATCAAATTGAGTTAAATCACTTACTTTAATTTCTTTTCCCATATTCTCCCTTAGAAACCTGATTACTTCCTTGCTCAGATCAAAAACGTTTTTCCCTTTAGTTCCATGCCCCAAAACAATGGCTAATAAGTCCTCTGTGCCAACTGCTTTGGGATTGTCACTCTCTAACAGCTTTTCCCTTGGCCGAATTTCCTCACTCATAAAATCCCTTTGATTTACAGCTCTATTCTTACCTGCGATACCTTTAAAAATTGACTTACAAGCTTCTTGACCTAATCAATCTAATTTAAAATCCCCATGCTTTTCTATATGCGCCAAAAGACCGCCATCATTCAATATTTTAATCATCACCGACGGCAGGGGAGCAAAATTCAAGGTGTGTCCATTGGTTTTATCAATTATGGTCCCCTTTTCCAAATCCACCTCCAACTCGTCACCTTGATTTATTTTGTCGGTGTCGCAGATCAAGGCCGGAAGTCCCACGTTTATGGCATTGCGATAAAAGATACGGGCAAATGATTTGCCTAAAACGGCGGATACCCCAGCCAATTTGATGATAGTGGGGGCATGTTCTCTGGATGATCCGCAGCCAAAGTTAGAACCACCTACCACAAAATCTCCCTTTTGCATCTTCTGAGCGAATTGGGGATCTGCATCCTCTAAGACGTGTTTTGCCAACTCCGGCAAATTTGATCTTAAGTGAAATAATCTACCCGGTGCAATCAGATCGGTGGAAATGTCATCTCCGAATTTCCAAGCTTTTCCAGTTAATAACATAAGGAACTCCTTTTATCGGTGTTTAGTTCAGGGGGAAAACCCCCTCCCGAACAGGTGCAGAAATCATCGAAGTGTCCAAGTATACTTTCGTTTTTCTTCTCATTTTTATCTACCTATCAGGCATGGCATATAATGGCTTGAGTGCTTGAGAAAGGCAAAGCCTTTGGCGTTAACCCCAAGCACTCTCTTATCTGCCGTTGCGGGCAAATTTCTTCTTAAGTGGTTTTTATCTCCCCATTTCTACTTATTCTTTTACCGTTGCGGTTTTAATTTCTCCAATAATTTCGATTTAAATTCATTTGAAAATCTTTCGGCTTTTTCTCGTGCATGTCCTTTATTCGTAGTTACTTGAGTTTGTATATCTAATTTTTGCTGGTTTTCTACTAATGATATTGTCATAGTGACCATATTTACGAAACCTGTTAAACCAGTTGCCATACTAGATCCAACGCCGGAATTAGACAACATAAGCATTTCTCGACTCTGCGACTGAGGATTTAAGCCAATTGATTTTCCAACTTCAGTTGCAATATCTAAAATATCTGGTCTTGGAGTCTCTAATATCACCGAATCACGTTCAGTATACGTCCGTGGAGTACCACCTATAAACACACCCGGTGCACATCCTGTCAGCAATGCTATTAAGGTTGCCACAGTAGTTATAACTAGTATTGAAGTAATTCGGTCCTTAAAGATAACAGTTTTAAAATTATAAATCATCTTTTCTCCTTCCTCCTGCCCGCAATGAGCAGATGACTAATGGATCAGCGAAAAACCTTCGTTAATCCTTCCTATTTAGTATCTTTGGCGCAAAAAGTTTCGCCTATCCTACTTGATGGAAGTTCGGATCGGGAGTGTGTTCAACCCCCCAAACAATTATCTGGATTCGACCTTAAATCTGTTACCCCTTATATGCACCATTTCCATTTTAGGAGGATCACCTTTCTGCCATGGAACAAGTCGATGCTCTAACATCCATTTACCTATTTCTGCTTTCCTTAGTTCTGGACAACATCTCCAAAAGGATTTTGATAAATTGACTTCTATTATGTTTCCTTCCTCGAGTTCAATAGTTACGAAATGCCATGCTCTCCGAAAATACCTGTCTCTATCTTCATGTGTTAATCGGATTCCATACCCACCTCCAGTTCTGTTATTGGGCGACCCGTTATAACATCCAACTACTTTCATTTTTATTACCTCGAATTTGTTTCTTCTTTCCCGTAATTATGGATAACTAATGGATTAGCGAAAAAACCTTCGTTAATCCTTCCTAATTTAGTATGTTTGGCGAAAAAAGTTTCGCCTCTCCCTCTTTGCTGCGAAGTTCGGATCGGAAGGGGGTTTAACCTCCCCCCGAACACTCATTGTCTATTTAGTCTTCTGGGCGTCTGAACAGTGCCTTGAATGCTGACTTGAAGTCTTTGTCGTTCTCAAGAGAGTTGATGTTCAGACTGTAATTGCATACGGCCAGAAGCCGCTCGTTGATGAAACTCTTATCCTCGCCGTCTTCGTATTCGAAGTAAGCTGCCATCACTCGAATACCGTTCTTCATCAGGGCACGAACAAGAGGGACTAAGTCGGCGTCTCCTGTAACAAGGACGGCGATATCAATCTTGTCTTCCAATCCGATCTGCAAAGCATCGATTGCGAGAGCGACATCCACGCCTTTTTCCTTGTGAGAGCCAGAAATGGGAAGATACTTTATCTCAATGCCGGCGTGCATCAAGTCATGATGAAGATTGCGGTCGTTGCGGAGCTGGCGTTCCTCAGATTCCTTTGAAGTAAAGAGTCCTTGAGTCCAAGAGGCGTAAACGATTCGATAGTTTGTGTAGCCTTGTTCCTTGGTTCGGATGTATGATTCTAGAAGGGAATGGAAAGGCTTGAACGTCAACCAACCCAATTTTCTCTTGTGCCAGAAATAGTGCTGGGGATAAGCAAAGTAAGAACCATCGTAGAAGACGCCGATTCGACAGATTGATTTGTCACTCATACTGTCTCCTTATTCCATTCGGATCGGGAAAGGGTTCAGCCCCCTCCCGAACACGTTTACTCTTCGGTTTGGGAGGGGTTCAACCCTCTCCCAAACTGAGAACTTGACGCTCGGTAATTTAAAGTGCCAACGGCAATTCGATACGCTCGCCAGTAGCTTCGTTAATGAGCAAGAACTTTCCCGTGTCCTCACGGCTTAATTGCTCGTTGGCATTTAGCAATTCAATGCCATAGATCGTTCCATTTGGTGACAAATCCACGTTTAATTCATCACTTACACGAATGGTTTCTACTCCAGTCTGTTTTTCGCTAAAGCGGATGTAAGCAATATTATAGCGAGGATCATAAGTAAATCTCATATTACCATACCCTCTTGCATACGCTCTCGAGCATGAGGATGAAAATGGACTGGCACTCTTCAAATTCCTCCAGTTCGGGATGAAGATTGAACTCCTCCCGAACAAAGGACGCAGACTATCTGCCATAGGCAGATCCCTGCCCGACGGATGGCAGGCGGGCGCCTCTGGCGGAAAGTCTGCGACTACTTTTTTTCTTAACGGTTTTTCTTTTCGGTCTCTTTTTGACCAGAAAGTCACGAGGGTCGGCGATCTCACCGGCAATGGCGGTTGCGGCGGCAGTTGCAGGCGAAGCTAAGTAAATAAATCCTTCTGGATTGCCCATCCTCCCTTTGAAATTTCTGTTCATAGTGGCAAGACAGGCTTCACCGTCTCCTAATATTCCTTCATGCACCCCCACGCAGGGACCACATCCCGGAGCCATAATGGCGGCTCCAAATTCGACCAAAGTTCTTATGTAACCTGCCTTCATGGCTTCAAGTAGAACCGATTTGGATGCCGGAACAACGATCAATCTTGTCTTTGGGTGTTTCTTTCTCCGTTCGATTATTTTCACTGCCTCTCTCAAGTCTTCCAATCTTCCGTTAGTGCAGGTGCCGATGAAGACCTGATCGATCTTTATCCCTCGAGCCTGGTCAATAGGTTTAACATTATCCACAGTGTGCGGAAATGAAACCACCGGCACTAATTCGGAGGCGTCGATTTGGATCACCTTTTCATATACCGCATCTTTGTCCGCCTGCAATTTTTTGAACTTACTGACTCTTCCCTGTTGTCTTAAGAATTCTTTGGTGGTATTGTCTGAAGCGATCAAGCCTGCTTTTGCCCCAGCCTCCACCGCCATATTGGAGAGTGTGAATCTTCCGCTCATGGACATTTTTTGAATCGTCTCTCCACAGAACTCTAAAGCTTTATAAGTGGCACCATCTGCACCGATCATACCGATGAAATGCAAAATCAAATCTTTGGGATAAACCCCTTCCTGAAATTTTCCATTTACTTCAACCTTAAGGGTCTCCGGAACCCTGAGCCAGGTTTTTCCCAAAGCGATGCCGATGGCTACGTCTGTGGATCCCATCCCTGTGGCGAAGGCACAAAGTGCTCCTCCGGTGCAGGTGTGCGAATCAGCACCAATCAGAATGTCACCCGGATTAAGATATGATTCCGCTATTATCTGATGACACACCCCTTCACCCACCTCCGAAAGGCATGCTCCGGTTTTTTCTGCAAATTTTCTTATGGTGATGTGATCGTTGGCTAATTCCCTTCGGGGAGAGGGAGCGGCATGATCTAAGAATAGAACCGTTCTTTTCGGGTTTTTCGCCTTTTCCAGATTGATCTTTTGAAGTTGTCTTATAGCCAAAGGACCCGTCCCATCCTGAGTCAAGCAAACATCCACATTCACCAAAGCGATTTCACCTGCGGTCACCTCTCCGCCAGAGGCGCCCGCCTGCCATCCGTCGGGCAGGGATCCGCCTATGGCAGACTTTCCCGCATGGCTTCCAATTACTTTTTCTGCTAATGTTTTACCCATGATCTTCCTCTCTATTAGACCCTTTAATAATTTCAAACAAAAAAGCCCAAAAAATTCGGTTTGGGCTATTAATTTAAAATAAAAGTGTTTTGAAGTCAACTAAACTTTTGTGAAATTATTCACTTTTTGGAGAGTGGAAGCTTTTACTTATCATCTGTGTTTCTTCACCGGCAGGATGAGAAAATTTTAGAGCTTAAAAAAGCTTGACTTTTAGGAAAATATCCCATAAGATAAAAAAGTCTTTCAAGGATTTCTATAAAGAAAATATTAGCGAAATTTTAAAAACAGAAAGGAGTTACCCGGCGATGGCGTATAAAGAAGAAATCAAAAGGTATGATGTTTCATACTACGGTGGTGGCAAGAACGTTTCAGGGTACAATTATCGGGCGATAATCGGGCTTCGCAAAGAGGATGGCACTCTTCTGGGAGCCGCATATTTTCATGATAACCCAGACACCATGCCGGACTCGGATAGCCTAAGTGCAAGCGGTTATGTATATTGTCACTTTCTGAGCGAGCATTTTGCGAAAATAATGGACCTACTCAGAAACGAAAAGCCGGTCTACTTGGAGTACGTTGCTGGATCATGGAAGCACGCACGCATAGCCACCTCTTTGGAGCCCGTTGGCGAAGGCGAGTCGTCATAATTGTTTGACTCTGGAACAGGTGATACTTAGAATGTTTCGGGGATAGCGCGTAACCAAGGCTTTACGCCTTGACGTTAACTATTGCCGGAAGGTTTAGATTCAATTCTCGAAAAGAATCCTCAACCAAGCAAAATGTCAGAAAATAAAGAAGACAAAAAAGCATTCCTTACCCCAGCCGGGGCAATCATCGTCTTAATCTGTTTTTTCCTTCCATGGGTGAAAGTTTCCTGTGGGGGGAATGTCAAATACGTTTCTGGGGCAGAAATAGGAGGGATTTTTTGGCTTATTTTTGTTGCGGCATTAGCGATAATTCTTGCGTTTTTCTATTTCCGAAGCCAAAAACAACTTGAGAAGTCAAAGCCTGTCGCAATATTTAGCTCGATGGCTGCATTATTGGTCATATTCATCAAATATCTCAGTTCAACTTGTGGACAAAAGAGCGTCTTTGTTAGGGCTGGGTCTAAAGCGATTGATTGTACCATTCAGCTCGGTGCTATCGGCACGGTTATTGGTTTTATTATCGCGATGACTGCTTCGGTTTTACTCAAAACGGGAGTGCGACAAAAACAAGAAAAGTCAGGGATTTAATTTGTCAACGGATATAACGGAAAAGATCGTCTCAAATCCGGTTGATCTCTTTAATCTGTTAGGAATTCACCTTTGAATTTAAAACCGCAACAATGGTTCGCAAAGTTCACCATAAATAAATTATTGCATTCCATCAACGGAAAAAAACGGCGGGTAAAGATGCGTATGCATTCATACGAAATACCCGCCGTCAGCACGGGTGCCACACTCTCCCGGTGCGTCCGTAAGTGTTTGTGAGACAGCGACACTTTCTTAGTAAGTGTTTAAAATGAGCATAATCATGACACAGCCTCGATGGGGAGGAGGTTGAAAAATCTCGCCAGAGGCGGTTAGACGACCGCCCGTCTGCCCAGACGGACGCCCGTATGGGTGGGCGGATCTGCCTAGGTATGATATGAATGAAAAATCTTCTGGGCGAAAAGTATTTAACCCTCTCCCCGTGGGGGAGAGGGCAAGTCGGAGATCCCGCCAAAGGCGGGGGGTGAGGGGGATAAAGTAGAGTTTTCATGAATAAAAAATCTTCTGTGCCAAAAGAAAAAAATCGCTGTGATGTCTGTGGCAAGCGTTTCAAAAAGGGACAAACCAGATACCGTATCAATATCGAAGTCATCTCTGACTTCGATGGATACATCGACGATTTTTCCAAAAAGCCCCAAGATTATTTAGAGAAAAAAATCCAAAAGGTGATAGAAGATACACAAGAATTGACGGAAAAAGAATTGGAGGAACAGGTTTATCTAAAACGTTATATGCTTATCTGTGTCAATTGCCGGGAGGAGTTTTTGAAAATATTGGGAAGGTTTATGGGTCAGTAATCCGGAGTGCGGAAGCAAAGCTTCCGCTGCGTCCCGCCTTTGGCGGGACGCACTCCAACACAAATTAGATATGAAACACGCAGATTTCGTTCATCTTCACGTTCATACTCAATATAGCCTCCTGGATGGGGCTATAAAGTTAGATGATTTGGTGGCACAGGCGCAAGAATACAAAATGCCTGCCTTAGCTATCACCGATCATGGGAATATGTTCGGGGTGGTGGAGTTTTATAAAAAATGTATGGCGGGCGGGATCAAGCCCATCATAGGCTGTGAGGTCTATGTGGCTCCCCAGGATCGGAGAAAGAAAGAACCGATCAAAGGTCTTCCTGATGCAGGTTATCACTTGATCCTATTAGTCAAAGATCTGTCCGGTTACAAAAACTTAATGAAACTTTCCACCATCGGCTATCTGGAGGGATTCTATCACAAGCCCCGCATTGATAAAGAGGTGCTAAGAAAACATAGCGAAGGTCTTTTTGCTTTATCCAGTTGCCTCCACGGGGAGATTCCAACTCTCCTTTTAGCTGATAATCACAATAAGGCAAAAGATGTGGTTGAAGAATATAAATCCATGTTCGGAGAAGGGAATTTCTTTTTAGAGATACAAAACCACCAGATTGAGGAGGAGAAAAAAGCCATACGGCTTTTGTCCAAATTAGCCGAGGAGACCCAGGTGGGCTTGGTGGCGACAAATGATTGTCATTACCTGAAAAAAGAACATGCACAAGCTCATGATGTTCTCTTATGCATCCAGACCGGAAAGAAGGTTACAGATGCAGACCGGCTCAAATTTGCCAATGAGGAGATGTATTTTAAATCTCCGGAGGAGATGAAAAAGCTCTTTGAGGATTTCCCTCACGTTATAGAAAACACCATAAGGATCGCCGAACAATGCAACTTGGATTTGGAATTTGGAAAAACTCACCTTCCCGATTTTCCTCCTCCCCCTGGTTTTGATGATCTGGATTCCTACCTGGAGTTTCTTTCTCGTAAAGGCTTAGCTCAAAGGTATTCAAAAGTCACCCCGGGACTCGAAGAGAGATTAGAATATGAGCTGAAGGTTATAAAACAGATGGGGTTTGCCGGATACTTTCTGATCGTCAAGGATTTCATCGACTATGCCAAAAGCAAAGAGATTCGGGTGGGTCCGGGAAGGGGCTCGGTGGGAGGGAGTTTGGTGGCTTATGCTCTGGGAATAACCAACATGGACCCCATCAAATATGGGCTTTTATTTGAAAGATTTTTAAACCCCGAAAGGATTTCTCTGCCGGATATAGACATAGATTTCTCGGATCGAGAAAGGGATAAAATTATAAGATACGTAATCAACAAATATGGCAAGGATAACGTTGCCCAGATCATCACCTTTGGCACCATGGCCGCGCGGGCGGTGGTGAGGGATGTGGGAAGGGCTTTGGACATTCCATATTCGGAGGTGGATCGAATCGCCAAGATGATCCCCTGGTTTCCGGATATGACCCTAAAGAGTGCCATGGAACGGGAAGCGGATTTGCGCAATCTGGTCAAAAGCGACCCTCGAATCGAGAAACTCATATCCTATTCTGAGGTGCTGGAAGGTTTATGCCGACACGCGTCCACCCATGCGGCGGGCGTGGTAATAGCTCCCGAAGCCTTGACCGAATACGTTCCCCTTTACAAAGGGACCAAGGAGGAGATAACCACGCAATACGATATGAAAGGGATCGAAGATATAGGACTTTTGAAAATGGATTTTTTGGGGCTTAGAACCTTGACCGTGATCGACGATACTCTAAACATGCTAAGAGAAGACCTTAATTTGGTTTTAGATATAGATACAATTACTTTGGACGACAAAAAGACTTACCAGCTTTTCTCCAATGGAGAGACCGTGGGGATATTCCAATTCGAAAGCTCCGGAATGAGAGATTATCTTTGCAAGCTAAAACCGGAGAGCCTGGAGGAGTTGACTGCTATGAATGCTCTTTATCGCCCCGGTCCTCTGGATTCTTACATGATCGATGAGTATATCCAGAGAAAAAGAGGGCAGAAAAGGATAGTATATGAGCATCCCTTGTTGGAACCAATATTGAAAGAGACCTACGGGGTGATCGTTTATCAGGAGCAGGTTTTGAAAATCGCCAGTGAGTTGGCTGGATATAGTTTAGGCAAAGCGGATATTTTGAGAAAAGCCATGGGAAAGAAGAAGGCGGAGCTTATGGTTCAACAAAGGGAGGAATTCAAAAAAGGGGCAAAGGCTAAAGGGATAAGAGAAGAGGTAGCAGACAAAATCTTCGATCTGATGGCAACCTTCGGAAGATACGGATTCAACAAGGCACACTCCGCCGGCTATGCCTACATCGCCTATCAGACCGCCTATCTAAAAACTCACTATCCGGTCCAGTTCATGGCCGCCACCACGTCTTCTGAAATAGGAAACACCAATCGGATTGTAACTCTGATGGAGGAATGTAGGAGGATGGGGATTGAGGTTTTGCCTCCAGATGTGAACGAAAGCGTGGGGAGCTTCAAGGTGGTGGGGAGTAAAATCAGATTTGGCTTGGAGGCGGTAAAAAACGTGGGACATGGTGCCATCGAAGCCATCGTTTTGGCGAGAGATAGGGTCGGGAGATTTAATAACTTATTTCAATTTTGCGAAGAGGTGGATTTAAATGCTTTAAATAAAAGGGTTATAGAGAGTTTGATCCAAGCGGGAGCATTCGATTCGGTCTCCAAGCATAGAGCACAGCTTATGGCTTCTTTGGATACAGCTATGAATTATGCACAGAACATCCAAGAAGACAAAAAAAGGGGTCAAACTTCCCTTTTCGATATAGGTTCGACAGGCTCACTACAAGTTGATGCAAA
>Ga0315294_10002160_pt1 | contig 21490 bp, 22 predicted proteins | sample YL17G13_40_MG_FD_203626 | JGI IMG/M metagenome (GOLD analysis project Ga0315294, IMG submission 203626) | Sediment microbial communities from Yellowstone Lake, YNP, Wyoming, USA - YL17G13_40 | ecosystem: Environmental > Aquatic > Freshwater > Lake > Sediment | place: USA: Wyoming | collected...
GGGTGCTCAAGAAGATCGCGTCGCGCAGTGTCGTCGCCGTGAAGCTTTCATTCATTATGATGATGCTCTTGGGTGTCGCCTGCGTCAGAATATCGTGAATTCTGACCAGGTCATCCTCCAGTTTGCCACGGAGATTGCGGATGTCCTCTTCCTTTTCAAAATGCGTAAAGAGCCTGTCGAACAGAAAGAGTTGCGCTTCCTTACCTGGCACCGGACAGCCGAGGCTGGCCAGAAAATGCAACTGCCCGAAGGTGCGCGCGAAGGTGGTCTTCCCGCCCTGGTTCGGACCCGTGACAACGAAGATCCGCTCCTTGTCTTTCAGATAGAAGTCATTGCAGACAACGGACGATCGCTCTCGGATGAGCTTATCGGCCAGGGCCAAATCAAATCCTTCGTAATTGTAGACGTCCATGGAAGTATTGGAGACTTCCGGATAGCAGAAGTGCAGTCCCGCCCGTTTGAAGATGCTGAGAGACTCCAGGTAAGCGACGTAAAACTGGATTTCTCGGTCAAACGTGGCGATCGTCTCATCCAGATAACTCGCGTGCTTCGCGCAGTACTCGTCAAGATGCAGGAAGATGCCGGGGTACAGCTTAGCCAGCAACTCCAGGATCGCCGCCTCCACGTGATTCATGTCTGGCGAGGCGGAGAATTTCACCCAGTAATCCTTCACCGCTCCCTGTTTGAACTTCTCGAACGTCTGCTCTACGTCTACGCTGTAATCACTTTCCGAGTCATATTTCCGGACCGTGACGGCGGTCCCCTTGATGAGCAGGGAATAGTGTACGGTGGACAAGTCGGCGAGAAGCTGCTTCGTCTCCGCCAAAAGGGACGTAAACCCGTCGGACTGGGCGTACGTGGCCACATAGTCGCGGAAGCGCACAAAACCCCGCGATGTGAGATCGGCACGGGACAGGTCCTGCACCAGGCAATTCACCGCGTCGCAATAGATCTCCACCGACTCGACAAACCATCGTTCCTTCTGATACTTGTAATAAAGCTTGGCTGTTTGCGCCAGATGGGCGCGCATGTCGCGCATGCGATGCGCAAATGATGTGACGTGCCCAAACAGCGTCTCATTTTCAAGGTCCCGGAATACTTCGTGGCGGTACCTGATCGTGTCAATGTCATTCAAGGAAGCGTAAAAGAACGGCTTTAAGTCATACTCCTGCCTTCCGGCCGTGATGGCGTCTATGATCTGATCAAGATTTAAATCAACAAAAAAGACGGGCGCTTCAAGTGTTTCTTTTCTTATGCTGTCTTCAGTTCTTTCAAATAGTATGCTGTGAAAAACCATGGGACAAAAACCTTCTGGGCGATGACGCGGACGCACAGCATCAACTCGACCGCAGCGAATGCCCGCGTGGTAGGAGTCATCAGCCCCGCCCGGGCGTTTGTCGGGGGAACTCCATCCCCTCTAAGGACATCATGGCCGCGCCCCATGATTTCAGGTACACAGCCATTTCGCTGGTCATTTCATCGCTGTCACTCACCGCGACAGCCAAGGCGACCGAAAATCAGACCGTCGGATTGTTCTCCATGCCAATGAGACGCATCACTTCAACATGTGCGGGCATGAGCGAAGAACCGACGAATTGAGCGTCAAAATGCATGCGGCCCACCGTGTCGGACAAATTCTTCCAGGGCACGTGGATCTCGCCGTCCCAGCGTGGCGGCCCTCGACCGTCGCGTTACAGGCGACCCATCATCGCGACATAGCGGTGTCGCAGCGGCGCGACCCGACGCTTCGGTCTATTCCCGTGATCACTGCTCGCGCCCGCTGACTCGTGCGCCGGACCGGGCCCTGTCAAGCCTCTGCTCTAACCATCACCCTCCCCGCGAGGGAAAGACGATTGAAGATCTCAGCGATCAGTCGAACGCGGCCGAAAAGCTCTTACGGATGGGGGCCATGCACCCCGATTGTCGACGGCCGGACCCGACGCCCATCTGGAGCCAAAGCGCCGCAGCCGCAAGCTGTTGCTCACCACGGAGACCGACGAGAAGGCCATGGCCGCGCCGGCCAACATGGGGTTCAGGAGAATCCGGAACGAGGGATACAAGACGCCAGCGGCCACAGGAATCAGGAGCAGATTGTAAATAAAGGCCCAGAAGAGGTTCTGCTTGATCGTCCGCATGGTGCGCCGGCTCAGCTCGAGAGCCGTCACCACACTTCGCAGATCGCCGCCGATGAGGGTGATGTCCGAGGCCTCGATAGCCACGTCCGTCCCGGTTCCGATGGCAATCCCTATGTCCGCCTGCGCCAGGGCGGGTGCGTCATTGAGGCCGTCGCCGACCATGCCGACGACCTTGCCCTCGGCCTGCAGCGTCTTGATCTCCTTCGCCTTGTCCTCGGGCCGGACCTCGGCCAGGGCGCGATCAATGCCGAGTTTCTTGGCGATGGCCCTCGCCGTCCTGCCGTTGTCCCCCGTGATCATCACCACGTCAATCCCCAGCCCCCGGAGGGCGCGAATGGTCTCAGCCGAGTGCCGCTTTAGCGTGTCGGCCACCGCAATGATCCCCGCAGGCCGATCATCCACCGCCACGAAGATCGCCGTCTTCCCCTGCTGCGCCAGTTCGTCGGCGCGGCCCTCGAAGCCATCAAGGATCAGGCCGTGCTGCCTCATGAGGGCCTCGTTCCCCGCCAAGAGCTTGCGACCGGCGACAACCGCCTGGATCCCCTTCCCCGGAATTGCCTCGAAGGCTTCGACGGCGTAAAGGGGCATACCATCGTACTCCGCCCTCCGGACGATCGCCTGTCCGAGGGGATGCTCGGACGGCTGCTCCGCAGAGGCCGCAAGCCGCAGCAGGTCCCAGCGCGAGAGATCATCTCCCACGATCACATCGGTCACGGCCGGCTCACCCTTGGTCAGCGTTCCCGTCTTGTCGAACACGATGGTCGTGAGCCGATGGGCCTTCTCCAGGGCCTCGGCGCCGCGGAACAGGATGCCATGCTCCGCACCCCGTCCGGTCCCCACCATGATGGCCGTGGGGGTGGCGAGGCCCAGGGCGCAGGGGCAGGCGACGATCAGCACCGCCACCCCGGCAGAGAGCGCGAAGAGGAGGGACGGCGCTGGACCCAACGCCAGCCAAGCGAGGAAAGCCACGACCGCAAGCGCAATGACCATGGGCACGAACACAGCAGCGACCCGATCGACCAGGCGCTGGATAGGCGCCTTGGAGGCCTGCGCCTCCTCCACCAGCTTGATGATCTGGGCCAGGACCGTCTCCCGCCCCACCTTGGTAGCCTCGAAGGTGAAGGTGCCGGTCTTGTTGATCGTGGCGCCGAATACCCCTGCCCGCGCGCCCTTCTCGACTGGCATGCTTTCCCCCGTGAGCATGGATTCATCCACAGAGGAATGCCCCTCACGCACGGTGCCGTCCACCGGGATCTTCTCGCCCGGACGGACGACCACGAGGTCGCCCACCCGCACCTCTTCCACCGGGATGTCCAGCGCCTGGCCATCGCGGATCACCCGGGCCGTCCGGGTTTGCAGGCCCATCAGCTTCTGGATGGCCTGGGACGCCTTCCCCTTGGCCCCCGCCTCCAGCCATCGGCCCAGCAGGATCAGGACGATGATGACGGCCGCGCTGTCATAGTACAGGGCCACCAGCCCCCGGGCGGCGAAGACGCCCGGGGCGAACGTGGCCACCACGCTGTAGAGATAGGCGGCGTTTGTCCCCACGGAGATCAGCGTGTTCATGTCGGCCGTGCCGTGCCTCAGGGCCGCCCACAAGCCCCGGTGGAATTGCCACCCTACAATCCACTGGATGGGCGTGGTGAGGGCGAACAGCACATAGGCATTGGCCAAGTCCGCCGGAACCCACGCGAACAGCGGCATATTGCGGAGCGACCCGAGCAGCACGGGTACGCTGAGCACCGCCCCCACGAGGAGGCGTCGCCGAAGCTTCCCGATCTCGCCCTCACGGATGCTCGATGCCCTCTCGGACGCCGCCTCCCGAACCGGAAACGGCGTGTAGCCGGCGGCTTCGATGGCCCGCACCAGGTCGGCTTCCGTGGTTTCCCCCGGCACCCACTCCGCCGTCACTTCCTCTGTAGTGAGATTGACGCTCGCCTGGATCACGCCGGGCACCGCCAGGAGCGCGCGCTCGACTTTCCCCGCGTCCGAGCTAGACGGCATTGCCGCAATCAGGATCGTGGACGTCTCCACTGGTACCTGATAGCCCAAGTCGCGAATGGTCCCCCGAAGCTCCAGGGGGCCAGTGCGCTCCGCCTCGTACTCGACGCGGACACTCTCCGCGAGAAGGTTCACACGGACACTGAGTACCCCACTCTTCTCCGCCAGTCCCTTTTCGATCCGGGCCACGCAGCTCGCGCAGCTCATTCCCTGAACGGGGAGTACGATCGTTTTCGTAGACATGCGTGAGCCTCCTCCTTGAGAGGCTCCGGATCATCCCGGAGGGCGTGGCGCCGGTCCGGTTTGGCGCAGGCCCCAGTCCTCGCCAGAGCCACCCGCCACCGGAGCACCGGGGATACTTGCGAGCTGGGCTTGGACCACCCCGGTAGCCATCGTTGCCCCGCGGGGTTGACCGGCCACCTCGAATGCTAACCGGGCCCCGGCCATTCGCGCACCGCATCCATGTCTCGCCAGACATTGCCCAGGAACCGAATCGGCCCCTGCCACTCCGCCAGGGCGTCCTCCACGATCTCGATGGCAATCGGGGGATACAGGTCGATCGACGGCAGATCGTCCAGCGGAAGAAAATGGGGCTCCTCGACTTGCCACTGGCGCGACGGGCGGATGCGCTGGCCCTCCTCGGCCTGCTCGCCGAGAAAGATCAAATTCAGGACGTGCTTCTTCCCGGAGGGCGAAAGGACTTCCGCCACATAGAGCAGGCGAAGGATCTTCACGTCCAGCCCGGTTTCCTCCCGCACCTCCCGTGCCGCACCCGCGACGAGGCCCTCCCCGGTCTCCAGACCACCGCCTGGCAGGACCCAGTAAAAGCGCGCGTCGCGCCGGTGCCGAATCAGGAGGATCTTCCCGCCCCGCAGAATCACCACCGACACCCGGACCTTGAGCGCTGGCACCTTCTGCGACGGGCTCGGATTCCGCCCGAATCCCCACCGCGACAACAGGGTCATCCCCGCTACGGCCATGTCTCGCCTCCTGTCGCTCTCCCACCGTTGGCGCCGCACGTTCTCGATGCCGCGCCGACTATCTCAGGCTCCGACACCGCGCCGACCGCTCCGGTCGGACGCGACGACGCCGAGGTGGTGCAGCGCCCGGCGGGCCCGTCCGTGGACGAGGCTGCTCCGATCCTGCAGGAAGCCCTCGATCGCCTGCGCGCTGGCGTCCGTGCCGATCCGCTCCAATACCTCAATCGCCATGGTTTGGAGCGCGTCGTCGGACGGCTGCGGCGGATGATCGGCCGGTGCCGTCCTGGGCCCTCCCATAGAGAGCAGATGGGGGATGCCTCGATCCCCCGCCGCCACCAGCGCATCCGCACAGCGCAATCCCACCGGGACGCTGGGATGGCCGATCCCGTGCGCGACGATTACGAGAGCCGGATCCGGCGCGTCGGCCAGCGCCAACCTGAGCAGCGCGAGACCGGCTTCGAGTTGCACCGCCGCCCGGGGGTCCGCAAGAGACGCGCACAGAGGCGCGAGAGCCGACTTGTCTCCGAGGTCACCCAGGAGTCGCGCCGCCTCGGCCCGACGCTCGACGCTCATGGGCGCCTCGTCCTCGGCCGAGGGCCGGTGCTCCGTCAGCGTCGCCAGGAGCGCCGGACTCGCAGCCGTCCCGAATGCCAGCAGCGCCTCGGCGGCGGCGGCACGGTCGCACGGATCCTCCAGCCTCCGGACGATCGGGGGAATCGCCCGCTTCTCCCCGAAGCGTGCGAGGGCCCCCATGGCCTCGCGCACCCCGTCGTGGGCCAGCGCGAGCAGGAGCGACTCCACCGCCCGCCGGTCTCCGAGCCGCCCGAGCTGTTCGGCGGCGCGGTTCCGGACCGCCTCCTCCGCCAGGCGGAGGACGGCATCCAGCGAGCGCAGTTCGTGGAGCCTCAGGACCCGGATGAGCGCGGTCACCGCGGCCTCCCCGCCGATCGCCCCCAGCCCCTCCGCGGCCAGACAGCGAGGCTCGGGGATCGGCGAAGGCGGACCCAGGAGAACCTTCGACAGAACCGGGACCGCCTGCGGGCCCTTGAGAATCAAGAGGGCCAGCGCCTCCCGGTTCCGTGTCAGGTCATCCAATCCCGCCGCCAGATCCTCGATTCCCATCACTCGCCCCATGGCCCGCCAGTTGTGCTCGCCCTGGTCTGCCCCGTCTGGTCGGCATCCGAAGGGGAGAAGGCCCCGCCTCCGGGGACGCTCACGAGAATGCTTGGTTTCCCCTCCATGGACGAAGACGACGTCGGGTGTCACGGAGACACCGGGAACGCCCCTCCGGATCGAACGTCCACATCCGTCGTGGTGACCAGGCGATTCCCGATCATCTTCACGATAACCGGCAACATCCGCTCGACATTGTCTTCCGAGTCGACGAACTCGATGATCAGGGGCAAGCGGCCACCCGCGTCCACCAGCGAGGTTGTGGCAATGCCGGTGCTTCTCGTATACCCGGCCACACCGCGAACGACCGTGGCGCCGGCGATACCTTCCTTGGCCAGCGCGCGCAGGAGTGCGAGGTGCAGGAGAACGCCGTGCCACTTGTCACCCTCGTTGATGAAGATGGAAACCCGCTTCGCCTTCATCAGATCTTCCTCGCAATCACGGCGCCCAGAATTACCGCGCCAAGTGCCGCAATGTTATTCCCGAGGATGTTCAGAATCGCCAGTTCCACGGCACCTTGCTCGTACATCTTGAGCGTCTCGAAGGCGTAGCTTGAATACGTCGTAAACGCCCCGCAGAACCCAATGGCGACAAGCAGTCGCCAATGAGGGTCCGTCAGGACACGTTCCGTCGTCCATACGAGAAAGAATCCGATGATCAGGCTTCCGACGCAATTGATGAACAAGGTCGCCGCCGGAAAGGAGGCAGTGGCGTATCTCGCCGTCCACCTGCTCACCAGGAACCGGCCCACTGCGCCCACGATCCCGCCCGCAGCCACCCATCCGATATCAGACATACGCTGTCCCTTCCTCACCGAAGACTCATCGCACGCGGGCCATGACCAGCGCGCCCACACCCATGGCCACGGCGGCGTAGGCAAAGGCGACGGTTGGCGACACCGCCGTCCACAGCGCGCCGACGAGCACGCTGGCGGCCAGATCCCCGACCCCATTCACGGTACCCATGACCCCGTACGCGATGCCGCGCGACTCCACGGCGGGCACCAGGTCGGCCGTCATGGCTCCCTCCAAGGCGTCCTCCGCGGCAATGTAGATCCCCGCCAGGCAGAAGAGCCCGAGGAGATACGCCGGGTGACGCCAGGACAGCAGAAAGGCAGCTACGAATCCCGCGGCGGTGAGGGCGCCTGCGAGATACCCCAGAGCCAGGAGTCCTCGCCGACCCATGCGATCGCTCATGGCGCCCACCGGATACGACGCCCCGGCATAACAGACGTTCCGCACCGTGTAGAACAGGGCCGCCATCTGGGCGGCGGCTACGATGCCATACGTCGGGGTGAGGAGTTCGGTGGCCGCCAAGATCAACAAGGTGTGGGCAAAATCCCCAGCGCCGAAGACACCTACGCCGATCAGCCAGCGGTGGAATGTCGGAGGCAGGCCGCGAATCGTCGTCCAGAGTCGGACCTCGTGGATTGGGGCGCGGCGGCGCTCTTGCACCAGCAGTCCGAAGGCCAGCGCCGATCCGAGGCCAGGGACGAGGGTCAGGAAGAACACCGTCCGAAACGGCGCCGAGGGGTCGGCCGCACTCTGCCCCTGGAGCAGGGCCAGCAGGCCCACGGCGCACAGGGGTCCAATGATCGCGCCCAGGGTGTCCCCCGCCCGGTGAAACCCGAAGGCTTTCCCCCGGTCCTCGGTGGACACCGACTCCGCCAGAATGGCGTCCCGGAGTGGGCCCCGAATTCCGCGTCCGAACCACCCCAGGGTTCGGCCAAAGAGCACCAGCGGCCAACCAGCCGCGAAGGCAAAGATGGCCTTCGCGATGCCGGTCAGGAAGTAGCCGCCCACGCAGATGCCCTTCCGGCGGCCGATCCGATCCGAGTACCACCCGGCTCCGAGCTTCACGAAGCTGGACACCGCGTCGGCGATCCCCTCGATTGCGCCAAGCGCGGCGGCGGGCACGGCGATGGTTGCCAGAAACGCCGGGAGAATCGCGGTCGCCATCTCGTGCCCCCAGTCGCTGAGCAGGCTGGCCAGACCCATGCCGACGACATTCCGATTGAGCCATCCCTGTTCTTTCGGGACAGACGAGACGCCAGCAGCCTTCGGGTCAAGTCCGCTCATTGCCCACCTACCTCCGCTGAAACGTCGAAGCAAGCCAACGCCCGGCTCGCCGCCAGACGGACGCGGAGACTCCCGCAACGTCGCGCCCCTCTTGGACTGCCTCCATGTCGGCCCCGCCGCGGGGGCACAGCCCCGCGCGGATGCTGGTCTCAGCCCAACAGGACGGGCAGTAAAAGACGAGGATCTCAGGGGACCCCATCCGCACCTCCGATGGGCTCCCCACTGACCGTGGCGACGGCCCGCACCCACGAGGTGTCTTCCGCCGCCGTCTTGGGTTCGTGACTGAAGCGGTAATCGTGTTTTCGGAGATACTCTTTCAGGTCCCGGGCCAGCGCGTCCCAGCCGCGCACCTGGACCTCGACCAAGAGTCGCAAGGTCTCCCGATCCCTCATCAGCTCCGCAGCGGCAGCGAAGTGGCCCCGGCACAGTCCGGGCCCCTCCGCGAAGCGCGTCCGAAACGCGGCATCACCCATCTGAGGGTGGAGCAGGTCGTGCAGTGCCGCCAGACTGGCCCCTGCGTACTTCGCCGCGGCCTCGCAGGCGGGGCATTCTTTCTGCGGAGGAAGCAGCGATGCCGAATCGTCCAGGAGCCAGCCATACAGCCGCGCCACGCTCCAGCGGTCGCCCACCCGTTCGACGCAGAGCTGTCGCAAGATCCCCGTGTGCTCCTCGCAGAACCCCCCGACGTCTCGGATGCGCTCGTAAACCTCCGGGTGCGTCTTGCCCTCCCGCACCGCGCGGATGAGATAGTCGCGGCCCGCGTCGGACGCGAGCCGGCACACCGGACAGCCGGACGCGTCCAGCGCCGCTTCCCAGCGCGCCAGCATCAGCGCGCGGGCTGCGCCGATTTCGCGGTTGGTGTCCACGTCGTGTCTCCCGCCACGCCGGAGAGGGCCGCGGCGCAGATCGAATTCTGCGCGTCCCCAGCCTTCCCCGACCCCCCTGCGGCCTCACTCGCGAAGACCGTGTCCAGCGCGGTCCTCAGCAAAGCCAATGCCCCTTGCTGCTTGATCGAGACCAACGCAGCGACCGCGGCCGACGGCCGGTAGGCCGGCATCGTTCGCCAGTGCGGCAGACATAACCTGTCCGACGCCAAATACAGCGCGGCAATTTCCGGCAGCTCCACCGCGGGCTCCAAGGCCCGGAAGAACCGCTCGGTGACGTAGCCTGCCTGCCACTCCCGGGCCTCACAGGCCGGACATGGCTGTCGGTGCGTCATGCGACGGAGCCCCCTCTGCACATTTCGTCCCGGTTTCGGACGCCGTTGCCACGCGGCGAAAGACAGGGCTTCGGCTCTGTCGCATTCCTGGCGCAGACCGTCCAACACTCTCCGCGCCTGATCCAAGAGCCAATCGTAGAGCGTTCCCGTGCCGAGCCCGTCGCCGTGTTCCACCGGATCGAGATACACCAGGGCACCGGCGTGCCGTGCGCAGAGGCCCCAGGAGCCCAGGAGGCGCAAGAGCATCCGGCCGTCGTCCTTCCCCTCGCGCAGGAATACCACAAGGTAGTGCCGATCGGCCTCCCGCATCAGGCGGCACAGAGGACAGCCCGGCTGCCGAAGCGCCCGCTTCAGGTCGCTCAGGAAAAGCAGGTCCTGTCGCTCCGCCTCATGCGGATGCTTGCGTCGGGCGTGGGCCCACTCGCGAAGGCTGGCGCGAAGCATCAGTCACCGTCCTGACACCATACGGCACTCATCTCGCTTGACCGGCGGGCACGGGCAGCCGCTCGGCTGCTCCGAGGCTTCCCACCGTACCCCGCAGTCCGGCCCAGGTCGCCATTGCGCGGGCTGGCGCATCGCGCGTCGGGCCATAGGCGCGTCGCCGACTCACCGTTTCCTCGTGATAGATTGCAAGCTCTGCCGACAGACGGCGAAGCCGGCTTTCGGTGTGACACAGCAGGAACGCGGCCAACTGGGCGTCGTCAATGTGCGCCAAGAGCCGCGCCAAATGCGGCAGACAACACCCTCCGGAATGCTCGAAGGCAGGCCGCAGATCCCCGGACATGAGGCCCGCATGCAGCTCGCCGAGAAGCACTGCCTCCAGCGCGGCCTCGTCCTCGCACAGCGGACATTGCCGCCCGCCAACCATTTGCTCCAGCCATTGCGATGGCGGTTGTCCCAGAACCCCGCGCGCACCATCGGCAGCTATGCTCCGCAAGCGGCCCACGATGGCGGAAAGCAAATGCTGGTGGATCTGTCCCAATCCGTGTGGCCCGGTAATGTCCACGAACCTCCACGCATGGCGGTTACACCATGTCTCGTGCGCGACGAACTCCGCTTGCACTTCCGGGTCCTCCGCCAGCGCGAACTGCCATTTGGCGATGACCCGAAATGCGCGCACTGAGGCGAGATTGCAGATCGCGCAGGTGCGCCATGTCTCGAGCGCACACCGCAGGGCAACAGCCGGCGTCGCGGCGTCTCCCTGGTGGAATCCCTCTTCGACAATCTCTCGCCAGAAATCGTCGAATGTTTGGAATCGCATGACCTTTCGTGCCCCCGTTGCGGTTCTACGCCGCCTCCTCCGATTGCAGGCCGCCTCCGTTTTAGGGTGTAGGGGTGAGACGCTCGGCGGCTTGGCGTGCCCAGGCGATTGCCCGGATCGTCTCCGCATTGCGGGCATCCAGGCCGGCGCATATATCAATGAATTGACGGTAGGCCGCCTTGGCCCGGTCGAGTCCGATCGATTCCAGCGCAATCCCCCGAAGCAAGAAGGCCTCTTGGTACAGGTGGAGGAAGGCATAGGTCGCGTCCACCCGGCCGGCAGTTCGGATCGCCGCGTCCAGCGCCGCCACCGCCCCGGTGCAGTCCCCCGCCCCGAATGCACCCACTGCCTGATCGAGGTGAGGATGAATCAATGCCAGAATCTCTCGACCCGTGTCTGCTTCAAAGCGGCCGATTTCCAGGCGGGCAATCAAGGTATCGTGCCGGCTGCGGGCGGCTTCGCGGCTCTCGTCGAAGGCGGCATACTGCGTCTTGCTCTGCAGCCCCGTGCGGGGGGGCAGTTCCGATCGGTAGACCCGCGTTTCCCAGGGGCCTCCGCGTCCTCGTGTCCACAGCCGCGACGCGACCAGGGGAATCAGGGTGAGGACGACGAAGTGTCCTGCCTCGGCGGCCACGACCGTTGCCGCCAAAGGCGCGCGAGGTTCCAGCAGGCCGCGCAGCCGCTGCTCGATATTGGGCGCAGGGTAGTGCATGATGGACCTCACGGCCGACTCTCGGTGGAGACGCCGGAGCGCGCAAGTGCCGACGCTTCGCGTCGGATGCCCGGCTCGACCAGCGCGAGGATCTCCTTCACGCCGCTGATGATGGCCCCCAGTAGGCTATCCACGACGGCACCGCTCTCCGGTGAGAGCGGCCCGTACCCGCGCAGGGCGTGGCTCTTCGTGTCTTCCAGCATCGCCCACAGGACTGCCAGTGTGCCGCGGAGCTCCCGTCGCCGGGAGCGATCGGCGACTTCGACTCCCAGGCAAGCACGCGCCTCGGCTACGGTCGCCCGCAGCCGGACACACACCGCGCCGATCGCTTGGCATTCCTCGGGGGCCACCGTATCGCCAAAGCGGAACGTGATGCCCGCTTCGGGCTCGTCGAGGATTCGTTCGGTATGCGCCACCGCCTGCTCCACCAGGGTGAGCGTTACGCCGATCGCCCGCAACTGCGCCTCGTTCAGGGTGATTTCGCCACCACTAGAGTGCATACCCGGTCTCATCCAGCATTCCAGCGATCCGGGCGGTGGCCCGCAGCCAGGCCGTCTGCTCCGCCCCTCGCGGTTCGTGGCGGACTGACCACGATTGCTTGCGCAGGAACTCCTCTGCTTCCCAGCAACCCACTTCAACCCTCGCGCGCAGAACGTCGGCGATGCCGCGCCGCAACGCGGGGTCGTGTGCCCGCTCAAGGAGGAGGGGAGCGTGTCGCAGGCAGAGTCCATACGAGGCTCCGAAGGCCCGCCACCCCTCCGGATCACCCAACACGGCGATCAAGCGGTCCGCGGCCCGCCCCACGATCGTCTCCAGGTGGCGGCACAACGGACACGCATTCCGCCAGAGCGCCCGCTCGCGGGCACGTCTGAGGACAACGGTCGGGGTCAGCCAGAGGCCCTGCAGCGTTCGTCGGATCCGCTGGGCCAGGTGTGGCCGTGCCGTAACCGGAGGTTCGGGCCGACCCGTCTCCTGCCAGCGCGCAGGCAGGGCGAGGACCCGACCGGCGAGGCGCGGATGAATCGGGTCGCGGATCGCCTCCTGCAACTCCCGCAGGCACGCCGCCGCTTTCCCGAGGCCGACGTCGCAGGCAATCGCCAACACCTGTGGATCGCAACGGTCGGCGACCAGCCACGCATGCTCGGCACACAAGTACTGCGTCTGATCCCAGCGATACTCGTCCGCCGCACAGGTACGGATCTCTTCCTCGAGCCACGTGACGTATTCTTCCCGTCCCCGCGCGGCGACTCGGCACAGACTGCACCCCGGCTGATCGAGGAGACCGCGTGTCTCCTCAAAGGCCGGCGACCAGTGTGCGAAAGGCGCGGCCTCTGTGACCTCTCGATCCCGGATCGGCGCCGTCTGCGCGTCGCCTCGTCCCCGGGGCGCGGCGAGGAACGGTCGGATGCGTGTGTCCAGATCTTGCCCATGGAGCCTCTTCCGGGCCTCCCGAAGCGCGGCCACGCCGTGACCGTCCATCCTCCAGTCGCGAACTGCCGTCAATGCCGCCCGAGCGTCTTCCAGGTGGCGGATCTGCTCGGCCACCAAGCATTGCAATGTCTCCCACCCAGCCAGCGGTGCCGCCTCCAGGAAGTGCGGAAAGCACAGGCCGTAGGATGCGCGATAGCTCGAAGCCACTTCCGGGCGCTTGAGACACTCAGCGAGGGCCCACGCATAGCGGCTCACCGCTTCCCGCTCATTCTCGCATGCTGGACATGGAGCGGCGGGCTGGAGCCGCTCGGGAGGCGACGCGCTGCGCGTTCGTTCAGACGTCTCGGCCGCGCGCAGCGTGTGAAGCCAGTCGTTGCAGGCTCGCAGCACATATCCAGCCACGGTACAAGTCTGGTCGGGCGCCCTCCACGCCACGAGATGCCGAGAATGCCGTAAGCAGAACCCCCGAGCCCGCCGCAATCGGTCCACGGCAGGCACGCTCGCGTACTGCTCGTTGAGGAACCAGAAGTAATAGCGGGCTAGAGTGTCCGCGCCCTCGCGGCAGATCAGGCACTCGGGCTTCTTCAGGCGCGCGAGGATCTCGCTTTCCCACGGACCCGGGGCGACGTTGGGTCGCTCCCGATCGCGTCGGCGCGACTCCCAGGTCTCGCCACCCCGGATCCCGGCTGAGTCCACACCGGGAGCGGTGTCCGGGTAGGCGGGCACTCTTGGGTCCGCGACGGTTGGCGCGGCAAATCGGGTAGTCATGGTAGGTCTGTGCGGGATTCCCCGCGGTCTCCGGCCATCAACAGAAAACCGATAGCCCCTATCTCCTCCTGAGCGGAACGAGCTTCCCGTGTGCCCGTGGAATGCCCAAGAACCCACTCGAACTCTTTCAGCGCCTCGTGCGGGCGCTCCAACCGTTCGAGGCAGAGGCCGCGAAACCAGTGGGCCCGTACATGGTCGGGAGCGAGCTCCACAGAGCGGCGAAACTCGCGTTCGGCGTTCGCGAAGCGCTGTTTGCCGTAATAGGCGCCGCCAAGGTTGAAATGGATGCTGGCCACGTCCGGCGCCAGGCGCACGGCCTCTTCGAGCTGCACGATGGCCAGGTCGTAGGCCTCGGCGCTGTAGAAGACGACCCCCAGGGTGTTCAGATCCTGAACCGTCGGTCGTTTGGGACGCATGGCCTGCCCGTCGCTCAGCCCGAGTTGTCTCCGCCGGCCCCCGCCTCAGGGCTCCCGGTCGGTTTCCCGGTCCGCAGCATCCCGATCAGCGCCTGTGCCATCTCCCCGGCCAGCCCGAGACGTCGAATGCCCGCAACGGTCTCCTCGACGTCATACTCCACGCGGCGGATTTCCGCGACCCCGTCCTCGATCACGGCGTAACTGGCCCGCGGGTCGCCATCCAGGGGCTGGCCCACGCTCCCCGGATTGACGACAACCTTAGTCCAGGCCCCCCGGCTCATGGGCAGGTGGGTGTGCCCCAGCAACACGATGTCGGCCCGCACCGACTCCACCTCCTTCTTCAGCTCCTCGTCGGGCAGCTCCGGTGTGAACCGATAGCTGTAAAGGGGGTCCATCGGTGAGGCGTGCACGGCGTGGAACCGGTAGTCGTCGAAGCGGAAGTCCGCCTGGATGGGCAACTCGCGGAGCCAGGCGAGATCGTCATCGGGTAGGAGGCTTCGGTGGCGCTCGATTGTGGCTACCGCCAGCGCCCGCTTGAATGCCGCCGCGCCCGATTCGACCCCGTGGCTCAGCGCGGTATCGTGATTCCCCCGGATCGCGTAGGTCGCGCGCTCCCACACCCGGGCCACGCATTCCCGTGGGAAGGGGCCATAGGAGACGATATCCCCGAGGCACACGATGGCGTCGGTGTCTTCTCGGATCGCCTGGAGCGCAGGCCGGTTTGCATGAATGTCGGAAACAACGAGAACCCTCATGCTGCGCCCTCCCTCTGGCGTACCCCGGAACCCCTGACTCCTAGCAGATCCAGCCCGCGAGACGATCCAGGACGCGCCTCCACCGAGAGATAGGCGCCGGTGGTGAGACCATCCACGACGCGAAGTGCGAGGGTGGAAGTCGTCCGGCCCACCCGTCTTGGTGGTATCGAATGATGGCCCTTGTTGCCTTCTCGAGATCCGTCAGGAGCTCGATCGGCGGCCGGGGAAACCAGTAGGGACATCCCCCGCACATCCAGTCGGTGCTGGTGGGCGGCTTTTCCGGCTTCAGCGTGTAGAACCAGCGGCACGCGAAGTAGTCGCGGGACCGGTGATCCCGCTCCGTCTTGATCGGCACCAGGAACAGGCAGGGTCGTCGAGCCGCTTCGGTCGGAATGGTGCACGATCCGCAAATGCTCCGCATCTCGTGTTCGTCCCCCCCGGCCAGCGCCAGGCGCTTTCCGGCAGCCGCCATGCACACGATCTCCCTCCGCCCGCGGGCCTCACCTGCCGCTGCGCGTTCCCATCGGAACTCACATGGCTGCAACCCCGAAGGCACAACCCCGTGCATGGTGGGTCTCGCGGTCTCCTGCGTCGCCGGGGCGGTTACCCCCAGTGCGATCGCTTCCGCGATCTCGTCCGGCATCGCCCGAATCTCGTTGAGTAGCTCTCGGTCATTTCACGATCAGCACGCTGCAGGGGGAAAGCCGGCTCAGGTTCTGTGTCGTGCTCCCCATGACTCGGCCAAAGATGTTCGAGTGGCCCGCGAACCCCACCACCAGCAGCTCGAAGTTTCCGTCGTCACGCCTTCACGGGCACCATGGGAGGCTCGGCGCGCGCCGCGCACCCGGCCCGGTCTGGCTCCATGCCGCCCAAGGGAATCTGTCCGGAAGCAGGCGCCATCAGTCCCGTGCCGGGACGGTTCGCGTCCGCTGCCTCACGCGCGGACCTGGCGGAGCTCCATCACCGTCAATCTGTCGGGGCCCGATCACCTCGCGCAACCGTCTGTTCGTGCGCCACACTGCTGGACGGCTCCGGACCGTCCCCCGACACATGGGGGGGTGGTTGATCGGACCCCACCCCTGCCCGCATCGCCTTGAGATCCGCCGTGAGCTTCACGACCTGAAATTCCAGCGCCCGCCGCGCCGCGCGATCCGCCTCCCGCTCGCCCAGCAGTTGGTCCACACGCCAGCGGAGCTTCTCATTCTCAAAGCCCAGCCGGGTGTTGTCCTCGGCCGGCACCTCCGGCGACCCCTCGTTGGATGCGGGTGCCTCGGGCGGCATCGTGATGCCCCTCTCGGCCGCCATCTCGCGCCCGCGCTCGGGGCCGAAGAGGCCGGGCTGCCCCACGAACAGTTCCAGAGCGCGCCGCCAACTGCTCCCCTCTCGCCCCTTGTCCTCGTCTCTGTATCGGTAATCGAATTTGCGCCCGAATTCCTCCAACTCCCAAAGGAGGTCTCGCCAGTGGGTTTCGTGGATGCTGAGAAGCCGGCCGAGATTCGCGTGCCCCTGTCCGATCTCCGCGGCCTGACATAGATGCGGCAGACACAGCCCGGCCGAGCGGGCGAACGCCTCGCCAAACTCGGGCTCGCCCAGGTATTGCAGGATCGACCGCAGATCCTCGCGCTCCGACCAGGCGGCAAAGTTGCAGAGGTAGCAGCGGGCCTTTCGCCGGCGCCACGTAAGGATCGGCGCAGGGTCGCCTTCCGGCGTCGCCGCTCCGCGCCCCAGACGACGCCAGAGCCCGCGGGAGACAGGCCGCCCCCCGGCAGAACCCAGCGCTCCGAGCGCCTCCAGCAAGAGATGTCGGTAGATGATTGCGACGCCCAGCGCACTGTTGTGGATACGCAGGAGCATCCAGGCGTGCCAATTGCAGAAGCCGTGAGACTGGACCAATCTCTCCCGGGTCACCGGGTCGTTCACCTGCTCGTACATGAGGCCGTCCAGCGCCCTCAGGGCGCCCCGCTCGACCAGGGTGCAGACCGGGCAGCCGGGTTTCTGGAGGGCCTCCAGAAGCTGGAAGTACGAGATGAACTTCGAGGGCAGTGGATTCGGCTTCACGATCGCCCCGCTCGCCCGCGCTCGGCGCGTTGGCGCCCCGTCACGCCTGATCCGCGCCCGGCTCTTGGCCTATCTCCAAACAAAAAACTCCTACCGGCATCGCCAGTAGGAGTTATCACCCCGCCCGAGACGGGGACTTGCGAACTCCATCGCTATTTCGTTGGGATACTTATGCCATGCGGAACACAGAGCGTCAAGCGATTTTTGGCCGCTCCCCGGGAGGCCCGAGGCCCGCCTCGAAACGGAGGGTGACGGTGCCTCGCCCGGCCCGGCGCGTGCCGGTCTTCACAAGGGCGCAAGCATTGCTTGACTTCTGACAGAGTCCCGTTTTAGTATTCGCCACTTCGTGCGACGGCATTCTTCTGTCCCGACCCACGGGATTCTGCCTCCCCGTAACGGATTCGGATGCGAGCGTGGCTCGCGCTAGCCGGGAAAGGGGGTGACAGCGGGCAACACAGGGCCCTGCCTCTGCTCTGGTCGAGACGCGAGGCGAGTTGCGACCTCGTTTTATCCTGTGAACCGCAAGGATTATGGGAGGATGCTGACATGGGAAGCCTTACCATCGTAGTTGCCATCGTGGCGGTTTGGGCCGGCTACAAGTTCTACGCGAGCGTCATCGATCGAGACGTGATCAGGGCCGATCCGAACAAGGCCACGCCGGCCAAGATGTACAACGACGGCGTGGACTTCATGCCGGCCAGCTCCGCCGTGCTGTTCGGCTACCAGTTCAAGTCCATCGCCGCCCTCGGGCCGATCGTGGGCCCGATCGTGGCCGTCCAATGGGGTTGGCTGCCGGCCATTCTCTGGCTGCTCCTGGGCGTCTTTTTCATCGGCTGGGTCCAGGACTACGCCTCGGCGGTCATGGCCATGCGGAACGACGGCCTGACCATGGGCGGCCTGAGCTACAAGCTCATCTCCCCGCGCGCCCGCACGATCCTTCTCTCTTTCCTCTACTTCTACCTGCTCCTGATCATGGGGGCCTTCGGCGCCATCTCGGCCGGGCTCTTCTCCAACCCCAAAGTGCCCTTCGGGTTCATCATCCTCACCCTGGCGGGCGTCCTCTCCGGCCAGATGACCTACAAGTGGCGCAAGGACCTCGTGTTCACGACGGTGGTCACCGTGGGCCTCGCCGTCATCGGCATCTGGCTGGGCACCACAGGTCCCTTCCAGAGCATCGTGGATCTGATCAACGGCGGGAAGGATTCCTTCGTCCTGTTCGCCACGCCGTACGGACCCATGAAGTGGTCGGTGTTCTTCTGGGGGATCGTGGTCCTGTTCTTCTGCTACCTGGGCTCGGTGCTCCCCATCTGGCGCTTCGCCCAGCCGGTCAACTACGTCGCCTTCTGGCTGGTCCTCTTCGGGATCCTGGGCGCGATCGTCGGGATCTTCCTCACGACGCCGGGCTTCGGGGACTTCCCCGCCTTCACGGGCTTCTACGTCAAGGGCATCATTGCCCCGGGCGTGGACACGCCGCTCTGGCCGATCCTCTTCATCACCATCGCCTGCGGCGCGATCTCGGGCTGGCACAGCCTGGTTTCCACCTCCGGCACGGCACGCCAGCTTGAAAAGGAGACGGACGCCCTGCCCGTAGGCGCCGGAGCCATGTTCACGGAAGGCATCCTGGCCGTGCTCGCGGTGGTCTTCGCCGTCACCGCCTTCGGCGGCTTCAAGGGCTACATGGAGGTGCTCACCAAGGGCGGCGGCCCGGCCGCCGTGTTCGCCCGCGGAATGGCCGAGTACCTGAACGTGCTCTGGGTCCCGAAGGACTTCGGCCTCGCCTTCGGCTCGGCCTTCCTCGTGATCATGGCCCTCACCGTGATGCAACTGGTGCTCCGCTTCATGCGTCTGGCCAGCTCCGAGCTGCTGGGGAATGCGATCCCGGCGTTCCGCAACGTCCACTTCGGCACGATCGTGGGCGTGGTGCTCACCCTGGTGCTGATGTGGACCGGGTTCTGGTCGCGGATCTGGATCCTCTTCGGCGGCTCCAACCAGCTCTTCGCCAGCCTGGCCCTGGTCCTGATCACGATCTGGCTGGCCCAGACCGGGAAGTCCTATCAGTGGGCCATGTGGCCGGCCATCTTCATGTACATCTCCACGGTGGCGGGCCTGATCGTGACCGCCTATGTCTCCTTCCAGGCCGCGTTCACGCCGGGACTGAAGGCCGCCTTCGTGTTCGGGAACTTGGTGGCGGCGGCCATAGGCTTCACCCTGGTGATCCTGGCCTTGTTCCTGGCGTGGGATGCCCTGCAGGCCTTCAACCGGGTCCGCGGCGGCACGCAGCCCGCTACGGCCAAGGCCTAGCCGGTTCGCGCAAGACCACCACGGGCAGGGACTCTCCCTGCCCGTGGTTTTTTTAGGAGGAGGATCATGCGACCGGTCAGCGTGGATGTCGTGGCGCCGGTGCTGAGCGGGTTCTACCACTGACCCCACTGCGAGACGTTCCTGGAGGGAGCGGGGGTCGGCCAGCAGGTGCACAACCAGGAGATCAACGAGTACCCCGAGGATGCCAAGGCGGAATTCCGCTGCTTGTTTTCCCGCGCGCCTTCCGGGCGGCTCGCTTCCCCGTGCGCCCGCCGTCCTCTCAGGACCTGGGCGGCCGGCGTGGGATCGCCCGTCGCACGCCCGCGGGAGCCGCCCCCGTCTCTCGCTCGAGCAGCTCCGCGCACCCGAGGCAATGCGCCGCCGCGGGCACGGCCCGCAGGCGCTTCTGCGGAATCGCCTCGCCGCAGATGTCGCACAGCCCGTAGGTTCCTTCCTGGGCTTTCTCCTGCGCGCGAGACAGCGCTTTGAGTCGGCTCACCAGAATCTCGCGCGTGGCCAGCGTTTCCGTCTTGGCCATGGCGTCCTGCACGGCCTCCAAGACGTCCGCCCGGGGGGTGTTGTCGCCCGTCTCCAGCGCGCGCTCGCGCAGGGCGGCCTGACGATCGAGCGTCGCCAGGCGCTCGCGCGTCCGCTGCGCATCCGCTTGGATCCGGTCGCTCCGCCCGCCGCCCGGACGGGGGTCACGCCTCTTGCGCGGCATGGCCGTCGCTCCTTTCCGAGATGGAAGCCCCACAAACAGAAAGGCCTCGCGCGCCGGATCGGCGCAAGACGTCTCGATCTGCGGATTCGTGGTCGTCCGGCGGCGGGCCGGACCGCCTGATCCGGGGCGATCGTCCTGACGGCCCCGCCGCGTCGTGCCTGATCTACTCCCCTCTCGGGCGCGGAGGATAGCCGAACGGGCGATGGGCGTCAAGGAGAGGGTGCTGGAGTGGTGTTGGAGAGGGTGCTGGCTCACGCGATCAGGCCGGCGAGGTCGATGGCGGTAAGGAGGCTCGGCGCACCCGCGAGCGGCCGGCCGTCCATCTCCGCTCCTTCTGACAACCGGAGCAAGCTACAGCCAGGCTCGCGCCGGCCATTGCCTGGTCGGTGCAAGATCGCAAGGTTGGGCACATTGTACCGGATTGGGGGGGGCGCTCGGCGTCGGCCGTGGGGATGGAGACCCCGAGAGGAAAGGCCGGGGCCAGCCGGTGAGATTAGTCGCCGAGGATCTGCTTGCATTGAGAGTCGATCCCCTCGCTCGCGGCCTCCCGGCGGGGAGAGGGTGCGACTATTCGTCCGCTTGAACCATGCGTAGGGGGACGGGGTGAGGGGCGAAACGGGGCCGATGGGCAAATCGCGGCGCGCCGCCGCTAGGGCCGGCCGGTGATCTTTTGGACGGTCGAGTCCCACAGGTACCCGGCGATCAGGGCGGATCGCCAGTCCGTCAGCGCGTCGCCCAGGAACGCGACCACCAAGAGGGCCACCAGGAGCGAGAAGGCACCCAGGAGGGCATAGGGGCGCGCCGCGGGCCAGACCGCGGAGAGCACGTTCCAGGCGGAATGCAGCATGCCCCCCGGGGTCTCCGGCGGCGGCAATGCGTTCAGGCCCGGGCCAGCCTTCCCGCCGGATTGGAGCAGGTCAAACTCCTTCCGGACGGCCTTGGACAGGACGGGAATGACGATGCTCAGGACGACGCCCGCGACGCACCCGAGGTAGACCTGCCAGAGTCCCATGGGTCCCCCCTTCTGCCCTGCGCGGCACCCCGCATCGCTCCGCCCTTTTGACTGAGCAGTAGATGACAGAGGTCGTCAAACCGGATATTCGCATCTGGGGTTCCGCCGAGAACCCGCTGAAGCGTTTTCTCCCAAGCCATGTTCGAGATTCTATGCCTATTCGGCTTGCTTGTGAACCATTCGATGCGGGCGCAGCTGGCCGGGCCCGGGGGATACGCCCGCGGAAGTCGGCCCCCCGACTCAACTCGGAGCCGATTCCCCGGCTTTCGTTCGAGGCGCCGTGAGACCGAGACGGCCGGCGAGCGCGTGGTTGGCGGCTTTCCATCGCCCGAACCAGCGCTGCAGGCCCAAGAGTTTGGATGCAGCGAACGAGAGCCGCCGCGGAGCGCGCGATTGACCGCCTGCGCGCGAGCCCGCCATAGATCACCACCAGGCTTGCGTGAGAGGCTTCTTGATGATCAGGGGGCGC
>Ga0315294_10002164_pt1 | contig 21464 bp, 30 predicted proteins | sample YL17G13_40_MG_FD_203626 | JGI IMG/M metagenome (GOLD analysis project Ga0315294, IMG submission 203626) | Sediment microbial communities from Yellowstone Lake, YNP, Wyoming, USA - YL17G13_40 | ecosystem: Environmental > Aquatic > Freshwater > Lake > Sediment | place: USA: Wyoming | collected...
TCTATACCTCTATTATAGACTTGTTGTAGGGTTGATTGTTTGATACCGGATACCTTACTCAAGTCATTTAATGAATATCCTTTATCAGGCAGATTATGTTTTCTTAGAAAGTTGTCTCTATGGGTCATCTAATTGCCCCCTGAAAGTATTTATAAATATTTTTAGGGGGGTGTGGTTTTTTTTTATTTTTATTTTTTATTTTTTACCATGCCCCCCTAAAATATTTTTAGAGGTTAAATTGTCTTTTAGTATCTGCTAAAGAACTCTGAACGGATGTCTTATTCCATAGGATATGTTTAGCCCAAAACCCTGCTGTAAGAGGGTCATTCCAATTCTCTCGGTCTTTGTGTCTCTGTATGTACCGGCTCTTCTGCTCAACATCGCCAGTCTTTGTGAAGTCATCCATACCCTTGGCTCCAAAGTGTATAGTCTTTTTTCTCCCATCAGGCTTGAGCAGAACCACCATATACTTTTTGTCTGCATTGGTACTAGGACCAAATGACTGAAGTTTTACCATCTATTAAGGATTAGGATTTTTTATATTATATGTTGGCTGATACATACATTTCTTATGCAGTGCGGCGTACTCTGCACTTCTTAGATTTGATTCCATCTGCTCAATATCTACACGGTGCAACTCCATTTCTAGCATTACTATATCCCGCTGTATCTTTATAGTTTTATTGCGGTAATATATCGGGCCAATGACAATACAACTATCTTTGTCATATGAAGCTATCAAATCATTCATGCGCTTCAATTCAATTGACTTGAGTTCTAGCTCGTACTTCTCCTTTGCTATATGCCGTAAGAGTTGTATGGGATCCATCTAAAAATAGTATATAATATAATTTAGATGGGCGACCGAGCAAAGAGGGATTATGAAAAGTTAAAGGCTAAATTGGCTTCTGACCCGGAGTATGCCAGGGAAAGGCGGGAACGTGTATTGAGGCGGCAGAGGGCAAGATATCAGAACCCCGAGGCGAGGCGTAGGCATAGGTTGGCATGTGCATCTTGGCGTGATAGAAAGGCTATGGGTATTACAGGGCGGAAGACTCAGGCAACCTATAACCGTATAGAGTCGCCTCAGTTCAGGGATGCCCCGTATCAAATTACATTTAATGATTAGCACCGGCACCAAGACCCCCCACGTACCTTATCTGCTCCATATAGGGTTATATACTTTTGCGTAGTCTCATTCTCTAATTGCAGGGTTGCATTCTCATGGATTATCTCAACGACTTTGACCGGGGGATGTAACTTAGTCCATTTGGCCCCCTCACCTGCCAGATGCTGGGCAAGCCGTTTGTTAAAGTCCATGGTGATGCCTATATAGTATGTACCGTCTCCACACTCTAGCACGTATATGATAGGGCTGACTAAAATAGGCTTCATTATCTACTTAATAAAAGATATTAATCCTAGCCTTCTACGCATAGCATAGTCATCTGAAACTCTGTAGGGTACCGCTCAATATCCCCAGGTATAAACTCACCATAGCAATCTCTTAACTGAAAATCAATAGATGGAACGGCTATGTCTCGTGACCATTGAATTATTTTAGGGCTATTCAAATCTGCCGTCATAACAAATGGGGTGGATCCTAGAGCGGATGACCCTATTGTATATTGAGGATTGCCTACACCAGACAAAAGCACCCTGGCTATCAAGCCTTTAGGTTTAGCCGTTGATGTATTGGTATCTTTAATGTTTTGGTAATTTGTCAGAATATCAGAGTATATATCAATGTAGGGGGTGTATAGAAAGTTAGGGTATTCAAAAGATGTCTGGGTTGACTGGTTAGTAATTTCTGAGTTTTCAAAGTTTATTCCGAATAATTTATATGTTTTTAAAACTCTATTAATCTCATCGGTAGTATAATTTAATCCCAGCAGTACATCAAAGCTAGGGAAAGAGAAATTTGTAGGCGTTGGTGTAGAAGCAGAGACAAATGTAAATCCATTTCTTTCATTAAATGTCACCGTGATGGCTAGGGGTGCAAGGGTGGGGGCATTGGTAATTAATGTCTGTACTGCTGCCGCTAATTCATCAGGGGTATAGAATCCAAACGGGATGACAATTGCCTGACTATTTAGATTATTGTTCCACTCAAATACCAGAGTGTCATTTCGGCCAAAGCAGACAGTTGGGATATTATATTGGATTTGTATCTGTGATATTATAATTTTATCAATGTACCCATAGATAAGCGCTCCAGGACTTGAAATTGTAAAGTTGTTACAGTAAGGGGGCAGATTCCGGTATTGCCCTATAAGTGCGTTTTGTGTGGGGTTTTGCGTGCTATTGAATTCTGTACTTTGACTGACAACTATATTACCGCCTGAGTTGGCTGTAACTGGGAGATTTATTGTAATCTGCGCCCCTATGACTGAGACTATGGTAGCGGGGGTGACCGGAAAGCCATTGCCTATATGGTACAGTTGAGATCCTACTATAGCATTTCCTGTAACAAGTGTTAGGATGTTGGGGGACGCAAGTAGCCAAGATACTTGAATGCTGGTGTAAATTTCCGTGCGTGTGCTAATATATCTATCTAGTGAGTTAATGGCTAATATAGCATTTGTTTGCTGCATTCTATATTAGACATTGTTTTTAGTATTTATTCTGTCAGTGTCAGGGTGGCCGACCACTCGGTATTAGTCGTGCTGGTCCAGGGGAGCGTAGACCCGTACATATCCAGCAGTCTTACATCTATAGAGTTCAGGGTCTGATTGGGGGACCACTGGCACCAGTTGGGGCTAGACCAGGATTTTGTAACGGTAATAGGGCTGTCACCCACCTCGGTCGGGTCGGCGGGGTCACTTGACGGATTTACAGTCCCTTCTGTCAGCCAGATACGCCCCAGTACAGCCCCCGGAGATGATATAGAACTATTAGCATCTTTAGCGTCCTTGTAGTTTGTAAGAGCCGTAGAGACTATATCTACATAATCAGTGGGCAAGAGGTTAGGGCCGCTGCCAGAAGCGGATAGCCAGTAAGTGGGGGCTGCAGGGAGAGCCGGTGACGCGTTAAGATCGGGGTACCCTAAGATAGGGCGTGTAAATCCTAGGGTTCTCAGGCATCTTAGTCTCTGTAGCATGACAGCCTCGGATAGACCTGCTGCCACAGTCACAGCCATGAATACAAACGCAGACCCCGTATTGATTAAGAAGCCGTCACCTAATCCATTGCCCGCCACCCTTGGGGCAAGTACAGTGGCTGCAGATAAGGCGGCATTGGCGGCTATCAACTGAGTCTGAAGAACGCCGGCCAGTTGCACGGTCGTATAGTACCCCTGGGGAATGGTGATATTCGCAGAGGCAAAGACAGGGCCCGCAGCGGCTGTAGCAAGAGCAATACTAAACACGTCATTATACCCCGTCACGATTGTGGGCAACTGAAATTTTAGCATCATCTGTGTGAGAGCAATGCGGCCAAAATATCCATACACTAAAGGGCGGTTGGCCTGAATAACCATATTGGTGCCGGAAAGGGAAGTAGGTAAATAAAGAGGTCCCGCCAATTTAGCCACGTTCTGATTGGTGAAAGACGCAAAGAGGGTGTTAGGGCTGAGCATACTAGGCAAGTACCGGTCCAAAGAGTCCAGATGCAGCTCAGTCGTAGCAGGGGCTCTGTAGGCCTGCGTTTCCGACTTGAGACCGTTCTTAGTGTCCAGGTCAAATCTAAAGTTGTCTGCTCCTACGTCCATTCTATTATAATTAGAATATATATTATTTATTAGATTAGAATGCCTAGAGGTAGACGGCCTAAACCAAAGGATAGCGGTCCTTTCATTAAGATCGTCTTTGGAGACTTTGAGGTTAGATTTGACTAGCACCCAAAGACAGACTTGGCGGTCCGCATCACATCCGGTGTGTTGGGTGAGATAAATGCGGTGGGGGTCCCCGGGATAGTATGGGCTTCATCCCTTGTCATCAATTTGGGGGTAAGCTTATCCCCTGCCGTTTTACGCTTGAGGGTTTTGAGTACCTTTTTAACATCCACATTATTGGTAGCCGCTTGCTCAGCCGTGGCAAATTGATATGGGGAATAGTGCAGATGCATTCTAATTAGAAATAATATATTATATCTAATTATAATGGAAGGGGTTCCCGCACAGAATCTAATTAACCCTGCCGGGTATATCAATAGTACAACCCCCCTTTTTTACCCACGCCCTGAGATTACAGGTAATGTAATTACTCTGGCCCAGGTGTATGTCTCCCCCCAGGGATCAGATGACCCAGGAAATAATGGCACTATCACCTCCCCCTTTGCGACCATAACGGCGGCCTTGTTCTATGTGACAAATACATTAGACCAGCCTCTGACTACGACCGTATGCATCTTTGTGGCTCCGGGAACATACGAGGGAGGATTTACCGTCAATGACAATATATATCTGATAGGGGCGGCTAACTCTCCCGAGCCTGTTGTAATCACTGGTAATATTTTTGCGTCATCGGCTGCGTCTGATGCGGTTATGGGTCTTCAAAATCTTACGCTGCAGGGATTGACTGTCGCCGGTGCTTTCTATGATACAAACGTCTCTTTATTAAATTGCAACATTCAAAGTGACAGCATTTTCTCAGCCCTCACAATCGCCCCAGAATCGGGAGTCATAAATGTTACTGTAAATGTGTCTGAATGCACGCTTATTGCCACAGACTTGACAAATGTATCGGTTGTGTCAGCCAATGTGTCAGAAAAGGTTACATTGGTTTTAGATAACTGCCAACTTGTGACCGCGGGTGAGGAGGGGTCTTTGATTGATATGACGGGAAGCCTAACGGTCCGCAATTGCTCTCTGCTGAGTACGGCTGCCGGGAATACTCTTGCGCCTCTCATCCTCGTACAAAGCGGGGCAACTCTTACACCTGTCGTGAGCTTGGAGGGGTCTGTATTAAAGTACAGTGACCTGACGACAGATACGGGCGGGAATAAATTGGCTATCAGGTTCAATGCTGCTACCATACCTATCACGGCCAGAATGACTAACTGTACTATTAGCATTCAGTTGGGCGGGGGTGCCACAAACATCGTGAAGAACATCGGGGCGCAGAATGTCACTTTAACTCAGTCCGCCAATAGTTGTTTATTAGATGGGAAAAATATTGATACAACTAATATAGTCTTGACATCTGCCTTTTTCCTGCAAAACAGTCCCTCAGGTGGGGGCGCTGTTGGCCCAACCGGTCCGACTGGACCTAGTGGCGGTCCTTCAGGTGCTACTGGTGCTACTGGTGCTACTGGTGCTACTGGTGTCACTGGGCCTACAGGTGTTACGGGTGATATAGGTGCTACTGGTGTCACTGGGCCTACAGGTGTCACTGGGCCTACAGGTGTTACAGGTGATATAGGTGCTACTGGTGTCACTGGGCCTACAGGTGTTACAGGTGATATAGGTGCTACTGGTGTCACTGGGCCTACAGGTGTTACGGGTGATATAGGTGCTACTGGTGTCACTGGGCCTACTCCTCCAGTCTATCAAGCCACATATTACAAGAGTGTTGCGCAGACCCTTGTTAATGGCTCAACAGATATCACCTTTGACTCTTTAGCGTCCTGGAATAATACCGGTGGTTATATCACGCACACATCAGCCACGACCGCCTTTGCAGTAGTCCAGGCGGGTCTGTATCAGTTAGAGTGGAATGCCTCTGTATTAGCAAACGGGGCGACTTGGAATACGGGGAATAGCAAAGTCATCTCTATTGACATTACACGCTCACCAACCGCAGAGCAAATCGTAATAGGACAGACAGCCGTCACCGCTACAACCCAGGACTATACCCAGAGTTTATCTGCTTCTTTCTATCTGGAAGCCGGTGATGTCATAAACTGCCGTATCCAGGGCAATTTCGCAACTGCCACGCCCACCGCCGCCGGTGTGCTTAATACCATAGACCTCGGCACTTGGTTCTCTTGGCGTTATGTATCGTCGGGCGGTGCTTCCGCATATCAGAACCCGCCCCCGGTCATACAGGCGGCAGGGACAACTGCTCTTACAGCCGTAAATGCGAACACGACATATATTCTGACATCTGGTACAACCCAAAATTTTACTACGGCAGGTCTGGGTGCTGGGAATGCTGGTCTTGTATGGTTCGTGAAAAATGCTTTCAATGCTGATATTACTATTCAGGCGAACGCAGGGGTCATAGCAGGTATTACGGACCAGTTACATACCAAGAGAGTAGATACTAATACACCTGCTCAATATCTGTATTGGAACGGAACTATATTGAATATGTATTAAAAATGATTATATATGTTTAGTATAGTATGGAAGGTACTCCCGCCCAGAATCTGATCAACCCGGTTGGTTATATCAATTCTACCACGCCTTCATTTGTTCCTAATCCCCAGAGATATGCGTCGTGGTATAAGAGTACATCTCAATCTTTGGTCGCAGGTTCGCCAGGATTTACAACTATAACCTTTAACACATCCACACCTTCCAGCGACACGACATCTATTACTCTAACAGGTGGCGGAAGCAGTTTTACCGTCAACAGGGCGGGGACATATCTCGTCTCCATGCAAATCACCTATGCAAATCTAAACTCGGTATTCATTTCGTCACAAGATACGTTTGGTCTTGGTTTGTCGCTTACGAGAGCAGGAGCGACAGCAACAGTCTTAAGAGCATCCTACCGCACTTTACAACAAGCAGACGGACCGAGCAGAAGTTTAATGGGTTATGTAGAGTTTCAGGTCGGCGATGTCTTTTCTATTGTGTCTAGTGGCTTTATCATAACGGTCGGCCCTGGTTTGATTTCCGGCGTGGCTTCTCCTCCCAATAATTTTGACTTGAACACATCTCTCTCTTGGTCTCTAATCAATCCTGCCTAATTACTCCCCGGGCTCCCTAAATCTTAACATGAGGTTCTGGGCGGGTGTTAGTCTTGTATTGTAATTTTCTGGCTCTGGCTCTGGTTTTTTCTTGCGGCCCTTCAATGGATGGGGTAGCCCATTCTTTTTATCAAGGTAGTCCGTAGATCCATCTTCCTTCCTAAATGCAATCACCCATGACCCATCCACGACCACAGGCTCGTAATCTGATAGTTTTCGTACCATTGGATGACGAGGAGGCGACACAGTTGTAAAAAAGACTATAGACCATCTTCTACCCTGAAAAGGCTTAGTCCAATGCTCTATCTCTGACCCATTGAATAATAGGGGTCTGTGCCATATACTGTATTCCGTATCATTAGGCATCTTAAGAACCAACTCGCCGCCCGTATAATTACCAAAAGCCACTATATAAGACGTGCCATCATTATGCTTATCTTTGTGGGGGTTACAGGGATAAGAGTCATTTACCTGAATAGATGTAAATGGTACAGGTACATGGAGAGCCGCGAACTTCATTAAAAGATAATGTAGCTTAGGATCTATCCATGAGTTTCTTGCAAGGTCCGGGGCCATTGATCGCTTTCTGACAATTCCAAACGTCTGAGAGCGCCCATCCCCTACACCTTTTCTATAGCGGTTCATAGGTATCGTTGCTTTAGAAAGGTGATCCCTCAACTCTCTAAACGCGGATTCGTCTAATTCAGTCAGTTGTTGCATCTACTGTGATTCAGATTTTTTTACAGACCTTATTACTATCTCAAAATGATGGAGGCCATCCTCATCAGTCTTGACCCACGTGATTGAAAGCAGATCTTCCTTCTCATACTTCTTGCACATGAAGTCAAGAGCCTCCCCTTGGTCCGCAATATCAGTGGTGTCTTTAATTGTTTCCATTATACTAAGGGTTTAGAAAATGTATTCAGCATTTACACGGAGGCCGGGGATTTTGTTGGGGGTGTAAGAGGTAGGTGCCTTGCTTTTTTTATTTGTGACATAGAATGCCTCAAATATAAAAAGTCTATGACGCTTATCATATCACGCATCAAAAGATATATTCGGCTGAGCCTCTGCTACAGAGGAGTGACGCATTGTATCGCAAACGTCTCTGACACTTTCATGCCAGGCTAGACTATACCTTCTGGGATCATCTGGGATTGCTAGTCCCATCACCCACTCTCCTGGTAGTCGTTGAGACATACTCCATATCCTTGCATATCGGATTTAGGAGCAGTCTGCGGATTGCCTAATTCTAACCGTTTTTACCATTGGGATGCGACATTACCGCAGTTCCCCTTTCAGACTTTCGTCCGGAGGGTGGTAGGTTAGACTCTAAAGGTGTTCCCGCATATCGGAGATGAGCCACACTTTATTGAGTGTGACAGACCCCTAAGCAGCCGCCGCTGCTGTGTTAAGGTACATCGCGTGTAAAATGCCCGCCGCCGGGGCCGTGAAGGTTAGATTTACCACCGCGTTCAGCACGGGCTTGCCATGCACCAGCGTGGAATCGCGGCCATTAGGGCTGTACACCTGGGCAAAGTCGCACTTCACATAAACGCTCACGACGGTGGTCGTGGCAACTGCTCCATTGCTAGGCAACACTAAGCCATTAACCGCTGCCGACTTCTGGTCCTCTACAATATTCCACATCTGAGCAGACCCAGAATCAAAGCGGTTGAATACCTCGCCGTTGTAGGTCAGTTGCACATCGGCCATCTGCGTCCAGTACAGGGGCTGGTAGTTGCCCGAGCCCGGAATATTGACACCCGCACCGGACGGGGTTGAGTTGGGCGTGAACCAAAGCACAATCTGCTTCACCTCACCCGCCCTGAAACCGGTCAGATTCACAGACTGCGCACCAGAGCCCGCAATCGTCACCTGCGTCTCCTGCTGGCAGAAATAGGGCAGGCAGAAGGTGGCCGCATGGGAATTCATGTCTACACGGCGAGCCAACTGGTCCGAACTGTCCGTCAGCATCTCCTGCTTGGCCTGGAGAGACGCAGACGCGAGCTGTGTGGGGGCATTCTGTGCGGGGTTACCGGCCGCCTGGTTGATTAGAACCTGGTTGAGGGCGAACAGTTCCACCGTGATTACTATAGGTTGGACCAGTCGTGGTCCCTGACACTTTCATGCCAGACTAGACTATACCTTCCGCGATCATCTGAGATTGCTAGTCTCATCACGCGCATTCCTGGTAGTCGTTGAGACATACTCCATAGCCTTGCATAGCGGCCGTAAGAGCGGTCTGCGGATTGCCTAATTCTAACCGTTGTTACCATTGGGATGCGACATTACCGCAGTTCCCCTTTCAGACTTTCGTCCGGAGGGTGGTAGGTTAGACTCTAAAGGTGTTCCCGCATATCGGAATTGAGCCATGCTTTATTGAGCATGACAGACCCCTAAGCAGCCGCAGCCGCTATCTTAAGGTCACTAGGGAAGGGCAGGGGCTTACCGGCAGCACGGCAAGAGTTATGGGGCAGTTTCAGGTACACGTACGCAGTCTGGCCAGCGCAATTAAAGCCAGATACAGCCTGTGATCCGCCATTGCCACCGAGCTGAGCAAGTTGGTCAACCTTGGTGTTGTTCTCAGCGTCAAGCACGTTCTGCATGAAAACCTGCGCACCAGACCAAAAATATTGCGCTGAAGATCCGTAGCGCACTGATACACGATTGATTAGAGAATACCTAATCAAACCCTCCCTTTCGGGATATTTCAGCAGGGAGTAGACTATACCTTCTGCGATCATTTGAGATTGCTAGTCTCATCACGCACTTTCCTGGTAGTCGTTGAGACAGATTTCATGCCCTTGCAAAAACGGAGGCCGTATAGTATTAAATCATTTCTTCTTTGCCTAACACACTCACATGCTCTAGGAAAGTCTGATTTAACGACAACACTGGCATAAGCGTCAGTCAGTCGTCTTACTAGTTCGGAATCCATCTATAACGGGTTTAGAAATCGTCTGCGGATTACCCAATACTAACCGTTTTTACCATTGAGATGCGACATTACCGCAGTTCCCCTTTCAGACTTTCGCCGGAAGGGTGGTAGGTTAGACTCTAAGGGACTTCCCGCATATCGGAAATGAGCCTCTCCTTATTTAGAGAGACAGGGGCAATTCTCTACCCCAGCCCGTCGGAAGGGCCGTATTTGTATATACGCCGGAAGATGTCAGCATCTGCAGCACTATGTCAGAGATTCCACCGTTTGGCGATAGCACGAACTGAGAGGACCCCTGGCCCAAGTTGGTGAACGTCTGCACAAAGCGGGTATTCACAATGTTGGGGTAGGCCTGCTTAGACGTATTGGTATCCCCATTGTACGTGAGGTCAACCATCTCTCCGGGGCGAATAGAAGCCTGAACCGATTCGGTCAGATCGTTCTGCATGATTATACTTATTGCCCACATTTTAATTTTAAAAATAAAATATACGCCTATAATATAAATGCCCAGAACAACCAAACATCTGGACAATGAAAACAAGGCAACCAAGGCCACCGGGGAGAGTAAATCCGGCAATCTCATGGATGGAATTGTAGCAGGTCTCCCTAAAAGAGTTATCCCCGCTATTGTAGATGGGGTGGTTAGAGGTATCCCCAAAGGCATGAAAAGTGCAGCGATTTCTAGCGTACAGGCTTCTGCTACTAAGAATGATAAGGGGTCATTTGGGTCGGGAAACTTTCCGGAGGGCAAGATGTAAATTACTTCATCTTAGCCGCTCCCAGTTCCTTGATACGCTCCTTAAAAAAATCCTTGACAACTTTCTTATTAGGTTTCTTGTCAATGATTCCCTGAATACCTTGCTCTAACTCCGCCTTGCCCTTATGATCGGTAAGGCCGAGTTTCTTTTTTACTGCCGGAGTACTTTCTTTATCTTTCAAATGCTGTCTGTGCTTTATAAAGTCCTGAAGAGCCTGGGGTACCTCATGCGTGGGCATTCTAATATAAATATATAATATCAATATATTAGAATGAGCGCTTCTAGTTCGGACAATGAATCTGTCAAGTCATCAGGTAAGAAAGAAGAGTACCAAAGGGGGGAGTACATCACCCAGGGGACTATGCAGACTGTAGGAGGTATTACTATCCCGGTTCTCAATTTGGCATCTCTGGAGCTTCCGGATCCAAAGTTTGGTTGCTCCTTCATCATGTGCGGAAGCACTAGGTCAGGGAAGACCACCCTACTCAATTATCTGTACAAGAAGCACTTCTCTAAACATATTTCTGTTCTCATGTCCAACTCGCTCAATTCAGATGCCTATGATATGTTAAAGAAGCATTGTGTATCTGCCGACTTCTACTTCCCGGAGGTGTTAAAGGATATGTACAAGATAAACCACGAGACCAATAACAACTATGAATTCTTAGCAATTATAGACGATGTTCCGGACAAGCGCGAAGATCAGGAGATGAAACGTCTCATGACAATTTACAGAAATAGCCGCATCACATCCATCTGTTGTATCCAAACCGCCACTATGATTAATAAAATGGCTAGATCTAATATCAATTATGTTCTGCTAGGGCGTATGAACTCGTCTTCAGAGGTTGAAAGGAATATCAAGGACTATCTGCAGGGTCATTTACCAACTACTATGAAGATGACGGAGAAGATTTTTTGGTACAAAGAGGCGACAGAGCACTATCAGTGGATAGTATTAGACAATATAAATGGTCTGATGTTCATGACTAAATTACTACCTTCTCAAATTATTGGCACATAATATATATCTATGAGTAGATGAGCATTCTCTTTGATGGTGTCTATCAAAACCCTACTACCCCTTGGTGGGCTACAGATATAACAAACCCGGCTAATATTGAAGCTTCTACAATCACAATCAATGCAGAGCCGGCCGGTAATATCTTACTGACAAATGTTATATCATCGGGTACAGAATTCAACGCGCCTCTAATATTCCAAAGACCCCCCTTAGATCCAAACGCTCCCTCTGAAAGTTTAGTCATGAACTTGTCAGATGACGTGCCTACAAAGCCTTCTAACGGCTCATACATCACGGCAACCAAAGCATCTGGTACGGCCTACGATGATATAGCGGTTGCGGGTCTCCAGGTCTATGGAAACCAAACGACATCTGCCAACTCTGGGGCACATGCCTATATTACAGGTGATGGTGGCAATCTTATTTTGGCCCCTAAGAATTCCGTCAATATTTCTTCATTGCAGGTCAGCAGCTTACAAGTGGTAAATGTTGTAAGTACTACATCAGGGGTGGCCAATTCTTTTACAGCAACACTTTTCATGTCTACACCCATTTTAAATACAGCTGCCATATCTTCATCCCAGATATCAACTAATACTATAAGAGCGACTACTGGAAATTTCTCCACTGTAACTGTCAGCACGCTCAATGCTCCCAACTTTGCCATATCTACAGTCAATACATCTACAATCAACTCAGTCTTTTCAGATACCAAAGTAAGTCTTACATCTACCCTATCTTTATTTGGCAATGTTAATGTGGATTTGGGTCTGGGCAATCAGATAGCGGGCCTCATAGGAGGGGCTGCAGGTCAGGCTCTGGGGGTAGGGATAGGGGGAGCAGGCCTAATCACTGGAGCGGCGGCTTTAGTCACAGGCCGTACTAGTGGGGGTGTCAATTCTAATTTTTTTCAGACTGTGAATGGCTCAACACAATTGCAATTTTCTACAATTGGGGCTAATGTCAGCAGTGTATTCTTGACGGTCAATTCACCTAACCCTCTGACGACTCCAGGCCTTGAGATAAGTACTACCCAGGGTGTGGCGGCTGGTACATATTGCGTCCGCTCTGTAGGCGACCCACTTTACATCAATAACAATGTCTCATCCATCCAGATGGTTGGTCAGTGGGTACCGGTCATCCAGCCGACCGCGACTATCCCTGCCGTGGCTATTTCCAGTCTTAACGTGAGCAGCATTAACGGACTTCCACCTGGCGGGGGCGGGGGTGGTGGCATCACTTCTACCGTCGCCCTATCCACTGCAACCGTCAGCGGAAATCTATCAAGCATAGGAGTTGGGACATTTAGCTGGGGAGGAAACACTATATCGCCCACTCAAGTCGTCTTAGCCAGACCTACATCTGTCAATAACACTCTGACGACGACGGGAGCGGCCTTCTTAAATGCTGGGGCGACTGTGAATAGCGGTCTGACTGTTGCGAGTGGTAATCTCAGTGTAAATGCCAATGTCTTCTGCTTCGGACAACTTCAAACAGGCAGCGTTATACAAGCAGCAGGGGGAGTTAATGCATCAGGTAGTATTAATTTGGTAAGTGGCAATTTATCTATGACTAATCCAGCAAGTATAGCGACTCTTACCAATCTAAATGTGAATCAAAATATTATTGTGAATAATACCCTGGTCGCCAATCAATTAGTAAGAACTAACGCTATAAGCACTAACACGATAAGCACTAACAACATTAATGTATTTACCATCAACAACCAAACCTATCCCCCGCCATCACCACCATCTCAAATCCCTTCTACCCTGAACGCATCCACGATAAACTTTAATGGAGGTCTGAACAACATAGGCTCTGCTCCTATCATCACCAATTCTATCAGCACTATCAACATAAGCACAAATAATATCAATGTTAATACAATTAACAACGCGCCATATCCCCCAGGCGGTGGGGGCGGCATCCCTTCTACTCTGAACGCATCCACCATTAATGTGGATGGCGGTCTAACAGTCACTAACAACAATGTCAATATCAACAACCAGACGGCTCTCAAATTCAACAACTCTGCCACCTTTGGAGGAGGCTTTGGGGATTTCAGAATTAAGCTTGAATCATCTGCCAGTAAAATGGAATTCACGCAGAGTTCTGGAAATAATGATTCTATAATCTTGGACTTAAAAGCCGATAAGACAACCCGCTTTTTCAGCACACTTTTGGTAAGAGACAGCACATGGCCTAGCGCTCAACCATCTGGAGCAGCCATAAGAACATATGACGTAACTGACCCTATACCTTATGGCTCAGTCATAACATCTAGAATAAGCACACTTAACATAAATGTAAGCTCAGTCAATGGGGCAATCTATCCCCCGTCACAACCATCAACTCAAATCCCTTCTACCCTGAATGCATCTACCATCAATGTGAATGGCGGCATCAATATCGCAAACGGCGGCATAATCAATAATTCCTTTGAACCTATCAGAACAGGATTTCTCAGCACTAATTCAATCTCTACCAATGGAATAGTCGCATCTGCTGGCAACATAGCACAATTGGCAGTCTCAAGCATTAACGGATTAATTTATCCTATCCCCACCCCACCCGCCGCGCCAACAGGTTCCGTGACCATTTGGGCTGGTGGCTCAGATAATGGTGCAGTTCAAACCTTTAATGTCCCTGCTGGGTGGCTATTGTGCGACGGTGCCGAATATCAGAGGTCAGTCTATTCTGACCTCTTTAATGTCATAGGGACTAAATACGCTTTGAATAAGCCCAGTACAGGTCTCAACTTTTATGTTCCTGATTTGACCTTTGCTGTGCCTATGGGGACACCATACAGAAACTATACAAGCACCATATTTAGCCCTAGTCAGTTCCAAGTATATGTCCAATCCTGGGTGAGCGACTTTGCTCCAATCGCAACACCTAGTGCAAAGACCTGGAAGATTAACCAGACTGTAGGAGGCACACTCAACTACGGCACAATGTTCCCAGCAAGTGGAATCCCACTGCCAGGCTTCCCTACTCTTTATGTTTCGCAAATCCTCTCTTATGACGGCTACCAGGGATATATAGTAGTTAAATCTATCAATGGTGCAGCCATACCAGACATTCCAGGAGGAAACCAGATTATTGTTCAGGCTGATGGCACAGCCCCCCAAGATAATTCTGGAACCTACCTCTACACTCTTGGCTCGTATGGTGTAACAAGCGGATATCCTCAAGTGACACGCAACCAGAAGGCCATAGAGGTTGCCTCTCACACACACACTTTCCGAAACACTGCCTTCTTCGGCTCCACTGGTCTAGCGAATGGTCCTGACGAGCCAGGAAAGGGAGTGGATCCTAACGCACAGACGGGCTCAAATCAATTATCTACCATTTCCACTGTAGGAGCCACAAACATCGGCACCTATACCGCACCCAATTTTATCAATATGCTCTATATTATTAAAGTGTAATATAATAAAGTGGCCTAAAGTAGAATGAACTTCCTACAAGCCAAGAATATTGTGTCACCAGATAAACCTGTTACCCCTGGATCGCCTGAGCATAAAGAAATATTAATTCTCATGAGACAGTCCGGCCATATATTTGCTGAGGATAATGTACCCGCTCCCCTCATTACAGCCAAGACTGCCAGGGATTTTATTCCACGTGAAAGAAAGCATGTAGATATCACACCCAAACCTCTAAGCAAGCATGAATGGCTTAAGACTTCAACAGTGGCCAAATCATATAAAACTTTAACTTTGGAATTTCCCTCAACCCCACCAACCAAGGGAATGTCTAAAAAACAATGGCTAGGAAATTTAAAAATCACCCCTGTTATTATAAGCAATGGCCCCACTATCGGAGGAGAACAAGTCCAAACTGCTGGCGAGACTTAAGGAGGGTCGCGAACGTATTAAGAAGGCTAGGGCAGAGGCCAAGGAGAAGGGTCTCCCCGATCCTAAGCCCAGGAAGGCCAGAAAGTCTAAGGCGGTCATTGACCCTGCATCTGCCCCGGCAGCTAATGAGAAGATTGCCCCCATTGATTCCGCCCCTAGAAATGCCGTGAATGAGGTAGCGGCCAAGCCTGTGGATCCATCCGTCAGCAAGTCTAAACCCATTGACGTGCCTAACCTCCCCGGTGAGGGCAAAGAGGTCGCATCTAAAAAGGATATCGTCAAGAATGCCGAGGCCGCTCCAGAGGCCAAGTCCAACAAGGTCGCCGAGAAGTATGAAGACAACCATGTACTTAGATCTGAGGAGTCAGGCAACCAGGCCATTGAAATGAATTATCCAGGTCAAAAGGACAGCATCAAGAAATTACTAGACGGGAATAAAAGGGATAAACCACTAGCCCCGGCAGCCAACCCTGACCCCCCCAGACAGACTGTCAAGAAAGTCAAGATGCACGTGCCGGATATCAAGGCTGTTGAGGGACGTGCGCCTTTTTCCTTTGCGGCTATTCGTAAAGCCCTATATCAATGATTAAATAAAAAATATCAGCCCCGGTTAGTGATGGATAGCCCCCTAATCAGATCCGCCAAACTCAGAGCATTGAATGACAAAGGTCACTGGATACAGTCTGTAGTGGAGTCTCCATCATTCAAAAAGGGCGCATTCACTAAGAAAGCCAAAAAGGCCCACCTCAAGACTAAGATGTTTATGGAGAAGGTACTGCACGACCCTGAAGACTTTGACCCCACGACTAGGAGACAGGCCCAATTTATGAAGAACATTCTTAAGAAAGACTAAGCCCATATTGATTACTAAAATAATACACTAATAATGTATTGCTTTAGTAAATGTACAACCCCAACCCAGGCAATGTAAAATTTTCACTGGCTCAACTCGCTAAAGAGGAGGAGGCAAGAAAGAGGCCAATGATTAAACCATCTAAACCCTATGTTAACCCAGCCTTTGCCAAGAAGGAGTCTTTTAAAAATAAAGACAGTACTGAGAAGCAATTAGGGGGGTTCAATCCCGGCACTAAACTTTATTCAAGCGAGAGAACCGATCTAGGCCCGCAAAACAGTCTTAGGATATCTAGAAGGTCACCCATGGCCCTAATCAAACCCCTACAACCGAATATCTTAGATGCCGCAGCAGATGAAAGGCAGAAGGAACTAGCCAGGCAGAGAAAAGGGCGTAAGTGGGTTATAGTCCAAAACCGCTAGATATAGTAGATGAGACTTCTAACTTGGTTCAGGTCATTCACGGCCTATAAAGCAGTACATTCAAACGGTTCCCTAATTATTAGATTACCCATGCATGTCATAAACGTTGCTGATTATGAATTTGTATCTTTTGAGAAGGACCCTGTAGGGCAGAACTTTATTGTTGAGTTAAAGCAGTCTAAACATTATGTCTTAGATGAACAACTTATATAGGGATATTGACGGTAGCAAGCGTCTAGGAGCGTATATAGTTATAAAGCCTAATAAAAGGTATCATGCCTATATAAAGTTCCATAATGGCTATACCAAGGCTAAACTATTCTACACTTATGAAGAGGCTCATGCTTGGATTGACGAGAACTACGAGACAGTCAAAGCAGGATATTACGATGACCCTATAGAGGGGAGAGTGGCTCTGAGATACTACGGTACTAAGATGTATAAGTAGAGTCAGAGTCTGATGAGTTAATAGGTGCTTCAATTACACAAGCATCTATTAGAACATCTTTTACAAAGTCATACTGCTTAGCCTCTATAGTATACCGGATATGCTTCTTTTTAGAGATAGAAATAAGTACATCCCAGATGGCTATAGCTTGTGATTTAGGTAATCTACACTCTAGATCAGAAAAGGTTATCTCAATAGTTGTGGTAACTTTAATAACCTGTTCAGACATTCTATTAGAAAAGGGAAATTAAACTTTTAGAGAAAGTCCTGGCCAAAAAAAATAAATTCTGAAAAATTTTTAGGGGGGCATGGTAAAAAAATAAAAAAAAAAATAAAAAAAAGACACGCCCCCCTAAAAAAATTTTAGAAAATTTTTATTCCTGGAGAAGTCTTGGCTTCTTAGTTTGAAATTTGGCTAGAGTTATCCGATTCATCAAAAGGTAATAGTTCTGCTGGTAATGAGTCTAAGCGGCTATAGTACGCCTTCATCTCATCCATTACATGAGGAGGCAACTCTTTATCTACAGGCTTAGACTTTTGCTTGTTCCGCTCCCTCCTCGCCTCGGCCTCCTTTTCATAGGCTGCCCGCTTGATCGCATTCTCTTTAGCCTCCATCTCCAACTGAGACGTCTCAGCCATCTGCTGTGCCTCCATGTCCTCCCTCCTAGCCTGCTCCCTCAATCTCCGTCTAGTAATCTCCTCCTGTGACTCTGGCTCCTGAGCGCTCTTCCATGCATGGCGGATCATGCTATTGACCAGCATCTCATTGGTATTAATCTGACGGGTCAATTTGTCTAGTTGCTCCTTCTTCTTATAATATGAGGGAGGATATACCACGTCTATCTGAGGCTGTGTCTCATAACAGGCATCTACCAGCGGCTGGAAGTACGCAGAAGTAATATCAAACTTTTGTAATTCAGCGTCCCTTTTGGATTCAAGAGCGGCAATCTTGGCATCTAGATCTTGCTCCTGAATCTTAGTCTTTGCCTTTAACTTCTCTCTATATGCTTCTACTAGCAATTCAATCTGATCATCAAGACCCGCCTTTTGATCCTCTATCATTTCAATTTTTGCGTTAAAGGCCTTCTCGCAAGCGTCCTTCTTTGTAGCGGTAAGATCTAGTTGCTTCTGGTACTTGGTCAGTTTCTGCTCATCTGCCCCCGACTTCAATCTACGGTCTAGTTTAGCCTTAGCCACATTAGAGTATTGAGACTCAATAGCAGCAATATCTGACTCTAATGCCTTCTTCTCATTAGTCAATATCTTATTAGCATTCTCTAACTCTACCACATCATTGGTACCATTAGTACCCTTCTTGACACTCTTGGCTGCTGCTCTGGTCAAATCCGTCTGAGACTTAATCACTAAGCGCTCCATCTGTTATACCTATACCTTTGAAAAAAACTTTAAGCCGGGGTGTGCCGGAAACTTTTTTTATTTTGTAAAATTTGGACACCCCCTTCTTGGCGGTAAAATTGACCCAATAGCAATCTATATTCCGGTAGATGGAGATATTGGAGCAATTACAGAAAGACAATATTACATTGAGGAATCAGATTAAGGCTACGAATGACAATCTATCAGATATGGTCACTCATAATCTTGATTTAATTATGAAACTAAAGGGACAGATATATAAATTAAAATTTGATTTATTAAGAGAGCGGATGCGCAAAGTAAAAGAGCCGGAACTAATATGGTCAAGGGATGGCAGTCTTTAGATCTTCTGCCGGTGGGGTAGTAATCGTGATAGCCTTAGAATTAATTTCTACCTTGTGCAAGCCGTTCACTATAGCAGGCTTGGCTATTCCACATGTATCTTTAAATTTACTATTGAATGAATTTATGATACTACTAGGGACAGGCGGCGACGTTTCAATAAGGCGCTCAATCTGGTCTTTAGTAATCTTGAGTAGATCGGCTGCTCTGATGCGTTCATTACGTGGTAGAGTTAATTCAATCGCCAGAAACCTGCCTAACTTGCTATACTGTATGGAGGCTATGCGGTGCCCCTCGGCCTTCTTGCTAAATGAGAAAAATGTACCTACTGTACTTAGCACGCCTGTAAATAGCGACACCGATCCTATCCCTATAGATGCCATGGTGGCCTCTGTAAATATAGACGAGCTAGAACCGCTGAGAAACCCGACTAGGGTAGATAAGACAATTGTTGGAAGGGTGACGGCCGTATTACGTATATTATAATATCTTTCTGAATGCTCATGTAGCCATGAATACCCATTGCACTTCTCAGCCTCTTCAGCAATCAAATGCTCAAGAGCCTGGTTATAGGTAATATCCCGCTCATCATTCATTCTACAGGTAGTAATTTATTTTTTACCCATTTGTCATCTGTACCCACGACCTTTAAAGGGATGCATTTCTGCCAATATGTATAGTACCTATTACGCTTAGGGAACTTGGCAACCCAGAATATAGCTGATAGGAAGTACCGTCTTTTATGCCTATCCGGCTCAGTATCACCTTCACCCGTAATATCTTTAATAGCCTGAATGACTGCAGCCGGCCTAGTCTTTAGAGCAGCCACATCACCGAACCCATGCTCAGCCAGTTTATTCAATTTAGATTTGTATACTGCTGCCGTACTAGCTGCTACAGTCTTATAAGGTGTGGAGGGGAAGTCAAAGGGCATCTGTTATTATATGGCAAATTATTTGCTATATAATATTAGATATGTATCCCAAGTTTGATCCGAATATTAAGACATGCGCCTTGAGTCAGGAGTTTCTACGGCAAAATCCTGAGTGGTTTGATTTCATAGAAAAGTATAACATTGTAAACATTTTAGACGGACCCAAAAAAAAGCCGGGGGAGCGAATCCCCCTAGAAGCCATGATAGCGCCATTAAATCCCCGCATCCATTAATACCTGTTGATGTACACAGTGTATATTATCCCATTTTATTATTTTAAAACCGTCCATAAAAGTTCCCGTTTTAATTTTCCATGAATATGTCTCATTCAAATCAGCATCAAGTTCACTATTTTTTTTGCAGAGCGTGTGATGTTTTTTTATATCAGGCCATGTCGTCATTACACCTGCACCCGATACACTTAATACCGGTGTAAGTAAGACCCATGTATTAGATTTATTTTGTTTTACAGATAGCAATTTATAGTACCACAAACCGCCGCCCATTGACTGACGTATAAAGATAATAGACCTTTCCATTTGATATACCCTTATATAAAAAATCCATTCAATTTTAGGGGTGTGCCGGAAACATTTTTTATTTTGTAAAATTTGGACCCCCCCTCCAATTTAATTCTAGGTCTGGATGGTCCCCTTTGTCCTTGCGTCGGCAGAGGTTGGGATATGTCTGGGTGAGATATTGCACGTCCTCCTCTTCCCTAGTATTACGATTTGATTCTGATATGCCTCCTTGGCCTCTAAGATATTTAGTCTGAACTCCTCCACGTCTTGACCTATATACAGACCCATATCGTAGCCAATACAGAATTGATCGTTCATAGTCTTCTTTTACAGTGCGTGTAATAAGTATATCCCTATGATTACGACAAATATAAAAGGCCCCCAATATATGGGCCAGATGTGTGCTGGCACTGTCTTTGAATCGTCTAGCGTCACTATTGGGTAAGATTCCCACAAGGCCTGTCTGTCTGGATCCAATGACATCACAGGCATCTCGTATGAGGTCGTAGAATGTATAGCCCGGTATCAATTTTAGTGAGTCAACATCATCATCAAATGATATATAGATCTCATCTTCATCCAGATAGTTTGAGATAAAGTTACGTTGCTCTTTAAGCCCCAATTGGCCGACAATAATCTGGCCGTACAGATGAGAAGGGACCCCCCTTTCATATAAATTTTTTTCTTCTTCAGATGCAACAAAAATTAGAATCTTGTCTGGCGGGTACTCTTGCAGCCTTAGATATTTGAGCGTCTTAGATTGTATTAGCTGCGGGCGTTGGTAACTAGGGATTACAAGGCGGGGCAGCATCTACCCCACCCCCCAAAAAAAATTTATACAGCCTACAAGAATAAAAATAGGCTATATGAATTAAAAAGACTGCTTGGGATTGCTTGGGACTAAGGGGGTCCCTTGGGGTCCGATTCGGCCTGGCGGCCGCGCGAAGGCCGCTAGGCCTGAGCGCTAAGGGTACAGTTAAGCCTCATGGAATTGATTGGGCTGAATAAATTTATGTCATATATTTGGAGTACCAAGGGGGGAGTATGGGGCGGCGCGGATTATGCCGGGTCTCAATGGGTTGATGGGGTACAGTTAAGCATCATGGAATTGATTGGGGTTACT
>Ga0315294_10002166_pt1 | contig 21460 bp, 40 predicted proteins | sample YL17G13_40_MG_FD_203626 | JGI IMG/M metagenome (GOLD analysis project Ga0315294, IMG submission 203626) | Sediment microbial communities from Yellowstone Lake, YNP, Wyoming, USA - YL17G13_40 | ecosystem: Environmental > Aquatic > Freshwater > Lake > Sediment | place: USA: Wyoming | collected...
ATTAGACTTCCGCCGTGGGACATACAAGAACCTTTGGACACTAATTGTTACTGGTACAACCCTAAGTTTCGAGGCGGTACAACCTAAATAGCCTGACCGGTACGGCAGGCCGGAGAATAGGAGAATACTAAATGTTAAAACTAAAATGCCGAGTGACTTTCAAAACTCCGATAGACAATAAAACAACCACAATTTGGATTAGACCAGAAATTATTGATTGGTACCGGGCAAACCGGGCAACATCCCCTTACCAAATTATCAGAATAGTTAAATAATCTTTGATTAGCACGGTATAACAAAATAAGAGAATAGGAGAATGAAATGACACAGTTAAATCGGGATTACCTGGATACATTTTTTGGTGATACCTCCGTCATCCCCAGTATGGATGATGACGAACTAAGGTCTGCTATCGCCTCCCTGGCGAAAATGTGGAGCCATGATGGTGATTACGGGTCTGACGACCCGGGCCAGGAGGAAATTTTCGACCTGGCACGGGAACTCTATCCCTATAACAGTTAGCCTCTTTACAGGCACGGTATAAACACACCCAGCTTTATACCGTGAAGTAAGGGGATTAAAAACCCGTAAGACCTTAGTGAGTACAGCAAGGCAGGGTTAACAGGAGACTAAAATGGCCAGAAATTCTCATTTTGAGGTTACGAACCGTGACGGCGAGTGGGTCGTCATGGAGGTATTCGGCGTAGTAGAGCGGATAGCCGCCTACGCCGAAAGCGAAGCGAAGGCTGTCGCTCTTTGCAAGGAATTCAACGATGGGGTCGAATACCCCATCGCTTAGTCTCTTTACAGGCACGACAACATTAGTCCGTCATGCCGTGAAGTAGGGGGATTAAAAGCCCTGGCTAGTGTGCCTGAATAAGGCTTAATGGCGAGATAAAAGTGACCTACGCTCACCTCAAAAGCCGAACATTAAAGACCTGGTTATCATTTATACAGATGGCGCAAGCGTCTATCACTGGTCAATATCCGAGGATACGCTCATATCAACTGCCATCTGGATGCTGGAATCTACTAAAAATGATTTACTAAATAACCAGAACGAATAGGAGTTCAAGATGCATCAACAAATAGCCGACAACTTAATCATAGGATTATCTATCTGGAATACTTTATTGGCCTGTGCCTGGTTGCTCTTTGAAACTGATTTCATGCGTATTCGCTTACCGTGCGGGGCTTCTGTCAAGACGACCACGCCGAAACTTCTAACCGTTCGGGAATTGCTAGACGGTTTGGGCGATTGTCCGGCCTTGCCCATGCCAAAATCGTGGGTAACGTTCACCCCTTGCACGGCAAATTTTGAGAACGAAACTACGGATAACGTAGTCGTAATTTATGGGAAGGAGTAAGGGAATGATTTGCGATAGTAAAGAGTACGATAAGCAAGGAAATATTAAGGGCGATTGCCAGCAAGAGGGCAATGTATACCCCGTAGCATGGCGGGCAAACCCGATTTGCCTTTGCCCAAAGCATTATCAGGAGAACAAAAACGGAATATTAAAACAAGGAGCGTCAAAATGATTGTCTTAACAGAAAACCTTGTTAGAGCATTGGAGAAAACCAAAGAGAATAACGTCTACATCATGGGCATTAAACTTCAGAAAAAGAAAATCCTGGAGCTGGTCAAAACCAACGCTAACCATGACACGGTTGAAATCCAAACAGGCAAATTATCCTGGCATGATATAACCTACCACATACAAACCCAACGGGCATGGGACACGTCTACTGGACTGGTAAGTAATGAGATAAAAGGCTCAAAAGCCGCCATATCCGATATTCAGAACAAGCCGTGTATTCAGTTCTACTTTAACCACGAGCAACCAACAATCACCGCCCGAATGTTTGAATACAATGGCGACTTAAAATCGTGTGCTACTATCAAATTCAACACTACGGGCAAGGTTGTAAAACAGGAGCTAGCCGGAATAGCGATAGACCCTGAAAGCCTGTTATCGGCAATTAACGTAGTAGCTCCGGCAATGGCAACCGAATATTCCCGTGAAGTTCTACACGCCATGTACTTTGAACTCACACCAGATAAAATCACACTCACGGCGGCAGACGGCTTTCGCTTGGTAACAACTTCGTTCCCATGCGAAACCGGCATGACCGATAATTTCCTGATAAGACAAGATGATATACCAAAATTAGTCGGCCTGATAAACGGTATTAGTAAACAGCGTTCTCACGGTAACACGTTCTACAATAGCGATGTATTCCTTAACATCGCCGTTATAAAACCAGCAACTAAAGACAAGCCCGCCGATGTTAAGGTAACATTCGCAATCCCGAATAAATCTTTAACCTTTAACACGGTCAAGGGGAATTTCCCGCAATACAATCAGCTCATCCCCAAAGATAACGGGACATCTTTCAAATTCCCTGCGAACGCTTTGCTCAATACAATAAAACCCTTAAAGAATGTTTGTAAGGAATCATCGGGCATTGTCCGAATTGAGATTCAAGACAACGGAGAAAATGCTCTGGGCGACATTACAATTTCCGCACGGGCAGAGGAAATGGGCGATGTTGTCGTAACGGGACAAATCGAAAGGCCGAATATCCAGCATACCGATGTTACCGCTCCCGATTCTAGGTCAATAGCCTACGATAAAATCGCCATGAACTACGCTTACTTGGCAGACGCCTTAAAGAGCTTCGGAGATAAAACCGTAACTTGCTATCTTACATCTTCAAGCTCACCTTTCAAGCTCGTATCGGGAAATATCACAATGGTTATCATGCCGATGTTCGTGCAATGGAACGACCCAAAACCCGCCCCCGTAGAACCTGATGTTATCAGTAACGAAGACGAAATAGATACTACGGAAATAGACAATGCGCTAAATCAGGCGGTGAGTGTAAAGTAGCCCCGTAAAAGAGTACGGGCAGAATAAAATCTTAATAGGAGGAGACAAATGGCAACTATTATCGAAAGGGCAGACATGGTTATTAAATCAAGAGCGGAGTGGCTCACTGGCGCTGAAGAGGCAAAAAGACTCGTTAGCTTGTTGCCAACTGAATTGCAGGCACTTGACGGTGAAGGGGATTGCTATGCCCACCACATCTTAACAGCCACATTCTCTGCGAACTTTAATCCCCAAATAGACCTGCTCAAGGTCGCTAAAATGGCGGGGGTACAAGGTCTAGCCCCCAAAATGCTTCGTCCAGACTCGTGGTTTGCTGACGGGGAGATTGCTTTGCCTAACGGCGGGGAGGCTCGTATTAAACTACGATCACTTCCCGCACCATCTATGTGCCGTATAGAAGAATATCAGGAAACCATTACAAAATATCGGGCGATTTGCCCCGAAACGGGAGAGGAAATCAAATGAAGCACTTTGTTTTTACAGTCCATCTATCAGGCTACGGCGAAGACATAGACGAAGCATGGTTAGACGCTGTTGACGGCTTTTGCCAAGACCCAGGTGCCCCCGATGATGAGGATTACACGGTAGAAAGCGAAGACGCCGACACCGAACCGGCTAAGGCGTAAGAATGATGCCGATAGGAGAAACAAAATGTCAGAGCACACGGAACCCATGCAGATGATTAAGCGTTCCCAGGAATGCCACGCCGAAAAAGACGGCGAGGACGAACTCTGGCAACGCTGGCAAAGACTTCCCGATATAAACAAACACTTTGTCTTTGCCTGGTTATACGGAGGCATGGCACGAAGCACCTTTGCGCAGTGGGACTGTTTCAGTAAAATCGTACGGGAAGCGATTGAGAAACAAGAACCGATAGTAAGAGAACACGACGAGGTGGCGGATAAGGCGGAGCAAAGGGTGAAGCCCTAAGTGGCTAGGCCACGACCCGCCCAGCGCAAAAAGGAACTGAAAGCCCATCGGGTAACGATGTACGAGAAGGCTTTAGACAAGCTAATAGCAGGTCGGGCAAATCCTGAATACGTTACCGAACGATGGGAGAAACTTAAAAAGATTAGGGAGGAAAAATAAGATGCTTTATACAACTTTCGCCTTAGCAAAGAAGGCCGGGGCCTGCCAGAAGAGTTACCTGATAATGGCAGACGCTCTTGGCGGCATTACCGAATATGGCAAGGATAAGCCTATTCCCCTTACTAAAATAATCGAGGTATGCGGGCTTCGAGATGCGCTGTGGACACTACGCTGCACAACGACAGATTCTACGTTTATTCGAGTAACAATGGCGTGTGATTGCGCCGAGCGGGTGCTTCCGAATTACGAGAGCAAACACCCCGGCGATTTACGGGTACGGGATTGCATTGAGACTACCCGTAAATATCTGATAGGGCAAGCAACTAAAGAAGGACTGGAGGCGGCATGGTCGGCGGCACGGTCGGCATGGACGGCGGCATGGACGGCGGCATGGTCGGCGGCATGGTCGGCGGCATGGTCGGCAGAGGCGGCGGCATGGTCGGCAGAGGCGGCGGCATGGTCGGCAGAGGCGGCGGCACGGTCGGCATGGTCGGCGGCAGGGTCGGCGGCAGGGTCGGCGGCAGAAGTCAGATGGCAAACTCAACACTTCATTGAACTTTTGGAGGCAAAATAATGGATGTAGGGTCGCCCCTCGCGTAGGGGCGTGGATTGAAACAATAAGGAGAGGAGAAATGAAAGGTGGAATTCGCTAGGAACGCAGAAGAAGCACATCAAATGTGGGAGGCGCGGGAAGCGGCAGAATTTGCACGGTCTGCCGATGCCGAAGCCGAGGCGGATGCCGCAAGAGACGCCATGATGGAAGTTCAAGAAACTTCGTTAGTTAAGATACACCCGGAGCGAGATTTACAGTGCATCGCATACCAGAAACAGGCAAGGGAAATCCTACAGTATGCTGAAGTGCGCATCGTTGGCAATGACATTGAAGTCAAAGATGCGACTAACGACCTTAGTATCATCCGCGCACTTAAAAAGGGCGTCGAGGAAAAGCGGCAGGAATGGGTTAAGCCTTTGAATGGCCACGTCAAGGCCGTTAATGCCGCCTTCAAGATGCTCTTCGATCCACTCGATCAGGCCGACAAACTCACCGGCGACAAGATTCTCAAGTACCGCGCCGAGGTCGAAATGAAGCGGCGCGAGGCCGAGGCAATCAACCAGGCAAAGTTAGACTTGGCCAGGCGTGAAGCGGAACTCTCGGGAACCGGAGAGATTACAGTGGATATTACACCCGTCATAGTGCCGGAAGCGCAACCTGACCACATCAGGGCGGAAATGGGGACGGCAGGGATGGTGAAAAACAGGAAATGGGAAATGATTAACTTTGCCGATGTGCCGGACGACTTAAAAATGCTTGATAGCGTCAAAATCGGTAGGTTAGTCCGGGCTGGCATAGGAAGTATTGCCGGTATCCGTATCTACGAAGAGGATAGTATTAGGATCACGAGGTAAATAAAATGCAAGATAAATCTTTAACTACTCAGCAAATCGCGGTCGGGATACCCGTTCCGCCTGACGTCGTCCTTTCAAATGCCATGATCGCCGCTAAGGCATTGAAAGATGTTATATCGAAGAAAGCGAAGCCGGTCATTCTGAACGGCGAGCAATATCTGGAATTCGAAGACTGGCAGACCTGTGGGCAATTCTACGGCTATACCGTCAAGACAGGCGAGGCAGTGGCAGTCGAGGTTGATGGTGTTAAAGGTGCTAAGGCTCGCGCCGACCTAATAGATTTCAAGACCGGGGAAATCATCGGCGGTGCCGAGGCTTATTGTATGCGGGATGAAGACCATTGGAATACCCGTCCAAAATATGAATGGCAAGGCGAATCATGTATTCCTGAAGATACAAGAACTGGCCCGGCTTCACGGACACAAGACACTGGGCGATCTGGAAAGGAAGGCACAATAATGGACGTAGGATATTGCCCCAACTGCAAACAGGCGGGACTTTTATTAGAGCGTGTTGCCAACAGACACAACCACAAGCACATGGATTCAAGTTTGCGCTATTGTCCACGGTGCGATGCCTGGGTAAAACCTGCATACAAGAATGCGAGGTGATTGATTGGTTAGAAAAACAGGCTGCGATAGACGAAGCAAGCGCAAAGACCTGTAATTTTGAAACGCTTACCAAAGCGTACCTCGCAGACGCCAAGAATTACCGTGCGATGGCTAAAGACCTTCGGCTGGCAACCACGAAAGCGGAGGGAAGGTAAAATGGACAGCGGAGAATTAACAAAAGGCATACTCACCAAAGAGCAACAGGCTTTTGGCCTGGCAATCACTGATAGCGAGGACTTCGTACACATCTGGTATAACGGCGAAAGAGTACGAACATTTAATGCTCTTACCGTGACTATTGGCGACCTCCGCTTCGAGGCCGACCAGATTATTGAGCAAGCAAAAGCCATAACCGTTGAGCGAGTTTGACGTGGAGGCAACTATGATAATCCCCGACACTTCACAGGCAGAAAAATGGGTGACACCCGAAACCTTTTTATTCAAGAAAAGGCTCTATCGGATAACGCCCGACTGCAAAGTAATCAGGGTTGTTGATAAGAAACGGGATAGTAAGGCGGCGGCGGTTAAACAGGAGTAGCCATGAAGGCCCGATGTACCCATCACTGGATTATCCCACCAGCACAAGGGAAAACAGGCAAGGGAAGATGTAAATATTGCGGAGCGGAAAGAGAATTTCTCAATTCGGTTACGGAAAAATTCCAGCATCCTAATGGAATGGACGGGGAAATGAAACGAGCAAGAGAGCAGTTTTATAACAACCTGAAAATAGCGATGTGGTAAAAGGAGAGAAGATGAAAGTATATGAATTGGCCGACACTTACAATGCCTTAACATCCCTCTTGGAAGAAGAAGGGGCAACGGAGGAAGCCCTACAAGGCCAACTCCGGGTCATCCAGGAAGCCTTTAACGCTAAGGCGGAGAATATCGGGAAACTCATCCTATCGTTAGACGGCGAGGCAACGGCAATTACGGATGAACTTACCCGATTAAATGCCCGTAAACAGGCAACCGAGCGGAAAGCCGAATGGCTTAAATCTTACTTACTTCAGGAAATGGTAAACGCCAGGATCGAGAAAATCAAGGGGACTCTCGTGAGCTTGGCCATTCGCAACAATCCCCCTAGCGTGAGTGTTCTGGACATAAATCTCGTGCCAATGGCCTTCAGACGGATAATCCCAGAACGCTTTGAAGCCGATAAAAAGTTAATCCTTGACCATGTAAAATCCACCGGCGAAGTCGTGCCTGGGTGTGAAATCGTCACCGATAAGAAAAGTTTGAGCGTGAAATAGGAGGGTAATATGAAATTGGAGATTAACGACAAGGGTAAAATAGAACTGGATATGCACGACATTATCACAGAAGTTGTCGGGGACACCCCTGATGAGGAACTTGACGAACTAATCAGTATGTTCGGCTTCCAAAAACGCATTTTCAAAATGACCAGCGAGGCACTAGCGAAAGAGTTTAGTCGGGCAAACTATAATACCAACATTCACGAATGTCGTGACTTATTCCTGAAACACATCAAGCAAGAGGAAATCAAATTCTACGCTTCGCTCATTGTAAATAAACTCGATGATTACAAGCGCACGCACGAGGCGTACTGGACACTCTACAGATGGTGCTCGGATAATAACGTGTTCCGCAACTTTGAGAAATACCCGTCCGTGTTAAACTCACCACCCATCGACTTTGATTTTCGGCGTAAACTCGAAGAGGATATTGCACAAGCGTTCACCGAAAAATATCCCGAAACGAGGGGGGCTTAGATGGACAAGTTAGTTTACATCAAAGAGTTGAGACAGGCTTCTAAGGGCGACAACCATTGGACAATCGTTGTAGACCAGGATAATATTTACTGGCCGATTTTCCAGCCGTTCACCGTTCCGGCTATCGGGAAATGCTACTTATTTACCTTTGAGCGCAACGCTGAAAAGAACTGGAACGACTTAAAGAAAATCACGCCCATTGTCAATATCTTCCAGCAAAAGGCCGTCAAGGAAGTTGCTAACAGGAATGACTACAAAAGAGATTTTTCAATCGCCACGTCTTACAGTATCCAGCTTGTGACGGCGGGGAAAATTCCGCTCGAAAGCTTGTTTGAATGGGCGGATAAAATCTATTCCAGGTTCCAAGAGAAAGCCGATGAGGAAATGACAAAATTGGAGGAAAAGTAAAATGGCTGAACAGAAAAATATCATGATTGCCTTTGCGGACAATAACCGCACAACCACGTATTTCAGAGATAGCATGATACTACAAATCCGTATCGCCTATAAAATCATGGAGTACCTTGCACCCGATTCTGTTTTCCCACCGAAAGCAAACCAGTTCACAAAGAATCTCATGCTTGAAGAAAAATTCCCCAAAGCGTATGGATACGTTATTGAGGAATTGGACAACGAACTTCACGTTGACGACCTGGGTAGTTCTAGTGGGGCAGAATACATAGAGCGACAGGCGATTGCCCTTATGAAACACCTGCTCCCGATTTACAAAAAAGGGGTGACGGACGCAAAAGAGAAACGCCGAATCGCTCTTATTGAGGAATTGAATTCACTGGACAATCCCGATGCGTAAAACACCCTTGCACCGTTACACGTCCTTGAAACAGAAAACACCATTAAAGCGTAAGACAAGGTTAAAACCGCAAAGCGAGAAGGCAAAAGCCGAAGCGTTTATCTGGAACGCCGTGAAGAAAGAACGGGCGAAACTCTTAATTGAAAAGTTCGGGTATCTGATTTGCGAGTTCTGTAAACAGGCGATAATGAATGGGCAAATCTCTAACGCCCACCACGCCAATAAAAATAGACGGCAAAATGTTGTGGAAAACGCAAGAATTGTACATCGGTTTCCATGCCATAATGAGATTACAGACAAAAATATAATCGTTCCGAGTCTTTTGTGAGGTAAAAATGGAGCGGATGTTCGCCAATTTCAGTAGTATCCCCTGGGAAGGTTGGGTAGTATTGGGCTTTCTAGTCATTTACGGTATCATCCTGCTCTACGATATCTGGGGCAGCCGCCATTACCGTACCCGCTTTATCAGGAAGTCTCGTCACAGGAGAGAATAATGCTCAAGGAATACCTTTTACAATACCAGTGGGGAATTTATTTCTTTATTGGAGCGTATCTGGCCTTTTTCGTAACCTACGGGAAGGTTAGACGCCTAACATGGCGGGTATTCCTGTGGGTTTTAATTCTTACCCTTGACCTTCTCTATGATTTACTCTCTTTTATCCTGCGCTATTTAAGACGCTTACACGGGGATAAGCCCTCGCCACCATCTAAACACAAAGAGAGGAATCTAAGCCCTCACATCTTTGAGAACAAAAACTACGTACCCGTAAACGAAAATGACCTTAAAGAATGGCTTGCCAAAAACCCTGACCTACGAAAAGCCAACGACAGTTAGCGTAAAAATGCCTCAAGTTGCTTTACTAAATCGTTAAGGACTTTCTGTAAGTCCCAACCTTTATTAGCCTGTTCGTCATGGTAGTCAGCGATTTTCCCGCTTGTCACACGAGCCTGCAAATAATGCTGTGTGGCATGGGCTTCGACTTGATGAGTATAGGTTGTAGCCTGATTTGCGATGTTGTCCAGTTGCTTCTGACATTCGGCAACCTTTTCGTTTAAACTCTTGTACTCATCGGTTTTCCCCTGGCATTCTATCGTGACTGAATTTAGGTCAAATTTGGTTTTACTGGCAAGTTCGTCTATCTCTTTTTTCTTGTCCTCGAAATACTTGTCAGCCTCATCCCGTTTTTTCTTACAGTAATCATCCGTCTCAATGCAGAAGGTATTAAAGGTTTTTTCTTTGTTATCTTGCCCCGTAATACGGACGGCTAATTCCTCTTCTTTTTTCTTTATCGCCACTTCACGGACTTGTAGGTCGGCGACTTTACGGGATAAAGTTTCAGGCAAATCACGCAGTTTGAGATTTTCGGCCTTTTTAATATCGTAACTATTCCGCTCTATGTCAATATCAACCAAAGCCTTATAGTCTTCAAGTTCCTTGCGCTTCTGCCTAACATCTTCTGAAATTTCAACGCTGGCTAGCCTATTTGCCTTGGCAGGCATTTTAAGGTCGCCCACTACCTGTTTCCCGGGCAAGGCGTCAGGGTTTGGCGGTTTAACGGCAAGAATAGACGTCGCAGGGTTTGCGGCGGGCGGGTTTTCGCCATCTTGATTATCGCCATCGTCGAGATATTCCATGACGGAAGAACGGTAAATCCGAAGCACGTTCCCTTCGCTGACCGTCCTAAAACCGCCCTTGTCAATCATGCGTTTTATGGTTGCAAGACTGTAATTAAGCATCTCGGCGGCCTCGGCTATCGTTACAAGCGGACTTTCCATTAACACCTACTTTCTAGCTGCACGGTTTTTAAGAGTTTATTCCCTCTCAACCTTTAATTCCCGTCTAAACGCTCATAATGCGGATGGCTTTCTTTTTTATTCCAAAAACTTTCATTGTCTCCCCATTCATCATCATGACGCTCGATAATCACAACGTAACCCTCGCCGTCAGAAGCGTATAAAGGCTTATTATCACTCGGCACGGTGGCTTTGTCAAAATGACTTATTAGCGCATTGTCAAGAGCGTCTTTCAAATCCTGTAAGCCTTCAGTATTGCCGACTATCCGAGCGTACTCATGTTCCGAATCCTGACCGTAGATATTAAGGATTTTCATTTCTTTTTTCTCTCCACCGGCAAGCCTTCAAGCTCACGGATAAAATCGAGTATGCGTCTCCCGTCAAAACAAGCGACTCCGCCATCTAGCCACATCATCTCGTTTATTTTGCTGGCAATCTTGTGGCATTGTGTTTTAAGCAAAGAGCGGACATTAACAGTTGTCATTGAGCAACCATCAGCCGATTTATAAGTAGCTTCATCGTCAAGGTCGAGTGCTGCGATAATTTCTTCGTCTGTCAATATCCTCTCGCCCAGTTCACCCTGAGCGTAGTCGAAGGGTTTAGTCTTGTCCGACATCTTTAACCTCCTGCTTGCCACGAAGCTCGGCAATGTGGGCTTCAACCGTTTTGTGGCATTCAGCATTCATGTGATCGGCAAATCCATGTATCACGAGCAATGCGTCTAGTCAGTCTGCCTCTCTATCTTTATGCTTCTGTTCTGGCTTGGGCTGCCATATTTTCTCACATGGAAAACATATTAAGTTCGGGCAACTAAACATTGGCCCATGGTCACATCGAGGTCTGGATTGTTGAAGTTCACTAAGAATAAGTTCCAGTTTTTCCATCAGTAAATCAAATTGTTGTTCTGTCATTTACTTTCCCTCCTGCTTATTTATACTGAGCGGAGTCGAAGTACCATGAAGCTCGGCAATGTGGGCGTTAAGTATTTCCCTTAACTCGCATCTCCCAAAACCACAATCTTCCTCACCGCAAGCATTACAAAGTAAGTCCTTGCCGATATGCTCTAGCCAGTCTGCCTCTCTATCTTTCCACTCCTGCTTCTGCGTTTCAAACTCAGCTCCTAATTGCCTGAATGCAGTCTTCTCTTTTTCTTTTATCACCAGCAACAAAGCCTCTTGATTCTTTTGCCACTCCTGCTCTTTGACTTGAGGAACTTTCTGGTCGGCATCACGCTGCTGAACTTTCTCATCATCCCTCATACTCGTTTCCTCGTTATGCGGATTTACTATCGGCATTTCCTCTTTTACCTCATTGGCAGATGTGGGTTTGGGGATACATCTTTGCTGATAAATAAGAGTACTTTGGCAATAAGGACAACGTTGTTTATTTCTTAATATGAGTTTTCCGCAAGAGGGACACGGTATGAACTCTGCCTCTGTGGGCTTGGGCTGATAGCCATCGGATGGTATATAATTACAGCGTATTGGTAAAGTTAGTCCACAATCGTTTTGCCATCGGCAAGTCTCACAACTTTCCTCTGTGGACTTGGGCTGGTTAGATTCACTGGTGAAGTAGCCCAGGATTTGACCATCCCGAATGTCATATTGCCTGTAAGGGCATTTCCCGAACTCTTGCTCTGTCTGGCAGTTATACTCACAACCTTTGCAATTTGTCTCGTTCATTTTCTCTAATACTTCCTTCCGAAATCGCTTGGCAAAATCTGGCATTTTTCCTACTCTCCTTTGTGTGCTTTCAGAGCTTCCGCGGTGGCAAGCATGGCAGCGTATTGGAAAGAATCTCCAATACCACTAGATTCTTTCAGGCTCTTTTGATTCCAGATACGGCAGACACTCTCTTTACTGGTTATCACCCAGAAACTTATTTTCCATAAAGGATTCCATATCTCTGCCAGTATATTCAAGTCCTGACATTCTACAAGAGCTTCCTCGGGTGAACGCCACGGGGAGAATTGTTTTAATTCAACATCGCCATTTAAATTAGATACTGCGTCGTTGTAAAACCAACCCTTACCCATGAAAGTAGGCTTTAGAATAAACCCTCTTGCCTCCATAATTATCTTGATAGCCTCTTGGTCAGTCATTTTTCTACTCCTATCTACTCTTTACCTCGCATCCCATGAAACAATTTTAGTAGCAAGAACTTGTACCAAACCCTCACAATGCGAGTCGAAAACGCTCCCATGGGTACCTCGCATTACAATGCATCGCTCGTTTACAATCTCACGAATTAAGGTCGCCGTCATTTCTATTTGCTTTTTATCAGACATCCTCTTAGCCACCGGGCGATATTCCTTGGGAGTCCGGGGTTTCGGGCATATCTCAAGAGGTACAGGAACTGGATACATATACCCAGCGTCCCGGACTTCGCTCTTGTAGCCGAGCTTGCAACCGGCCTTCCAAGAACCGACCTTATCATCTTGCTCTATCAGGGCAAGGCAACCGATGCAATCACGTTTACGTCTCATTTCCTTACCTCACATTTATTGGCGGGCACATCATAGGACAACTGCCAGGGTTTGCTAGAAGACGTTTCAGATATGTCCCGCACAAAAGTTGCCGCTTCTACCAAACCGTTGGCATTAAGACCGTTCTTCCGAGCCGCAAAACTCCATGCCATAGAATCCGCCGAATAGAGCATTGATGTTATATAGGCATTTTGTAAAGCAGTTTTCTTTAGCCCGAATCCATGTAATTTCAAGTCGGGGCGAACGGACTTAATTGCTTCTAGCACGGCGATAATGGCGGCGGGGTTAGTGTTCCGCTTACAGACCGAACCAACGCCCACCCGCATATTGGGTTTTAATCTATCTCCGTACAATTCGATACATTTTTGGTATTCGATTGGCTGGTAACCTTGCAAAACGGGCAAGACGATTTCGGGATTAACAAGTGAGATTAAACTATCATATCGCTCAATCGTGAGTACTTGATGTTCTTTTACTGATAGCCCCGTCCGAGTTACCATAAAAGGCTCACACATATAATCTTGTGTGACGGCTAGTTCGAAGTTCTGGAATTTACTAAAACGCTCAATTTCGCTAGCGTATTGCTCAACGGAAGTTCGGAACTCACCGTACTTTGCTATTTCCGTAAACGCCCCACTGTCCATAATCCATGATTGAGCATTAATATCCGATTGACGGTTTTTATTGCGCAAAACTCTAACACTAATAAAAGCCCGCTCAAAATATCTGGCATGGTTTAACATATGAGTACCTAGATAAAAAAACATTTACATTCCTTTATTGGCGGTATCGGATGATATTTATACCATATTGCGTTTGCTTTCTTTTTTTCGCTCTTAGTCTGCGTGAATCGCATGATTCCCATAACGTAAATAAAATAGTCATCCGTTTCTCTTGACAGTTTCTCGTAAACGTCAGCGACCCATTCATTAAGATTTTTACCCGCGTCCATCATTTCCAGTCCTTTATCGGCAGGTATAGGTACGTTTGTACCCCTCCTGGTCGAACTATCTATTCCTCCGGGAACTCCTGCCTCAAGGGTCTTTGCAATAAATCTTGTAAATTATTTTTCTCAAACACAGGAATTTTTGCCTTGTCAGCCGCTGCTACGATTTCCCGTATCCATTCAAGTTTCGGTGCCGTACTAGCTTTCACCGGCGTTTGCTGACCTAAGATTATCCAGCCAATACCTTCATCAAAATCGTAAAATTCCAGACCAATGCGGTGTAATAGCGGCTCAAAGCTGTAAAACTTCACAGAAGCTTCAATCTTCCTCAACCCCTTTGTTGCTTCTTCCCATTGCTCGTGATTCGTAACTGAAACCCCGACCCAGCAGTTGTCGGGAAACGGCGACCATTTCGCAAGGTTTTCAGGCCGCTTGGTGAGAAAAATATATGTATTCCAGGGATATGCTATAGCCGTCCATTTCAAGATAAACTTCATCCACTCGGGCTTTACCCAATCCCCGAACAATTCCATAGTCGAGCCCACGAAAACTTTAGAGCCCGGTTTAATAACAACATCAAGCGCATTTTCATCGAATCTTATTTCGGGATTCCACTTGAAACGCTTGTACATTCGGCGGGCATAACAGTAAGATTTGCCCTGATTATCCTTGCAATCCATCGGGCATAATCCTTTAATCGGGTTAATTGAAAAACCTTGTGCACCAGTAGATGGGTTACGTAACCATTCGATTTTACTCATTTATTCCTCTTTATCCTGAACGAAGTCATTTGACTGGCATTACTCACTCTAAGATTTTCTCTAATATCAGTAATTTGCCCTTAGTCAGCCCACATTTACGCCAGCCCGCTTTTAGGAAACAATAGCCAGGATTATTCGACTTAATTTTGAGCGGGTTCACAAAAGTAAAAACCCTGTTTTGGTCTGGCCAGTTTACCCATGCAAGGGATTCGGCTTCTAAAATAAGGGTACTGGATAATTGTTTTGATTCATTCCTGAAAACAGTACATTCAATTCCGTACTGTCCGCCATCATTGATTCGCTGGTATCGCCAGGTGAAAAGAGCAAGACAATCAGTACTAAGAAGAATTAGAGACTCACCAACGCCCGAAAAACCAAACCTGCAGTAATCTATTTTCTGCCCGTGATTATATTTTTTAGCGGAATAGTGACGGCGGTATAAACCGACAGCTCTTGGGTCGCCGTCTTTTACGGGTATCCAGTTATTCAATCCAAGAAATTCCATACTGGCATTACTCATAAATATAACTACCACAATAATCCACGTCCGGGCCGAATGGCGAGACGTAGGGCTTTTTAACTTCAGGAATGTCCAGTGTCATAACTGATTGCGAGCATCTTCGGGCGGCTATTGCACAGTATTTTTCTTCTATCTCTATTCCAATACAATGACGGTTTAACTGTTTGGCGGCTACAGCTGTCGTACCACTACCGAGAAAGGGATCGAGAACGGTTTCATTGAGCGCAGTTAAGACATTAATGTATTTAGCCATTAACATAAGTGGCTTCCCCGCAGGGTGGAAATTAAGAGTGTCTATCCCCGATATAAAAACCTTGCTCTTGTCATTTTGCGGCACTCGCTGATGATGTTTTTGTGACCAACCGAGTGCAATATATTCAACATCCGATTTCCATGTATTATGAGTAAACGGGATGGCATTCACCTTGTACCAAAAATGCAGGTCGTAATGACCGTAAGCCTGCAGACAGTGTGAAGCATATTCGGCCACTTGGTCTCTTGAATGGCATATAACGCATTGGTCACTTGCGTTCCGTAGCACTTGTGAATATTCAGAAAGGTGAAAGTCGCAAAGTCCTAGAAGGCTCCCCTTGCCTCTATGGTAAAAGGGTTCAGCACTTGGAAAACCGTCCCCGTGCATCTCTTTAATAATATATGGCGGGTCGGTCAGCACTAAATCGACTTTGGGTAACAGAGGTAATATCTCACGACAATCGCCATGATAGATTACTACCCATTCATCCTGATAATAAGGCTTAAACGGAATCGCTTGTACTATTTCGCTAAATTCCATACTCACTTCAACTGATTAAGGGCATTATTCCAGATATTCTTATAACGTCTTTTTAAGTCAGTTAACACTTGCACGAGCATATCCGTTTCAACTTCGGCCTTAAAACCATCGGTTCGAAGCTGGTAAACCGCAAGTGGCGTATAATCTAAGACCTTAAAACCCTTTCGACCATTCGGACTATGAAGTTCCAATCGCCCCATTATCCGCAGAAGTTCAAAGGCTCGCCAAATATGAAAGATTTCCTCATCTATGTCACCGCTCGCTTGTCGGATAACATCATAGGTTTTCGGGCAAGTCGAAATATTCTTATCCTGTAGCCAGACTAGGAATTTCTCGGCTACGTTCTTTCGTTGTAAAGGACTTAAATTCAAACCCATTTCAACTCACTCTAACTTCTGTATTTCAGACCGTAGAAATAACTCTTATTTGTGAAATGCCTTTGCTAAACGGCTTGCCTGATTTGCCCCATCTTTTATCGCTTTACTGCTGAGACGGATATAATCTTTCTCGACCAAAAATCGCATAGCTCTTGTGATTGTATCGGCGGCGTCATGTTTTTTAGACAGGAAAAATTCCCGATAGTTTTCGCCTGTTAGTCCATCTGAAATCCAATAAGCCAAAACGCATTTTTTATCAATCAACCCTCGATCATCGCCCGCTATCAGGGTTTTATCCCGTTCGATTAAGTGTAATAGGTGCGTAGCGACACGGGCTAAGGTCGGGTTGTCGGGGATGGTTATGACTGTTTCGTTGAATATGTTGGTTTGCTGCATTATGTCTACCCCTTGTTCTATTTGAGACTAGCATGATGTGTGTAAGGTTTTTTTCTGAAGGACGTGTGTAAATATAGTGCACGGCTTACTTGCCAGCCCTATATTACGTTCAATAATGTGTGCGTGTAGACGTGTGAAGTATGTGTGTATTTTTTTAAATACATACTACACACATTACACACATTAAACTTTAACACTATAATATACTGCCTTCCCTTCTTTTTTGGTTTCTATAAACTTACCTGATTGATTTAGTAAGCGACTGACGTTGGATCGGTCAAATCCAAACTCGGCGGCGATTTCAGAGGCGGTTGCCATACCACTGTCTCTATTTGTAATGAATTCAATCATTGTTGTCATTATATCAGTTGGCCGCTTACCGGCAATATTTGGGAATTCAAAGGTTTTAGCTGGACGAAAATTCTTTAAACCTTCTTCGTTAAATTCCAAAGCGTAAATTTTTTGCGGGTAAAAACCTATATCGTTTTGCTTGGTAATTTCCCAACCGATACCTAATGTACCGTCTTCTTTTACCTGGGAAGAGAGTTGAACACATATATCAGCCCCGGCATCTTGCATTACAGAACCATACATATGGTCTTCGGTAGCCCTCGACGTGTGTCCTAAGGCCAACCAGGTAGGGCAGAGAGATGAAAGAGCGTCTATAACACGATTGCCGGATTGGTTTTCATTTAAATCACCTACTCCAGCACGGCTGATAGAGTCTAGGGCGATTAACCCGATACCATATTTTAATATAGCTTTCCGACAGGCGGGCATAACATCGTTCAGGGACTTGCCTCTAGCATTTAGAGTAAGAAGTCGTCGGGTTGGTGGTAAGCCTAGAATACGATTTACCATACCAAGCCTACGCTTTACACTTTCACCAGAACGCTCAAGGTTTATAAAAAGCACACGGCGTTGTTGTGTTGGCCACAGTAATTGGCAACCAGCATCAATCGAGACTAACCATATTAAGGCAGTAAAAGACTTGCCCCTGCCAGGTGGAGCGAAAACAATTGTACCACCGCTTTCTATTACATAGGGCTTGAGTAGGAAAGATAAAGGTTTGGGTGTTTCGTCTCCTGACATTTCTTCTGGCACGTATCTTGAAAGATAAAATTCCCATAAGCCAGCGCAAAAACTGTCGAGGTCTTTCCGCATATCGTCTTTGGCGTATTGTACGTCCGTTTTTAATGTTGAATGAGCGGCGGTAGCCAAAGAGCTTCTATCCTCACGCCGTTCTATATTTAGGTAGCTCCATGATAAGGATTCGTGTTGGCCAAAGATGCTTACTCTTGCGTGGATACCAGTGCGTTCTTCGCTTATTTTTTCCGCCTTGAAGGTTAAGAGAAGACTATCTATTTTTTTATCCCATTGAACCACGCTGTCAATTTGGCGGTAGGCTGGCTTATCGCTGGCAAAGAGGACTTCTATATCTTGTTCTAGTTGAGAAAGTTCTTGTGCATCGCCACCAGCATCTAACCAATCGGTAACATCTTTCACCTTATCACCAGGGAGAAGGATAACCCTAAGTTCTCTGGCTTTGCCCGTGAGAGAGTTAGCTATTTGTTTTGCATACGAAAGCCCTGCCGTATCCTTGTGTGGGATTAAAACAACTCGCTTACCTAGCAGGGAGTCAGCGAATTCGTCACGCCAACTATTTGCACCGCCTGGACTCGTTGTGGCGATACATCCCCAATTCCAAAGATTGTCAGCGTCTTTTTCCCCCTCGGTGTAATAAATGGTTTCTGAGGTAACCCGTTTGAGTTCGTCAAGGTGATATAGAACCCGTTTAACACCATCCATATTCCAAATCCATTCATTGTTACCATTGCGGTGGCGTTGTCTAAAGGATTTGGGTAGATAGCGGACTACCTGGTATAATATTTTGCCGTTTTCGTCTTTGTAATCGTATTCTGTGACAATAATGGGACTTTGCGCTGGAGCAGTTGCTATTGGTTTCAAAAAGAGGTCGGCCATTTCTATTCCGACGGCTTGCACAATTTTATCAGTGGAACAGCCAGCAAAGCATTTTAATAGGATAGCATCGTCTTTTAGCGAAACGTGCAGTGAGGGGAGCTTATCATCATGCGCTGGGCAACAGGCCATAAAACTGCCGTCGTTTTGTCTTTTAACCTTGTGTAGTTTAACAAGAAGGTCGTTCAGCGTTGGCACTATTTTATCTCCCGTTAGTGGGTTGCCAGTCAAGACATTTATTGGTGGTTGTAACAATATCGTCAAGGTCACGGCATGAACAATGCTGAAATTCCTGGTAGTGATAACAATTTTTACAATGGCGGGCGCATTTATATCGCTTCAGAAGAAAACTGACACGCTGTTTTGTGATCCCGAACATTTCACCCAATTCAATCATGGTAAGGTTGGGGTTGGAACAATATAAGAGAGTTAGGGATTTGTTGCGTTCTCGGATTTTGATGTTCATGCGGATTTAATAATAACTAACAGTCAATGATATGTCAATACCTATTTTGCGTTTTATTTTTCTGTACTCCGTGTTTCTCTTTCCCGTTAGCCTGGTAGTTTGCCAGCAGGTCAACCAGGAAAACCATGTCTACTTTCCGTCCCTGTAATTCTAAAGGACAGCGGATGACGAACTGCCTTAAATCCTCTGGGGTGACTTTCCAGAACCCGTTTTCCGACTTGTATCTTTCGGCCTGAAGTTTACCCGATTCAACCCACTTTTGAACGGTTTTGAAGTTGACGCCGAAAATATCTATCAGGTCTTGTACCGTGTACCACGAACGTCCGTTGGGGCAGATGTTCATGCGGTAAAGTTTGATTGAGACGGCGTTTTCAGACCGTTTCAGTTTTTTGGCGATCTGGTTAGGCGAGTAGTCGGGTGCCAGTTTGGCGAGTTTGTCGTATTCTTCTTGTGACCAGTCGGGCGGTTTTTGGCGCTTTGTCAGCCTTAATCCGATAGCCTTTTGCTTAATGGCGTTATGCGAAGCCCCGGTTAAGCCTTCTAGCTTTTTAATGCTGGCCGATTTGCCGTCATAGTAGGTACGGAGTAGCTCGTAGTCGTGGGCTGTCCAGACGTGACGCTTCACTGATTGCTTAATGATGTTTATTCACCGTCCTTCTTAAACACTAAGTAAAAAAATGCACGCCCTAGAAAAATGAGTGCACACAGTGCAAGGACAATAGCACTAATAAGCACCGCCCACTCTGGTAGAGAGTACAGAATATAAGGGAGCATGAGGACGAGAAAGAACGCGGCAATGGCGAGAATGGTGAGGAATAAAAGGCGAAATACCAAGAAGATTCTGTATAGACGAAGGGCAGCGAACCTTCTTTGTGTCATGTCTTTATTCACCGTCCTTCTTGGCTGACTAAATAGGAGAGTAGAAAATCACGATTAAACCACCAATGGCCGTAATCGCTCGTGGGGTGATATCTTTTATGAAGATTGCCGTAATTAAGGTAGCGAACTCGGCAACCACCGCTATGATTTTCAAGTGTTTACGCATATCGTTAGCGTTCATTTTTCCTCCTGTTGTCTTAACTGTAATTACTATGGGTTTGCAAAACTTATGGTCAGGTTGCCCGTTGTGCCGTTGACGCTATCCATGCGGATATTCAACTCGGCGGTTTTGGTGTTTTGGAGAATCTGCTTGAGGAATTCGTAATTCGTGTCAATTTTAGGCGTAGCTTCTGCCTTGGCTTTCCATGAGTCCCTTGCTTGTTCCAGGAGTACGACATCGTTTTTGTATGCCTCAATATCCTGTTTCAGTCGGGTGATTTCGAGGTCAGTGACTCCTATCCTATAGGCGAAACAAGCGAACAGGACGATAACAAAAACTACAAGCCCAACTAAGAGCCTTTTTAAAGGTGTCATTTTATTTTCCCTCCGTTTTACTAAACTTCTTTTCCAGTTCATCCAACTGGTCAAAGGCGTTGATTATCAGGTCACTACCCTAGCGGATTATCAATTCAAGCCTCGCTAACAAGGCTATGAAGGGGTGTGCTGTCTGGTTTTAGTCCTGTGATACGGCTATCAACCCGGCGGCTTTCTTTCAAGGCTAAAAGAGTGAAGTATCCCTCAACTTTGTTTTTGAGGTTTACCCTTACGATTTTTCTCTGGATTATGCGCCAATGCTCACGGCGGAATTTTCTCGACATACAAATCGGTTCATCGGCGTACCAGACGGCCGTTGCAAAAGAGTTATCTATTGGGCAAATCGGTGCTTTACATCCGTCATAGGTAGGACAAATCATCTTTTTGTCTCACTCCCAGCGAATTTCTTTTCTAGTTCCTCAAGTTGGTCAAGTGCATTTACAATCAGGTCGCCTACGGTTTCTCGTGCGTGAGTTCTGTATCTATCAAGGCGCTTTAAGGTGTCGGGGTTGTTAGGGTTTGCCCCGTCTAGCAATTCCTGAATATAACCGTCAGGGGTTTGCCCTTGGTGCTTGAGGCGATTTATGGCGTCTCTGGTGCTTTTCTGTACCCATATTGTCGTTGCTTTGTCCGTTTTCATTAAACCTCCCATTAGGCTTAATATGCCAGGTATCAATCATGTGCTGCAAGGCGATTTTTATTATCTGCCCCTTTGGATGGAAGGCGAAGTGTTTAGAGGCTTTAATATAGGCGAGTAATTGGAAAGCCGATGGTGGTAGGGCAACCATTTTGTCAGAAATCTCTTTTTCACTATCATCCCTGCTCACATTGATAGAATACCATAGGGAAAGAGAAAAGTCAATAGAGGTAGAGGGAAACTTAGAAGAGCTTATAACCGCTTAAAACTGGTTAAAACCACTTAAAAGAGCTTAAAACCGCTTATAAGAAATGAGCAAACGCTTACTATGAAGCCAACGCTTACTTAGATAC